>Ga0129306_1000682_pt1 | contig 49161 bp, 30 predicted proteins | sample P827metagenome_FD_94438 | JGI IMG/M metagenome (GOLD analysis project Ga0129306, IMG submission 94438) | Capybara group fecal microbial communities from Wisconsin, USA - P827 metagenome | ecosystem: Host-associated > Mammals > Digestive system > Large intestine > Fecal | place: USA: Wisconsin... | reverse complement strand
TCGCTTCGGCGATGGGCCTGGCGGCTGGTGCCGCCGAAATCGGAGGAATGCAGGTCACCTTCGTGCAGGACGGCGAGGTGCGCGGCTCCTTCGTGAACAGGAGTACGTACTACAAGCCGTGGGACGTTGACGGTGCGAGGCGCTTCCCGGAGTCCGCGAAGAACGGACTCCTGCGGATGGACGACTTCCAGGTGAGGGGCAACGGAATCCTGCGCATGCCGACTTCGGGGCGCTACCGCGTGAAGATAATCGCGGACGATGCGCTCTCCGTGATGCTCGCCGGCAGGGTCGCCGTGTCGCAGACGGCGTATTCGTCGGGGCGCGAGTTCCAGAGCGATGTTTTCGACCTCGAGGGCGGAAGGGGATATCCCATCTCGTTTTCGTTCAGGGAGGGAACGGGAAGCGAGCTTTGCCAGATAAGGCTGCTCGACGAAGACAAGGGCGAGACCATATGGATCTCCGGCACCCACCTCGAGCCAGTTCCAGAGCCCTGGACCTTCTTCGAGCACGGCGCGCCGTCGGTGCACGGCGGAGTCGAGTACAATCCGACGAACAAGTCGTTCTCCGTCACAGGCGCAGGGCGTGGCTTCATGTACTCGGGCGACGAGATCGACACGCTTACAGCGCCGAGCGGAAACGGCGACTTCGTCTTCATGGCCACGGTGAGCGTTCCGGCGAAGGGCGCGGCCGCGCTTGTCGCGAGGACGGATCTCGCGGACGCGTCGTGTCCGGGCGTGTCGGTTGCGGTGCGTCCGAACGGACTCGTCTTCGCGGTGCGGGAGACTTCCGGCGGAGCCGTGCGCGCGACATCCTTCCCGATGACGTTCAAGGCTGGATCGTACGTGATGCTCAGGCTCGTCAGGCGAGGATCCGTCATCTCCGCGCACTACGTCACGACGCGCGGCACATGGGATGAGTGCGGGTCGTTCTCCGGCTCCGATGCGTGGGCGGGCGACATTCGCGTGGGATTCGGCGTGTTCTCCCGCGCCCTTGGCGAGACCGACGTCGCGCGCTTCTCGTCGCTGTCGCTGATCCCCGTCGATGTCTCCGCGCATCTCGAGGCGGAGACGCGCGCGGACGGCACGATCGCGTGCCGCGTGCGGACGGATACTGCCGCCGAGGAGCGCATCCGCGCGGCAGAGCGCATGGGAGCGGGCTCCTGGTGGTGGTCGGACTCCTACGCCTCGCCCGTGACGTACTGGAAGGTCTCCGCCGTCGAATCAGTGCCGGACGGCGTGGAGGCGCGAACGGATTCCGCGAACACGCGACGGGACGGCTCGTGCGTCCTCCGCGCCTGGTCCGGCGACGCCGGCGCGCAGGTTTCCGTTTCCGCCGCCCCCGCGTCCAGGATATTCTCCGGAGGCGAGCTCACGCTCGGAGACATGGAGGTTTCCGTCGGCAGTGCGCCGCTCGAGCTTTCCGGCAACGGACTCTTCCAGGCGATATACCAGTCGTGGCAGTCTGGTCCGTCCGCGGCGACTCCGAACACGACGCTCCTCGGGTCCATACCCGACGCATGGAGCGTGTCCGACGGCGCGTATGTCGCGGACAACGGATTCGCCGCGGGCAGCCAGAACTTCTTCAGCATCTGGGAGGGGGCGCTCACCGTGCCGGAAAGCGGATACTACCGTTTCCGGCAGGAATACCTCAACGGATGCGCGAAGATGTCGTTTGCGGGGACGGATGTATTCGCGGACTTTGACCGCGTCACAGAGACGCGCGTCGACGAGAGCGGATGGATTCGCCTCGTCGCCGGTCGGGCGTATCCAATTTCCGTGATGTGGCGCAAGGCCAACGGCTCCGGCAGCGGCTCGTTTTCGTTCAAGGTCCAGCGGCACGACGGCGGCGGATGGCGCGCCGTGCCGAAGGCGTGGCTCTCGACGTCGCGCCGCGCCGACTCGCCTGTGCGGCTTGACTCCGCCGGGGTGTTCGGGGAGTGGAGGGACTACGACATAGGCTCGACCATCGCGGGCAATTCGATTCTCGAGGGGACGCTCTCGCACGGCGGATACTCGCCCGACTGCTTCAACCTCGTGTTCCTCGCCTCATCCGGGGAGGGGTCGTTCGACAATGGGCTAACCTCCGATGCGGTCCATTTCCTCGCGCGTCCGATCGAAGGCGACTTCCTCTTGGAGGCGAACGTGTCGATTCCGACGGGCTACAACGACGGACGCGGCGTGTGGCGTCGAATCGGACTTTGCGTGCGAGAGGACCCGACAGACGCCTCGTCGCGCGCGATAACCGCGGTGCGCTCGTTTGCGGACGGACGACTCATGGCGCAGATGCGCGCGACGAAGGGCGCGAAGCTGACGACGTACAAATCCGAGAACCTCGGCACGCGCACGGCGCGCATCGGGCTTGAGCGGCTCGAGGGGAAGCTGTCGCTCTACCTCGACGGACGCAGGATCGACAGGCGTTCGCTCTCCGGCTGGTCGGACCGGCTATACGTCGGCTTCGCCGGCTCGTCGTGGGCGAAGGAGCACCAGGCCGTGACCTTCTTCCAGAACTGCGTCGTCAAGCGCCAGCACCGGAGGGGGTTCTTCATCAAGATCGGCGAGCCGCAGCCGGATCCGCTCGACTTCTCGATTGCGGACTTCTCGACGGTATACAAGGCGCAGGTGACGAAGTACGACGACGGGTCTGTGCGGCTTAGGCTACCGAGCGCGGAGTGGAGCTCTGGTCTCTCGTACACGTCCGAAGAGGGCGTGGACCTCTCGCGCGGACGCTATCTCGCGCTCGACGTGGAGAACCTGTCCGCGACGCGCCAGATGCGACTCACCATGCACGTCGCGGCAGGCGGGGTGGTCACTGATTCCGACGACCATGCCGCCGCGGTGCTTGCGCAGAACAGGTCGGTGAACACCGGCATCGCCCTCAACCCCGGCGAAAAGGGGACGATGATGCTTCTGCTCCCGCACGCCGAGATATACCACTATCCCGACGGTGCGCGCGGCGTGTATTCGATCGACACGCACCACGTAACGGAAATCGCTGTCAAGATACAGTGGCCGTACGAGCAGGAGTTCAACTACGTCGCGGACTGCAGGCTCTCGAACCTGCGGCTCGTGCAGATGCCGCGCCGCGAAAGGGCGGTTGATCCGGACAAGTACCTTCCCTTCGTCGACAAGTACGGGCAGTTTGTGCACGACACATGGCCCGAGAAGGTGACGAGCGACGACGAGTTCGCGAAGGATCTCGCCAGCGAGCGCGCCGAGCTTAAGCAGGCACCTGATTCGTGGGATTCATACGGCGGATGGAAGAACGGACCGAAGCTTGCGGCGACGGGGCACTTCCGCACGCAGAAGGTGGACGGCAAGTGGTGGCTCGTGACGCCTGAAGGACACCTCTTCTTCTCCGTCGGCGTAAACGTCGCGCGCACGATGACGGACGCGACGTACGGTCCGACCCACCGCGACTGGTACACGAGCGACGTCAACCGAAACGGCACGATGTCGTACACGCTGTGGAACCTCCAGAAGAAGTTCGGCACGTCAAGCTACGAGTCGCCGTACTACGACTTCCTCATCGACCGGATGAACTCGTGGGGTCTCAACACGATAGGCAACTGGAGCGCCGGGGCGCTGTACTCGAAGGGACGCAAGCCGTATGTGTGCACGATATACTCGCGCAACTCCAGCGTGCCGGCACTTTCGAACTACGGATGGTACGACTGCATGGCGTCGAACTTCAAGTCGTCCCTCGCGGCGGCCGTGAAGGCGTCCGCAGAGGCTGATTCCGCGCTCAAGAAGGCGCTGACAGATCCGATGTGCATCGGCTTCTTCATCGACAACGAGCCGCCTCTCTCCGGCGCGCTGTCGGCATCGGGCGCAAACGACAGGGACTTCTATCGCGCGTACTTCGGCGCGTGCCGCGACGCGGTGAAGGCGATTGCCCCGAACAAGCTCTACCTCGGATGCCGCTTCGTCGGCTACAGGCAGTCATCCGCGCTCCTCGCCGCGGCGGGCGAGTTCTGCGACGTCGTGTCAGTGAACGGATACTGCAACTCGCTGTACAACGTGCCGCAGGGAATGCTGAGCGGGAACGGATACGACAAGCCTATCCTGCACACGGAGTTCCACTTCGGCTGCATCGACCGCGGTATGTTCAGCGCGGGGCTGTGTCCGGCGGGGACGCAGGCGGAGCGCGCAAGGCTGTACCGCCGCTTCGTCGAGGGCGCTCTGATGCATCCGAACATCGTGGGCTGCCACTGGTTCCAGTACCGCGACCAGCCGCTGCAGGGACGCGGCGACGGCGAGGCGTACCAGGTGGGATTCGTCGACGTCTGCGACAGACCGTACCGCGAGCTCGTCCGCGCGGCGCGGAAGATCGGCGAGACGATGTACGAAGGACGGAAGAACGGAGTGTGGTAGGAGGAATGCGACTATGAAAATGAAAACTATGATGGCGGCGGCATGCGCGTTGGCCGCGCTTTCCGCCGCGGCGGATGCGCCGCGCAGCGTGGTGTCGCTGTCGGGGAAGGGGTGGCTCTGCGACGGAGACGAGGTGTGCATACCGCATACCTGGAACGACGTGGACGGAGCGGACGGCTCGCCGGAGGGCGACGCGCCGCCGGAGCGCGGTATGTCGATCGCCGCGGAATCGTATGTCCGCAAGGCGGCGCGCTATTCGCGTCCGCTTCCCGATCCGACTGCCGGACGGCGCCAGTTCGTCCGTTTCGAGGGCGTCTCGCGGGTGGCCGAGGTCTACGTGAACGGGAAGTTCGCGGGACGCCACGCGGGCGCGTTCACAGCGTTTGCGTTCGAGGTGACGCAGCTCATGCAGCCGTCGGACAACGTGATCGAAGTCATCGTGGACAACAGGTGGAATCCTGACGTCGCGCCGCTTTCGGCGGACTACACGCTCTTCGGCGGAATCTACCGAGACGTGGAATGGATCGAGACGCCGCAGGTGTGCATCGACCCGGTGACGTACGGCGCATGCGGCGTGGAGGTGGACACGAAGGCGGACGGTTCGGTGCACGCGCGGATACGCGTCCTCGGCGGACCAGACGAGGAGCGCGACTTCAAGATCGAGAATCCGGAATTGTGGTCGCCTGAGAATCCGAAGCTCTACGAGGAGACGTTCAGAATCGCGAGCGGAGACGAGGTGAAGGTGCGCTTCGGCTTCCGCACCGTCGAGTTCCGCGAGGACGGATTCTACCTCAACGGCGTCAGGCGCAGGCTGAGGGGCGTGAACCGGCATCAGGACGCGGGGCTGTGCGGCTGGGCGGCGAAGCGCGAGGACGAGGAGCGCGACTTCGCGCTGATCGCCGAAGTAGGCGCGGATGCGGTTCGCCTCGCGCACTATCCGCAGAGCGGACACGTGTACGACATCTGCGACGAGAAGGGAATACTGGTGTGGAGCGAGGTTCCGGCGACGAACTGGCTCACGGACTCGCCCGAGTTTAGGTCCAACCTCGTGGCGCAGGCGCGCGAGATGGTCGCGCAGCGGAGGAACCATCCGTGCGTGTTCGCGTGGAGCGTCTTCAACGAGATATACAACGACGTTCCGCCGGAGAGGGCGGAGGAGGGCTGGATGGAGCGTATGCTCGCCGAGGTACGCGACGCCATGAAGGCGGCCGATCCGACGCGTCCGGTTGTCGCCGCGTCGGACCGTCCCGCCAAGCGCGCCCTCAACGACGTTCCGGAAGAACTTGCGTTCAACGCGTATCCCGGCTGGTACGGTGACACGACGATGGAGGAGGACTTCTCCAACTGGTTCGCGGCCTCTGGGCGGAAGATCCTCGGCATAGCGGAGTATGGCGCGGGTGGGAATCCGTTCGAGCATCTCGATCCGCTGCCAGCCGGGCGGCTCGATCCAGGCGGGCCGATCCATCCCGAGGAGATCCAGGTGAAGCTGCACGCGGCGGACCTGCGTGCGATCGCGTCCGACGACAGGATATGGGGCGCGTTCATCTGGGCGATGTTCGACTTCGCGGCGGACGCGCGCCGCGAGGGCGGGAAGAACGGCATAAACGACAAGGGGCTCGTCACGCGCGACCGCGCGGTGAAGAAGGACGTGTTCTACTTCTACAAGGCCAACTGGTCGAAGGAGCCTGTGCTGCACGTCTGCTCGCAGCGTGCGGAGGAGACGGCGAACGCCGTCTGCACGGTGGTCGGGTTCAGCAATGCCGGTCCCGTGACGCTTGTCGTAAACGGAGAGGCCATCGGCACGAAGGAGCCGGATGAGGTCAAGGTCGTCACATGGTCCGGCGTGCCGCTGCGAGAAGGGGAGAACGAGGTTGAGCTGAAGGCCGACGGCGGCCTCAGCGCGCGCCGCCGCATTTTCCGCACGCGCCCCTGATGTTTTGGTATAATTGTCGCACAGACTTAAGAAACAAAGGGAGATTCGCTCATGCGGAAGATTGTTATGGTCGCTGCGCTAGCGTCATGCGGCGCGGCGATGGCGATTACGGATGCGGAAATCGAGGCGCTAATCGGCAAGATGACCGTCGAGGAAAAAGTCGGCCAGCTTGTTCAGCTGGCATCGGCCGGCAAGGCGGACGGTCCGCTCAGCGAGGATGCGGCCGGCGTGGCGCTTCCTGCCGACGTCGCGGAGGTGGTCCGCAAGGGCGGGGTCGGCTCGCTCATCGGCGCGTGCGGCGTCGCGAACTTCAACGCCTTCCAGCGCATCGCCATGAATGAGGCGCGCGTGAAGATTCCGTTAATGGTCGGACACGACATGATCCACGGCGTGATGACCCAGGCGCCGATTCCGCTGGCGCTTTCCTGCGCGTGGGACGAGAAGCTCTGGTACGACTGCGGAAGGCTCATCGCGGTCGAGACGCCGGCGAAGGGCTGCAACTGGACGTTCGCGCCGATGGTGGACATGTGCCGCGATCCGCGCTGGGGGCGCATCGCCGAGGGGCCGGGACAGGACCCCTATCTTGGCGGCAAGATGGGCGCGGAGCTCGTAAAGGGCATACAGTCGCGCGCGGGCGCGCTGCCCGTCGCCGCGTGCCTCAAGCACTTCGCCGCCTACGGCGGGGCAGAGGCGGGCCGTGACTACAACACCGTCGAGATGAGCGAGTCGACGTTCCGCAACGTGTACCTTCCGCCGTTCGAGGACGGCGTACGGGCGGGCGCGCTCACCGTCATGCCGGCGTTCAACACGCTCAACGGCGTGCCATGCAGCGTGAACAAGTGGCTGCTGACGGACATCCTCCGCGGCCATCTCGGCTTCGAGGGCTTCACGATCTCCGACTGGGAGGGAGTCAAGGAGTGCGAGTTCGACCGGCATGGAATGGCCGAGACGCATGCCGACCTCGCCGTGCTTGCGCTCGCGGCCGGCATGGACCAGGACATGATGTCGGGTCTCTACCAGCGGGAGCTTGTGCAGCTCATCCAGGACGGCAAGGTGCCGATGTCCGAGATCGACCGTAGCGTGCGCAACATCCTGAAGGTCAAGAACGCCCTTGGGCTCTGGGAGAATCCCTACATCGACGAGGCGAAGCTCGCGGCGCAGATTGACCTTGCGGCGCATGCGCGCCAGGCGCGCGCGATTGCGGCGAAGTGCTGCGTGCTGCTGAAGAACGACGGCGCGCTTCCGCTCGGGAAGGGCGCGCGCGTAGCGCTTGTCGGACCTGGCGCCGAGGATTGCGACAGCATCTCCGGCACATGGTCGGCCTACATCGAGAACCGCTTCGAGATGACTCTGCCCGAGGGACTCCGCGGCGCAGGCGTCGATTTCACCTACACGCCGTGCTACGACTGGAAGAAGGGCGCCGTCGATTCGGACGCGCTTGCGGCGGCCGCGGCGAAGGCAGACGTAGTCGTAGCCATCTTCGGGCAGCGCGGCACGGAATCCGGCGAGGGCTGGAGCGTTCTCGACGTGGCGCTGCCGAAGGTCCAGATCGAGGCGCTCGACGCGCTCAAGGCGACTGGCAAGCCCGTCGTCGCGCTTCTGATGAACGGCAGGCCGCTCGCGATTCCGGAACTCGCGGAGAAGGCCGATGCGATTCTCGAAGCGTGGTGTCCGGGCACGAGCGGAGGCGGAGCGATCGCCGATGTGCTGACGGGGAAGGTCAATCCCGAGGGACGCCTCACGACAGAGTTCCCCGTCGCGACGGGGCAGCTTCCGCTCTACTACAACCGCCTGCGCACTGGGCGTCCGACCGAGGAGAGCGCGCCGTATCTCTCCTGCTACCGCGACGGACCGTTCCAGGCGCTCTATCCGTTCGGCTTTGGCCTGAGCTACACGACGTTCGCCTATGCGAACGAGAAGGCGACTGTCGCGGACGGAACGCTGACGCTTGAGGCGGACGTCACGAACACGGGCAGGGTTTCGGGAGTTGAGACTGTGCAGGCCTACACGCGCCAGATGGTCGGCGTCGAGTCGCGTCCGATCCGAGAGCTGCGCGCCTGGCGAAAGGTTCCGCTCGCGCCTGGCGAGACGCAGCACGTCGTTTTGAAGATCCCCGTCGCGCAGCTCTCCTACTGGGCGAAGGACAGACTCGTTCCGGCGGCGGGCCCGATGCGCGCCTGGATCACGCGCGATTCCGTTTCCGGCAAGCCACTCGAATTCCGCCTCTGATGAAAGTGCTCCCGGCGGCACTTGCGCAGCGGACGCAGGTTTGGTACAATTCGCTGAACTGAAAGGAAATTCGGAATGCAAGTTGTCACCTGTCTCCGCGGCGCATTTGCCGCGTCCGCCATGTTCGCCTGCGCAGCGGCGCAGGCGGCGAATCCCATCCTGCCGCTGTGGGAGTGCATCCCCGACGGCGAACCGTATGTCTTCGACGATCCGGACGTGCCCGGGAAGAAGAGGGTCTATCTGTACGGTTCGCACGACAACACGCGCGGGACGTACTGCGGACGCGACCAGGTCGTGTGGTCCGCAAGCGTCGACGACCTGAACAAGTGGCGCTTCGACGGCGTCATATTCCGCTCGCTCCTCGACAGGGACGGGAAGCTGCTCGACAAGAGCGCGCTCGGAGACATACTGTACGCGCCGGATGTCGCGGAGGTCGTTGGGCCCGACGGAAAGAAGACGTACTACCTCTACCCCAACACGCAGGCCGCGGGGCGCAACAACATGGTCGCGAAGTCCGACCGCCCCGACGGACCCTTCGTCGTCTGCAACTGGGACGAAAACGATCCGAAGAAGACGGTTGGCCCGTTCGGATTCGATCCGGCGGTGTTTGTAGATGACGACGGACGCGTCTACGGATACTGGGGCTTCATGCAGTCGTTTGCCGCGGAGCTCGATCCGAAGACGATGGCGACCGTCAAACCGGGGACAGAAATCGTAAGCGACATGGTCAGCGGCGTCAAGCAGCCGGGTGTGTTCCGCTTCTTCGAGGCCTCGTCGATCCGCAAGATAAAGGGCAAGTACGTGTTCATCTACAGCCGCATAACCGAGAAGGGGGAGTTCGGCCTCCCCGAGACGAACTACACGCTGGCGTATGCGTACTCCGACAGGCCGCTCGGCCCGTGGACGTACGGCGGCACCATCATCGACGCGCGCGCCCGCGAAAAGGCGTCCGACGGCAAGACCGTCCCCACGGCGAGCCCCAGCGGAAACACGCACGGCAGCATCTGCGAGATCAACGGGAAGTGGTGGGTCTTCTACCACCGCCAGAGCGGAACGGACGAGTTCTCCCGCCAGGCGATGGTTGCGCCGATCACCGTCGAGGTCGAGGACGGCCCCGGCGGGAAGGTGACCATTTCAGAGGGCGAGTACACCTCGGAGGGCTTCGAGACCGCCGGGCTTGATCCGTTCGAGCTTCACGCCGGCGGGATCGCCTGCCACTACACCGGACCCGCTCCGGCCGTCTCGTCCTACCCCAATGTGAGGTACACCGGTCCGTACATCCAGACGTTCTACGCCGACTGCTACGGCGAGAGGGATCCGTACGCCGCGAAGGTCAACCGCTCCTTCGCCGTCCACGCGACGCCTGGCTCGGTTCTTGGCTACAAGTACTTCAACTTCGACAAAACCGCCGGAGAAAAGGGCCTCAAGCTCGTCTTGGGCATCGTCCCGCGCGGAACGGGCGGGAAGGTCGAGGTCTGGGTCGGGCGAGACTCTGTTTCCGGGACGAAGGTCGGCGCGGCGGATGTGCCGCGGGACCTCGGCAATGTCAGGACGGATCTCGAGATCGATGTCTCGGCGCTTGGCGAAATCGGCGGGAAGCAGGGTCTGTACCTTCGCTTCTCCGGCGACGGCCAGGCGTCCATCTGCGACGTCGAGGACCTGAAGTTCGCGAAATTCTGAAAACCACCTCGCACGGCCAGGTGCGCCCATAGCGTGCGGCGCGGATTTTTGCTATAATAACCACTTCAAAGCCAGATAAGGGAAAGTTATGGGCATTCGCATACTTGGAACCGGCAGCTACCTGCCGCCTAAGGTCGTCACGAACGACGACATTGCCGCCGCTCTCGACACGAGCGACGAGTGGATTTATTCGCACACGGGCATCCACGCCCGGCACGTCGCCGAGGAGGGCGAGACGACGTCCACTATGGGCGCGAAGGCCGCAAAGGCCGCGCTCGAGATGGCCAAGGTCGCCCCCGAGGAGATCGGACTCATCGTCCTCGCCACCTCCACGCCCGACTACGCGACGTTCCCATCCACGGCCTGCGTCGTGCAGGACATGCTCGGATGCGTCAACGCGGGAGCCTTCGACCTGCAGGCGGCGTGCGCAGGGTTCATCTACGCGCTCGAGCAGGCGCGCGGATTCGTCAACTTCTACCCCGACAAGAAGGCGCTCGTCATTGGCGCGGAGTGCCTGACGCGCATCCTCGACTGGACGGACCGCTCGTCGTGCATCCTCTTCGGAGACGGCGCGGGCGCGGTTGTTCTGGGCAACGACGAGGCGCCGGGAGTCGCTTCCACGAAGACCGCCGCGCACACGATACTCGGAGCGGACGGAAAGGGGCAGAATTTCATCATGCGCACCGGCGGAACGCGCGTGGCGCTTCCGCTCGACCCCGTCACCGGCATCCCGCTCAAGCCCGAGCCGCAGCTCTCGCAGCTCACGCTCCAGGGGCACGACGTCTTTGCGTTCGCGGTCCGCAAGCTCTCCAAGGTCGTTGGAGACCTCTGCGAGAAGCTCGGCACAACTCCCGGCGCGCTCGACCGCGTGTTCGCGCACCAGGCGAACGGACGCATCATCGAGGCCACTGCGCGGCGCATGAAGCTTCCGCTCGAGAAGTTCTGGCTCAACCTCGAGACGACCGCGAACACCTCCGCGGCGTCCGTGCCGATTTCGCTCGACCAGGCCGTCCGCGCGGGAGAGCTGAAGGACGGGATGAAGATCGTCATGGTCGGCTTCGGCGCGGGACTCACCTACGGCGGCACGTACTGCGTGTGGCCGGAGCTGTGAGATAACAAGATTTCAAAAGTTCAAGGGTCTTAGAACTGAGATTTAAAACAGGAGAAGAACGATGAAGAAAGTGATGATTACGGGAATCGGAATGGTGACGGCCGTGGGCAACGGACGCGACGCTTCCTGGGAGAACATCAAGGCCGGCAAGCCTGGAATCGGCAGGATCACGAAGTTCGACGCGTCCCGCTGCACCAGCCAGGTGGCCGCGGAGGTGAAGGGATTCGACGAATGGGCGATCGGCGGCGGACTTCTCGACAAGCGCGAGGCGCGCCACATGGCGCTCTTCTCGCAGTACGCCGTCGCGACCGCGAAGGAGGCGTGGCACGACGCCGGATTCACCGACGAGAAGAAGCCTGACATGGACCGCGTCGGCACCATTCTCGGCGTCGGCATCGGCGGACTCGAGGTGACCGGCGAGTCGTTCAAGACGCTCTTCGAGAAGGGGCCCGACCGTCTTTCTCCCCTCGCGATCCCCGAGCTCATCGCCAATGAAGGCGCCGGAAACATCGCCATCGCGCTCGGCGCGAAGGGTCCGTGCCAGGTCATCACGACCGCCTGCGCGTCATCGACCGACGCTCTCGGCTTCGCAATGGATCTCATCCGCGCCGGACGCGCGGACGTTGTTGTGGCCGGCGGAAGCGAGGCCGTCATCATGGAGTTCACGGTCGGCGGCTTCATGAAGGAGAAGGCGCTCTCCACCCACTTCAACGACACTCCCGAGAAGGCGTGCCGTCCGTTCAACCAGGACCGCGACGGATTCGTCATGGGCGAAGGCGCGGCCATTCTGGTCCTTGAGTCCGAGGAGCACGCGAAGGCCCGCGGCGCGAAGGTGTACGCGGAGCTCGCCGGATACGGCGCGACGTGCGACGCCTACCACATCACCGCGCCTGACCCCTCCGCGGACGGAGCTGTCAAGGCCATCGAGATCGCGCTGAAGGACGCCGGAGTGACGGACAAGTCGACTGTCGGCTACATCAACGCGCATGGAACGTCCACGCACCTCAACGACCAGATGGAGACGAACGCGTTCAAGCGCGTCTTCGGCGAGGAGGGCGCGAAGAAGATCAACATTTCCTCCACGAAGCCGTGCCACGGACACTGCCTCGGCGCGACAGGCGCAATCGAGGCGGCGATCACGGCGCTCGCGATCAAGGAGGGGTTCGTCCCCCCGACGATTAACTACGAGAAGCCCGACCTCGAGGTCGACGCGTCGAAGGGCGAGACGCCCCTCGACCTCAACTACACTCCGAACGTCGGCGTGAAGCGCGACATCGAAGTCGCCATGTCGAGCTCCCTCGGCTTCGGCGGCCACAACGGCATCCTCGTGCTGAAGAAGGTCGAAGGTTGAAAGGTTGACTCCTATGGCAAGTTTTCCTGAATTCAAAACAGTTTTCAACAAGCCCGGCATCGAGCTTCTTCCGCACAGGTCGCCGTTCCTCTTCGTCGACACGCTCCTCTCGGCAGACGAGACGGGCGCACTCGGCGAGTACACGTTCACGGCGGAGAAGAACGACTTCTTCAAGGGGCACTTCCCGGACTATCCGGTCGTGCCGGGAGTCGTTCTCGTCGAGGCGATGAGCCAGGTCGCCGGCGCGGCGGTGGTCGCGCGCGGCGTTCTCGGCGAGCAGGCTGCGTTTGCGTTCGCCGCGATCGAGGAGGCGCGCTTCAAGAGGCCCGTGAGGCCCGGCGACAAGCTCGTTACGGTCGTTAAGATCGTCAAGGAGCGCGTTCCGCTCGGCGTCTACGAGGTGACGGGCTATGTCGGCGACGAGCTCGCTGCAAGCGCCAAGGTCAAGTGCATGCTGATGAACGGAAGAAAATGATCCGAATCGTAAAGACAGGCGACCGCCGCATCGCGAAGTTCAACGCGCGTCCGGCGTTTCCGGAGGAGGCCGAGAAGGCCGCCGCATCCGCGCTCGCGGAGATCAAGTCCCGCGGCGACGCGGCGGTAATGGAGCTCGTCGCGAAATTCGAGGGGTTTAACGCGAAGAGCGCGAAGGCGCTCAGGGTCGATCTCGCGAAGGTGTCCGAGAAGGGCATCGACAGGAAGCTCGTGAAGGCAGTGAAGGACGCGCACGCGCGCGTTCTCCGCTTCTCCAAGGCGTCGCTGCGCGAGGCGTGGTCGATGAAGTCCCCGCGCGGGGGCTCCCTCGGCGAGTTCTACTCCCCGATGGACCGCGTCGGAGTCTACATCCCCGGCGGAACAGCGCCTCTCGCCTCGACCTCCGTGATGACGGTCACGCTCGCGAAGGCCGCGGGCGTGAAGGAGATCGTCGCCTGCACGCCCGCCGGGAAGACCGGCGAGGTGAACCCTGTCCTTCTCTACGCGCTCAAGCTCGCCGGTGCGACGGAAGTCTACCGCGTGGGCGGGATACAGGCCATCGGAATGATGGCGTTCGGAACGAAGACGTGCCGCAAGGTGCAGAAGATCGCCGGACCCGGCAACGCGTTCGTGACGGCGGCCAAGCGACAGGTCTACGGATACGTCGCGATAGACCAGGTGGCGGGGCCGAGCGAGATCGCCGTCCTTACCGACGGTTCCGTCGACGTCCGCTGGATCGCGGCTGACCTCCTTTCGCAGGCGGAGCACGGCAGCGGATGGGAGAAGTCGCTCTGCGTGTGCACATCCGAAAAGCTCGCGGAGGAGATCCGCGCCGAGGTGCTGCGCCAGACGGAGACCCTTTCGAGGAAGGCGCTCGTGCAGCGGGTGATAGACCGCGACGGAATCCTCATCGTCGTCGCCAAAAGCGTCGCGGAGGGGCTTGAGGTCGTCAACCAGTTCGCGCCGGAGCACTTCGAGATCATGACGAAGGACGCGCTCAAGGTGATGAAGGGCGTCAGGAGTGCGGGCGCGGTGTTCGCCGGACCGTGGACCCCCGAGTCCGCGGGAGACTTCGTCGCCGGACCGAGCCACGTCCTCCCGACGGGCGGCGCGGCGAACATGTTCAACGGGCTCACGCCGGACGATTTCCGCCGCCGCCACAGCTTCGTCGCGTTCACGCGCGCTGACCTCGCCGAGACGAAGGCGACGATCGAGTCGTTCGCGGCGGTTGAGGGGCTGGACGGACACGGCCGCGCGGCGACGGTCCGCTTCGAGTAGCCGCAGTCAGTCAAAGCATTCGGTACCGCACCTTGAAATTCTTCGCAAGACACGCATACGACATCGGCAGCGGCTTTGCCGCGTGCCTCTGGCCGTTCTTCTTCAAGCGGCGGAGGATATCCGTCGACAACATACTGAAGTGCGGCATCACTTCCGATGCGAAGGAGGCGAAGCGCATCGCGAAGAAGGCGTGGTGCCATCTCGCCGGCCATATCTGCGAGGCGCTTGCCGTTCCGAACGTAGTGACGAAGGACGACTGGCGGGACCATCTGGACGTCTCGGAGGCGGATCCGGAGGCGGCGAGGCTGCTTCTCGACGAGCCGGAGACGCCGATTCTCCTGGTGAGCGCGCACCACGGCGTCTGGGAGGCGGCAACGAATGTCCTTTCTTTCGCGCGTCCGATGATCGCGATTGCGCGCGTGATGAACAACAAGCTTGTCGCGAAGTGGATGAAGAACCACCATTTCCGTGGCCCCGTCACCGTGATCGACAAGAACCACGGCTTCACGCCGGAGATTCTTCGCCAGTGGGTCGACACGAAGGCGGCGATGACGATACTCATGGACCAGCACACGTCGAAGGGTCCGATGCTGTCCTTCCTCGGCCGCAGGGCGCAGACGTTCACCTCCGCGACGCGGCTCGCAATGCGCTATGGATATCCGATAGTAGTCGGCTCGTTCGTGCGCGTCGCGCCGTTCAGGTACAGGCTCGTCGGAGGGAAGCCGCTCCGATTCGCGAAGACGGACGACAAGATTGCGGCGACGCAGCTTCTGAACGACAGGCTCGGCGAGGCGATCAGGAAGTATCCCGAGCAGTATCTGTGGGCGCACCGCCGCTGGCGGCACGACTGAGGGGCGACAGGTGGAGCGCGCAACCATCGCGGCCGACCCGGAAAACCCGACGACGCGTGAGCTGAGCCGCTACGCAGCGGAGCTTTTCGCATCCCTCGACGAACGCCCGAGAAGGCTATATGTCAGGTTTGATGTGCGCGGCGCATCTGCCGCGGAGGTCTCGATAGACATGGAGGACGGGGAGCCTGTGTTCAGGATCGGCGGGCAGCGTCCGGCGAAATGCGCCCTCGCGCGCCGCTGGCTTGCTGAGCATCCCGTTCCGTTTGTGCTGCGCGGCGGATGCGCCGCGTTCGTAATGGAGCCGACGGGCGGGAACCGCGTGCGCGTGCGTCTGCCGACGCTGCTCGAGCGCCTTGTGGCCTGGGGCAGGTGAAAAAATCTTAAAAATCTATGTCATTGGCTGTCACGGCATGCATATACTCTAATGGTTAACTTGTTGCACTAGACCGAAGCGTCATCTTCAGCGCTTCGGTTTCGTGTATATAGAGGGGTTGAAAAGTTCAATGGTTCGCCTGGTCGGGTGCATAAAACAATGAAAAAAAATTTTAAATTTTTTTGTCATCGGATGAGGGCGCGTGCATATACATATGCAGAGGACCTAATAAATTCAAGGGTCTGACGCGATTTAAGGGGTATTTTATACCCTTGAATATTTTTTTCCGCACCCCCTTGCGCTCCGGACGCAAATTATGGTACAATATAGGCGTTCTTGAGTGAGGAAGAGGATTCGGACGCGGTGTCCGGGCCTTGGTTAACAGACTTGGGCACAACGAAAGTTGACTCAACCGAGCGAGAGGACAACAAGTTAACCACCTGAAGTGGACTTGGACGAAGGCGGTCGGGTGACCGCAAGAGTTCTGGAAAGCGGAAGGTACCGGACAAGGGTCCAACAAGCCCGAGTCCAAAAGAAAAGGAAAAAGAAAATGAAGAAGCTCATGATTGCTGCCGCCGCTGCGGCCGTTGTCACTGGCGCGTTCGCTGAGTGCGGCGATCCCGTCATCATCAACAACCCCACCGGCGCTCAGGTCTACAAGGTGTCCTTCACGGGCAAGACCACGATTGGTGTTCCCGGTAAGAGCATCATCATCGCCAACCTCTGCGGCGATCCCGACCAGATCGATGGTTGCGTCGTTCGCGTTCCTGGCACGCTGAAGATTGAGGGTTGGATTGCTCTCTGCGATCCCGCTTGCGCGACGATCCTCGATACCTTCAACGCCCCGAACTACCAGGCTTGGTGGCAGACGAAGCCCTACGTGGCCGACATTCCTGACGGCGCCATCGCGTGGGACCTCATCAACATCATCGGCAAGAAGGCGACGGACGCCGAGGCTGCTGGTAAGTTCTCCGGCACGGTGACCTACGCTGCGAACACCACGTGGGCGATTGCCGACCTCCAGTTCGCTGGCTTCGGCAAGTCGGTCAACAAGGGTGGTGCGTGGAGCTACTTCAACTCCTTCTCCGGCGACTTCGCGAACGCTCCGGTTGCTTCTTGGTACATCAAGGGCAATGTCTGCGAGCAGACGCACGTCTACGATCCCTGCACTCTCGCGGTCAACTGCGATGAGACCCCGAACACGGTTGCGTTCGGCAAGTGGGCGATGAAGTATGACAGCGCCGCTTCGAAGAAGCTGACGAGGGACACCACGCTCCCGAAGACCCCGTCCTATGCGACCATTCAGGGCAACTAAGCTTAGTATAATCGGATGATTCACTAAGCGTAACTGGGGGGGAGGCGCTCTGCGCCGTCCCCCCAGTTCTATTCTTGAAAAGATGTTAAAATCCGCTTGTGCAGCCGTGAAGACGATTGTTTCATATTCAGGTCTTGTGGCCCTTCTTGCCATGTTGGCCGCCGGATGCTCCCCTTCGGAGGATGCCAAGGCTCCCGGCGAGTATGTTGGCGAGACCGAGCGGACCATGTCCGACCTGGGAAGAAGGGACGTGTTCCTGCGCGTTGACGGACAGAGCTTTACGAAGGCGGATTTTCTTGTGGCAGTTTCAATGCAGGACAAGATCAGACGGATGTGCGCCGGGGATCCGCTGACTGGAGAGAACAAGCCGGCGCAGGAATATTCTGTGTGGGCCCAGCCTCGTACGCTCAGTGAAATTTTGAGGCACGCCTTGATTCGCCAATATGTGAGTAAGCACGGCATTTCGGCGACGGAAGGTGAATTGGACGCATATGTGAAGGTGCTGCTTCCAAAGATGCGCCGCAAAGGGAAGACGCTTCAGTCTGTGGCGGCAGAGCTTGGCAAGGAGGAGGGAAGTCTTTTCGTCAGCTATGTAGAAGATGATGCGCTTGCCCAGCCGCTGAGAAACCATTTCGACACCGAGCACACGCTCGACATTACCGATGACGACATCAATGCCGTCTCCAATCGGATTGTCCGTTACCAAGAGATGGCGGCGGCGTCCAATTCAGTCGAGCGCGCCGCGCTTGAGAAGGCCATCGAGGCCGTTAAGGCTGGGGAAGATTTTGCAAAGGTGGCCAGGAGGTTTTCCACCACCCCAAATGAGGGTGACGACTGGGGCGAGTATTTGCTTGAGGAGTTGTCCGATAATCCCAAGCTCGCGGCATGGGTTCGCGACGCGAGGCTCAACGATGTCTCGGGAATTCTTGAGCTTGATGACGGTTTTTCGGTAGTGAAGGTGTTGGATCTGCGCCTTGAGGATGTTGCGGAAGAGCAGGATGACGACGTCCGTAGATTTGTCTGGAGGCTGGCACGCATCGCCAGGCCGTATTTCGAGACGCCCGACGACATGACGCGAGAGGAAATCGTGGCAATGCTTTCCGAGTACAGGAACAAGAAGCTCCAGGAGCGTGTCGGGAAGGCGATTATGGAGCAGGCTGTTGTCGAATGGCCGTACGGAACTAATCTATTCCCAAAGGCGGAGGCTCCTGTCAGGACACCTCCGGGAAGGCAAGTTGAAACAAAAGGAGAAAAAAAATGATAAATAAGCTTCGTAGCTGCGCCATCGCGGCGTTTGCATGCATAAGCCTCGTCTTGACGGCGCAGGCTGCAAAGGAGGATATCCTCAGGAAATTCATAGATGAATACAGAGCGCCGATGGACTCCGAGGTCAAGTTGGGCGTCTGGCACGGCGATCTCGACAAGTGCAAGGAGCTTTCTGAAAAGCACGGCATACCGCTGATCGCCATCTGGAGCCACGAGGGCTGCGCGCACTGCGAGATTCTTGAGAAGGCGCTAATGTCCGATGCGTTCAACAATTGGGCGAAGACCTCAGGTCTCATCATCTGCTTCACATGCGACTATGATCCCAAGGGTCAGCGCCGCTATGACAGACCAGACGGCGACAACCGCACGATCGGCAAGACCGACGGCGCCTACTACTGGTTCTGCAAGCGCCCTGACATGCTTTCAAATTATCCTTATGTGCGCTTCTACTGGTATGTGGACGACAAGAAGGTGGTCGACTTCGCGGTTCATGGAGACAAGGTCGACGGCCAGCAGGGGATTTCCGGCGGCACATATGACAAGGCTGGGCAGAACTGCATAAACTACATCGTCAACAAGTCCGGGTTCAAGCCGTACCTCGACAATCCTAAGTCCCTTTCCTCCTATCTCGGCGGTCTTTTCTCCCTTGAGGAGTCTGAAGGCCACAGGCTCGAGGCGGAGTCCGGCACAAAGGATGTCACGTTCGAGCTCGTCCGTTCGGGCAAGGCAGCCGAGGTCGCCACGAACAATACGGTGGCGCTTGTCGCCCCCAATCGCACGGTTGTGCAGACGGTTACCGTCAACTGGACTGCCGGGCAGACGTCGCAGAACGTCACTGTCGATGCTTCGCTGGTTCCGTTCACGGCGAATGGGCAGAAGGCCTCTTTGGTGATCAAGGACGCAAATGGCGAGGGACAGGCGACCAACACCATTACCTACGTTACCGGTTCCGGCGAGCGCGCGTCCAATCCGCTCTGGATCGGCGAGCGCGCCGCCGCTGAAGGCGGCGATGTGCCTGCGCTGGAGTACGGCGAGTGGACGATGGATCTCGACGTTGCCAAGGCCAAGGTCGCGGCCGAGGATGGAAATGCGTATACGCTGGTTTCCATCCAGGGCAGTCTCTGGTGTCCCGACTGCGCAAATGTCGACAGGAATTTCCTGGATGTCGAGGATGCGGGTGGCGTCAACAAATTCAGGCAGTGGGCTGCGCAGAAGAATGTGGCGCTGGTGACGATCGATGTTCCTTCGTTCTCCAACGCCGAGGGCGACTATTCCCGTCCGACGCTCCTGTCCAGCACGCCGTACTCGTCGACTCTCGCCCGGGCGAGGGAGTTCCCGGACTCGGGTGCGGAGGGCAGCCTCACCAATGCCATGATGCGCAGCGGACTTGGATATTTGACGCGTAAAGGCGCCAGCAATGACGAAGCGGCAGATGTGCTCGAACGCAACAGGAAGCTTGTGACGGATGATTTCACCGAAGGTGGAGTGCATAGCGCCGCAGATTCCACCCCTTACCGCACCGGCGTTCCGATTTTCGTGATTCTTGACAAGAATGGAAACGTCAAGGGGCGTCTTACGCGTTTCGCAAGCGTGAGCCCCATGGCTTCCGAGAGGGCCAACTGGGATGACATCATAAAGCGCTTCGAAGAGCTTATCTCGATTGCCGACGGGGAGCATGACGACGGCGGAGTGCTTGAAAACGACTTCCCGGGCGATGCCGTGGCCGGAATCGTCGCCGCTGGCGGTAATGCATCGGGCGAGATATCGCACTGCGACTTCAGGGATATCTACAAGCTTGACAACTTCGACGGAAACGCATTCCTCGCTGTTACGGCCACGGGCGAGGACGATGCGGAAGTGACGCTGTCCTTCGTTCGCCTTGACGCGGACGGAAAGAAGGTGACGGTTGCTTCCAAATCGGGATCCCTCAGCGACGGCGTGTTTCTTGCCGAGGCGATAGAATCGGCTGGCAAGCTCTACGTGGAGATAGCCGGATCCAGCTATGATGACGCCGCCTTCAGCGTTTCCAATTCGAACGCGCTGGCGTTCCATGCCTACGAAATCGACAGCGCCGTGATTCTCATGCCCGGAGAGACGCGTTCCGAAGTCAATGCACCAGAAGGTTCCTCGACCGTCTCGATGCTTGTCGAGTCTGGGTCGGTCTACAGGATCGAAGGCCTTGCAGACGACCATGGCGCGGCTCTGAGGAAGATTGCGGAAAACTTCTACGAAGCGGATCTGGATGTCGAATTCTCGTACGAGGACATGAAGACGGCGACGCCCGGCGGGGCCATAGTATATCAGGTCTGGAAGCCGGGCCTGGTAAGCTTTGCGGCCGAGAAGCGCACGGTCACCGAGAGCGTCGGCGACGTGCAGGTTGGATTCTTCCGCGACGGCGGCGTTTCCGGCGAGGTCAAGGTGCTCGTCTCGCTTGACGAGGACGGCACAACTCTCTATGACAGCGACGGAGCCCCCAGGTTTGAGTTCGAACCTTTGGAGGTCACTTGGGCGGAGGGCGAGTCCGGCACTACAAACGCCGTTGTAACCGTCAAGGACGATGCCCGCTTCGACGGGCCTGGCGTTGTCGCGCTGAAGCTCGAGGTCGTCTCGTCCGAGAACTCGGATGCGGGGACGAACATCGTGCACTACGTCCTTACGGTAAACGAGGACGACAAGCAGTCCCCCGGCAAGGTGGCGTTCACGGATGTTCAGCCGTTCTTCGCAAAGAAGGCCACGGTCTATGCCCGCGAGAGCGAGGGCGCGACGGTCTATGCCGAGCGTCTTGAGGCCTCAGACGGCTATGTGACCGTCAAGGTGAACAGCAGCCTCAAGGATGCCAAGATTGACATCGGCGGAAACGAGACCAATGTACTCGTTTGGGCGAACCACAAGTACGACAGCCAGGCCGTAAAGGTGACTGGCGTTCCGGCCGGCAAGAGCGCTAAGATCACGCTCGCCTCGCCCACCGACGGGCTCAAGGTCATCACCACGTCCAATGCTGTGACGATTGTGTCCATCGCGGATGACGCGCCTGCATTCCGCGAAGAGAGCGCTTCCGCGACCGTCTACCGCTATGTCGAGTCTAACGAGGCTTACCCCGTCGACCTCGCTCCCGGCGTCGAAGGCGCGCAGATCACCTTCAGCAAGCTTTCCGGCACGCTTCCCGCCGGCCTGAAGGCCGCCTATGATGCCGGGGCAGGTGCGCTTGTCATTTCTGGTGCTACCACGGCGAAGCCCGGCGTATACACGATGGTGTATCAGCCTGTGCAGAAGGTCGGCACGAAGAGCACTCCCGGAATGCCCGCGGAGATCACTCTGACCGTCGTCGACCCGACGTCGTCGGCCGGCGGCGAAGGGGTGCCGTACAATGCCGCTGTCGCAGGGTCGAAGACGCGCACCTTCAAGGACATCCCCGTGGTTGACGGGACGGCCGGGCGCATGATCGGACTTCTGCAGGTCACCGTTCCCGCAACGGGCAAGGTCAGCGCCAAGTACGCCTGCTCCGCCGGATCCGTCTCCCTCTCGGCGAAGAGCTGGAGCGAATTTGACGCCGGGACCAAGGACCTTGTCGCTGAGCTGAAGTCGACGAAGGCCGGGTATGGAATGGTGGTCACCGTGGCGGACGGAGGGTCGATCTCCGCCGTCGTTACGGATCCCGCTGCCGATGGCGATGCGCTTTCCGCTGAGTGCGGGGGCGAGCTCTGGAGCAAGACCAATCCCGCTGCCGAGTGGCAGGGGAGCTACACAGTCGCGCTCAAGAACGTCAAGGTCACGGAGGCGGAGAGGCATGAAGGCGTCGCGCCGCGCGGTGACGGATACCTCACGCTCAAGATGACGACCGCCTCCGAGGTCAATTCCGGTACGGTGAAGTGGGCCGGCGTCCTTCCGAACGGAACAGCCGTGTCCGGTTCTGCGGTCCTGCACTACGATGCACTCTGCGACAACGCCGAGCTGCCTGTGTACAAGCGCTCTACGACGGACATTCTCTCCGCGATCATCGACATGTGCGCGATTGCGCAGGAGGACTCCGATGTCAAGTCCTGCTGGCAGCATACGGACAAGTACGAGGAGACGTCGTACACCGTCGATTTCGACATCTTCGGGTCGAATTACGATGCTGCCGCCAACCTCGCTGATGTCTGCTTGGAAGGCTACGAGACAACGACTCCAACGCTGTCGTTCGGCATCGACGGACTTTCTGGCTGGACGTCCTTCGGCGAGCCGTCCGAGGTCGACGGCGTGCAGGTAACTGTCTCTGCGTCGACTCTCAAGGTCGCGGCCGGCAATGCGGCGGGTGCATCGCTTTCCTTCAACAGGAGCACGGGCGTCGTTTCGGGGTCGTTCAAGATTCCGTGCACGCAGGAGTCCGGCGTGACAAAGTTGGTGGCTGCCTCGTACAAGGGCGTCGTCCTATTCGGCCTCGGCTCGGGTTGCGAATGCGGCGATGCTGTGCCGGTTTCGCTTCCGTTTGTTGTCGGCGGGTTCACGTTCTCCGACTCGGTGCAGCTTGAGAGCGGCCGCAAGGTCTCCGTCAAGCGTGGCGGAACGATTGATATAGACAAGTGAGGTTGTCAACTTTCCAAGGGGGGTATGATATTATGAAGTACAAGAGCTGTGTTTTGGCCGTCCTCGCCGCGTTTGCGGTCGGGACGGCTTTCGGCAAGGCGTCGAAGGGGAACTGCCCGTCAGAGGCGGTAGCGCTCAAGGGGTCGCAGTCCGTGACACTGGTAAACGAATGGGATCCGGAATACAAAGAGTATTGGGATTACGGGGCCTACTATTTCCAGGTGACGTTGACGAAGGGATCGTCGTTCACGATCTGGACAAGTCCGAATGACGACGTCTCGCTTGATGTCACGCCGGCGAGTGACGAGGTCTGGGCAGGATTCATGACGGAAGTGCTTGAGGACGGGACAAGTGTTGCGCGCATCTCGGCGGACGATTGGGACGAAGACGACCCCGGCAAAGCCAAATTCTATGTGCAGTTGTCCGGCGACATCGGGCTGAATGTTATGCTCTATTCTGAAAGCGGATACAAGTCCTTCGTTCCCGTTGGCTCAGAGGATAACAAGTTCCGCCTGTCGTTCTCGGAGTCGCCCAATAGCCAGGTAATGACTTTCGTCGATACTGAGTACTGGATGACGGCGACGCTCCAGAAAGGGCGAATGTACCGCATTCGCACGGAGGGCGGAACTGCGGCCGCGCCGGTTTCGTTCATGATCGACGGGGCGAGCGAAGAGGACGGCGAGGTTTCCGGCTTCACGCTGTGGGACGACCCTCAGTATGCTGATGACCCGTACAACACGGCAATGGTATTCTCCCCCGATCAGTCAGGAACATATGTTTTCATAGCAGGTGGAGTTGGCGAGTCGTTCAAACTGCACTATCAGATGCTTAAGGCGCGCAAGATTGCGGATCATCCCGTGACGGCACTTGAAAACGTCGGCTACGAGGCAACGTTCACTCCGGGATGCTCAGTCAAAACCTGGGACTACGCCGACTCGATAATTGACGAGAAACTATTCTCCATCAAGCTCGCAAAGGGGGAGCGCAGGGTTTTCGAAACCGTCGGAGCCTCCGTGCCAGTGACAATGGTCGTCTACAACTCAAAGGGGGAGGAAATTGTCCGCAACACCACGCTTGACGGAGAAAGCTACGACGTCCGCGCAGTTGTTGAGGCGACCGCTGCCGGCGTCTACTACGTCGGTGTCTGCGAGACGGATCTCGGACCGTATGCCGAACCAACCGGTTCGTCGCTCACTCTTACCGCGAAACTTGTCACGCCGGCAGAGGGCGATCCCGACGAGTGGGACTCATCCGACGATGTTGTGGCCGGCGCGAGCGGACTCGTCGTGCTCCCGGGTGTCTCGTCTTCCAACCCGTTTGAAGTCGGCTCGACGCACGGACCTCATAGGCTTTCCGCCACCGACTGGGCGGATACCTTTGTGATTGCGGGTCGCAAGGACATCATCTACCGTGTCGGTATCGAGTTCGCCGACGAATCAGAGACCACAAAGCTTCCGATTTCCCTTGAGGTATTTACGCTTGTCGGGACAAAGGAGACTCTTGCTGCCGCGACCGAAGTCGTGCCAGGCAACGGACTCTTCACTCAGTTTACGGCGACTCAGAACGCGCCGTACTACATCCGCTGCCAGACTGTCGGTACTCCGGGGCTCGACTATCCAGCGTACAACGTGCGTACGGTCGCGTATGTGGAAGATTCCAGCGCGCAGCTCGGCATTCTCCAGGTGAACACTCCCGGAGCGCCTTCGGCGACGTGGTCCATCGGTTCCGAGACGGTCAAGTATCCGAGCGGATCCTCGGTGCTTATCGGCGGAAGGCCGACGATCAAGCTCTCTGCAGTCAACGGCTATAAGGCAGAGGCGACGACATGGACCGGCGACGTCAAGCCTGGAAGCGAGCCCACGGTGGTCGAGATCAAGTACAACGACACGTTTGACCCCAAGGACGACGTTGCGGCCGGGGCGACGGCGCTCACGCTCAAGAATATTGATACTCCCTATGCGACGCGCACGCTCTGGAAGGGCGATGTCGACAACTTCGCGATCGCCGGCGCCGACGGATACTTCTACGACCTCGCCATCCGCGGGGCGGAGGGTGACGGAGTCGTCTTCTCCATCACGAACGACGAACTCGGCACTCTTGCGGAGAATGTCGCTTCCGTAAGCCAGCTCCCGCTCCCGAAGACCAAGGCGAAGTACATCGTCACCGTGCGCAACTCCGACGAGGCGACGACGTTCGGCGGCTATACGCTGTCCGGCAAGTTCGCCAACGTCGGTGCGATCAAGTTCGCGAAGAACACGCTTTCCGTCAAGGAGAACGCGGCGTCCGCCGTGCTCACCGTCAACCGCACGGCGAAGGACGGATATGTCCGCGTCAAGTACGGAACGGTCGCTGGCACCGCCCAGCCTGGCGTCGACTACGTCGCGCAGAGCGGCGTCCTTGAGTGGGCCGACGGAGACAACAAGGCGAAGACGATCACAGTTCCCCTCATCCCTGATCTCGTCGCGGTCTACGAAGGCAACAAGACGTTCGCCGTCCAGCTCAAGGCGTTCGATGAAGACGAGCGCTCCGCGGGCGAGTATGCGGCGACGTTCCCGATAGGATTAGACGAATGCGTCGTGACGCTCACCGAGACGGCGAAGGTCACGGACACTGTCGAGTCCGCCTACGCGAAGAAGGCTCCGAAGGTCGCGACGGTGAAGACCGAGCAGGTCGGACTCGAGTCCGGCACGTTCTTCGGCCTTCTTTCCGAGGATGGATCTGTTCTCACCAACGGCTTGCCCTCCCTCGCGTCCGTCACTCTCACGGCCTCCGCCGCGAATCCCGCCAAGCTCTCCGCCAAGGTCGCGCTCGCCGGGAAGAACTACACGTTCGCTGCGACCGGATGGGACGAGGGCGAAGAGGATGGCACCGTCTCGAAGGAGTTCCTGCTCGCCCAGAAGGTCAACAAGATCGACGAGGAGACCGGCAGGACCGTCTCCGTGACGGTAACGAACACCCTCACGATCACCGTCGCGTCCGGCGCGACCGGAACGCCCGACGACTGGATGCGCGCCGGCGGCACTGCGACGCTCGTCATGAACGTCCCCGACGCGAACAACAAGGGCTACCAGGAGGAGGTCGTCTACCGCGGCTCCATCTACCGCAACAACGCCAAGATCCAGGACTACCTGACGGCGGTGACGAACTTCACCGGATACTACACCGTCGCGCTTGCACCCGAGGCGGTCAGCGCGTTCGACGGAATCCCCGCCGGCAACGGATACGTCACGCTCACGATCGACAACAAGGGCACGGTCAAGGCGGCCGGCATGCTCGCCGACGGCGCGACCAAGCCTTCGCTCTCCGTGGCGGCCTGCGCGCTCGTCCCTGACGAGGCGTCCGCGAACGGATACTCGATGCGCGTTCCCCTCTACTTCGCCAAGTCGCCCGTAGTCTTCGGAGGAGAGATGCGGCTCTATGCCGACGACTCCGGAACGGTCGTCGTCGATTCCTGCGAGACGCTCGTCTGGAAGAACGACAACGCGGCTCTGACGTACTCCGGCGAGGAGGGCTATTCGATCGACCTCGATCCCGTCGGCGGATTCTACGACACGATCATCAACCTGCAGACGCACTACCTCAACTGTGCGTTCCAGGTCGAGACCAGCGGCATCGACGAGTTCCCCGAGGAGAACCTCGCCGCGGGATATGTGTTCTCCACGGACGTCGAGCCTAACGGAACGCCGGTCGCGCTTGCCGGAGACGTCTTCTCCACCGCGAAGAAGGTCCTCGTCAAGGACGGCAAGCTCAACGACCTCGCCGCGAGCGTGAACCCGCTGAACGTGCAGGTCAAGGTCGCTCGCGCGACCGGCCTGGTGAGCGGCACGTTCTCGCTCTGGAGCGAGAACGAAGCCGGCACCGCGCAGAAGGAGATCACGGGCTTCAAGCACAACGGCGTGCTTGTCCTTTCCCGCGATGCGCTCGCGCCGCTCTCCGAGGAGGTCGCGGCCGCTGGCTTCTGCTACAAGGCGGTCAAGGTGACGGACGTCAACCCCAATACTGGAAAGACGTCGAGCCGCAACTGGACGTTCTCGCTTCCGTTCAACCTCCTCGCCGTCGACCAGGGCGAGCCTGACTGGTGGGCGGACGACTGGGGCGAGCAGCCCACCGAGTGACGCGCATGGAATAATCGATGCAGCGAAACTGCGCCGCGCCTCAAGCGCGGCGCAGTTTTTCTAGTGTCGGGCAGCACGTATTTGCGTCGACAGTTTAACACGGGCGCCCCGATTTTTGGTAAAATATACGGATTAACAAAAGCTAAGAAAGAAAAACAAATGAGCGAAAACAAGAAATACGTGTACTTCTTCGGTGCAGGGATGACCGAAGGAAACGCAAACATGCGCGAACTCCTGGGCGGCAAGGGCGCGAACCTCGCCGAGATGGCCGGTCTCGGCCTTCCCGTTCCGCAGGGCTTCACCATCTCGACCGAGGCCTGCACGCGCTACTACGATGACGGCAAGAAGATCGGCGACGACATCATGGCGCAGGTCATGGAGTACATTGACAAGCTCGAGAAGTCGGCTGGCAAGAAGTTCGGCGACGCGAAGAATCCGCTTCTCGTCTCCGTGCGCTCCGGCGCGCGCGCCTCGATGCCCGGCATGATGGACACGATCCTGAACCTCGGCCTCAACGAGACGGTCGTCGAGTCGCTCGCCGAGCAGACGAAGAATCCGCGCTGGGCGTGGGACTGCTACCGCCGCTTCATCCAGATGTTCTCCGACGTGGTCATGGAGGTTGGCAAGAAGTACTTCGAGAAGCTGATCGACGACATGAAGGCCAAGAAGGGCGTCAAGCTCGACGTCGAGCTCACGGCGGATGACCTCAAGGAGCTCGCCGGGCAGTTCAAGGCCGAGTACAAGGGCAAGATCGGCAAGGACTTCCCGTCCGACGCGAAGGAGCAGCTCGTCGAGGCGATCAAGGCGGTGTTCCGCAGCTGGGACAACCCGCGCGCGAACGTCTACCGCCGCGACAACGACATCCCCTACAGCTGGGGCACGGCCGTTAACGTCCAGATGATGGCGTTCGGCAACCTCAACGACGAGTCCGGCACGGGCGTCGCGTTCACGCGCGACCCTGCGACGGGCGAGAAGAAGCTCATGGGCGAGTTCCTGATGAACGCCCAGGGCGAGGACGTCGTGGCTGGCGTTCGCACCCCGATGCCCATCGCGAAGATGGCCGAGGTCATGCCCGAGGTCTTCGAGCAGTTCCAGAAGATCTGCCAGACGCTCGAGGGCCACTACCGCGACATGCAGGACATGGAGTTCACGATCGAGAACAAGAAGCTCTTCATGCTCCAGACGCGCAACGGCAAGCGCACCGCCAAGGCGGCGCTCAAGATCGCGTGCGACCTCGTGGACGAGGGAATGCGCACCGAGGAGGAGGCCGTCCTCATGATCGAGCCCCGCAACCTCGACACGCTCCTCCATCCGCAGTTCGACGCAGCCTCGCTCAAGCGCGGCAAGGTGATGGGCCGCGGCCTTCCCGCCTCCCCGGGCGCGGCATGCGGCAAGATCGTCTTCTCGGCGGACGACGCCAAGGCGTGGAAGAAGCGCGGCGAGAAGGTCGTGCTCGTGCGCCTCGAGACCTCCCCGGAGGACATCGAGGGAATGAAGTCCGCGCAGGGCATCCTCACGGTCCGCGGCGGAATGACCTCCCACGCGGCGGTCGTCGCGCGTGGCATGGGAACGTGCTGCGTCTCCGGCTGCCAGGAGATCGCGATGGACGAGGAGAACAAGAAGTTCACGCTCAACGGCAAGACGTTCCGCGAGGGCGACTGGCTCTCCATCGACGGCTCGACCGGCAACATCTACGACGGCGTCATCACGACGGTCGACGCGACGATCGCGGGCGAGTTCGGACGCATCATGGCGTGGGCCGACAAGTTCCGCCGCCTCAAGGTGCGCACGAACGCCGACACGCCCCGCGACGCCAAGAAGGCGCGCGAGCTCGGCGCGGAGGGCATCGGACTCTGCCGCACGGAGCACATGTTCTTCGAGGCTGACCGCATCGCGGCGTTCCGCGAGATGATCTGCTCCGACACGGAGGAGGAGCGCCGCCAGGCCCTCGCGAAGATCCTCCCGTACCAGCAGGACGACTTCGAGCAGCTCTACGAGGCGCTCGAGGGCAATCCGGTCACGATCCGCTTCCTCGACCCGCCGCTGCACGAGTTCGTGCCGCACAGCGAGGACGAGATCGCGCTTCTCGCGAAGACGCAGAACAAGCCCGTCTCCCGCATCAAGGAGATCATCGACTCGCTCCACGAGTTCAACCCGATGATGGGCCACCGCGGCTGCCGCCTCGCCGTCACGTATCCGGAGATCGCGCGCATGCAGACGCGCGCCGTCATCCGCGCGGCGATCAACGTCCAGAAGCGCCACCCCGACTGGAAGGTGAAGCCCGAGATCATGATCCCGCTCACGGGCGAGGTCAAGGAGCTCAAGTTCGTGAAGGACATCGTCGTCGAGTCCGCGAACCTCGAGATCGAGAACTCCGGCGTCAAGCTCGACTACGAGGTCGGCACGATGATCGAGATCCCGCGCGCCGCTCTCACGGCCGGCGACATGGCCAAGGAGGCCGAGTTCTTCTGCTTCGGCACGAACGACCTCACGCAGATGACCTACGGCTTCTCGCGCGACGACTCCGGCAAGTTCCTCAACGCCTACTACGAGGCGAAGATCTTCGAGAACGACCCGTTCGCGAAGCTCGACCAGACCGGCGTCGGCAAGCTCATGCAGATGGCCGTCGCGGACGGAAAGGCGACGCGTCCGTCGCTCCACTGCGGCATCTGCGGCGAGCACGGCGGAGATCCGTCGTCCGTCGAGTTCTGCCACAAGATCGGACTCGACTACGTCTCCTGCTCGCCGTATCGCGTGCCGATCGCGCGCCTCGCGGCCGCGCAGGCCGCCCTTCGCAAGTAATACGCGCATAGGCAACGCGAAAAGGCCGGCACGTCACTGACGCGCCGGCCTTTTCATTCGTATGTCTCAAGCGCGGGGTCGATGGAAAGCATCCCGAAGTGCTGTACGATGAAGTCAACGTCTTCAAAGTGCTCAGGTCGTTCGCTCTTTGCTGCGCCGTAGAAGAGTTCTGCTGTGGCAATGTCTGGGACTAGGCAGTTTTCAATTCCTGCCTGTATGATTTTCTCGCGGACGCCGGCTAGGTCTTTGATCAGCGCAATGCAGATGTTGGTGTCCAGAAGGTACCGCATGTCGTCACCTTGCCTTACCACAACTCGCTCTGACGGTTGGTATGCCGTGCGCTTCGAATCGAATCAGCAATCTCTGAGGCGCTTCCAGTTCCGCCCCAGTCGGTGTGCAGAGAATCAAAGATGTGTATGTCTGCGGCTGCATTGGGATGAGAAGTCGCATTGATCGGTTGTTCGCTGAGTTCCCGCATCGGGTTGAATCCTGTCAAAAACTCGATGACGTCTTCGGCTGCTTTATGAAGGCGAATTAGCGGATCGATGAAATAGACTTGGCCATCGTCTCCGAGAAGAACATTGTCGCCATGCTCGCCAACATCGGTAACAGACACAACTCCGTCACCATAGAAGAATCTATCCTCTTTGACAAGTCCTCTGCTGGCCAGCGCTGACTCGATCATTGGCAATGTTGGGAAAGACTCCGTCTTGACGGCTTGTTGCTTCAGGACTACGCGGATTTCTCTGATTTTGGCTGTTACGCCAATGAGTTCATAGGCGCATTCGGGGAATAGGATGTTGTGTATTATGTGTTCATAGACCCAGTCCGTTTCGCCTGTATGCTTTAGAGGGCGCTTGGCTTCGGGGCTTTTGATCTTGTAGAAGGAGCTCTCGGCTCTGTTCCAGTATACTTCGCTTTCACCTGTTCGTTTTGAAACAAGGGCGCCTAAGGCTGCAACTTGGTTGTAGTCAATCCAAAGGCCTGCGGCTTTTGCGATCTCTGTTAGTTCGCGTACCTGATCGCCCGGGCTGCAATCTGAAGCTCTGCTTCGTTGATCTTGCAACGCCTTCGCAAGCAGTCGGACACGGCAGCAATCAGATATGGTCTGCTCTCGCTTGGACGCGAAGCGATGAATTCCGCTACAGACATGTTGCTGTCTGACATTTTCAGCGTTTTCATTGCTTCCGGCATGGCGTTTCCCCTTTAAGAGTTTTATTATAGTTTTGAACATTGCCTTTATGCTTGACTACGGACATTATACCACATTACGCCGCGCATTGGGGAACTTTGCTATAATATTCTTGTCCTTGTGTGGCGGGTGCTGCGCGGGGAACAGCCGAAGCGGTGGAGAAATCCCGATAAGACGATAAGATTTTTGTGCTGACACGCAAACGACGTTCAAGCGAAACTTAGCGGTTTCAAAGGAAAGGACGGAGTCTCCAATCTGCCAAAACTTGAGTTCTAAAATGGCGCGGAGTGTCTGACGCCGTGCGCCAGTTTTATGACGCGGCGAGACGCCGCATCTCCATGGGGCGCGGTAGATGTGTCGCGCGAAGTGGTCTGCAAAAGACGTTTAACTCAACTTCGCAATAGTTTTCTGTAGGACGAAAACGCAGTTGTGGTGAAGTGTTTTTTGGTACAATAGCAGTGAAATGCGGGGGAACGCATTTGGTCAAGTCACTGAAACAACACAGGAACGGGGGCGTTTATGGGTTGCAGAAAAGTTCAGGCGCTGGGGCCGCTAGTGGCGGCCGCGGTCGTGGTTGCATCCGGCGTGGCGGAGGCGGCGTGGTGGAAGGGCCTTAACTGGTCCAAGGACGGCTCTCTGAACAACGACTACTGGGAAGGCTTCGGAATCTCGTACGAAACCTGGTACTCTGCAGGCGGACACGATTCGATTGATGCCGCGAGATGGGAGTCGGAAGAGGCCATCTTCGAGCACAAGGACACTCGATATACTGTTTCGCTCAGTAATGACTTCGCGTGCCGCAACGTTACGGCGTTCCAGGGGGTGACGGGCGGACAGATGACGATGGATCTCAACGGCCACGAGTTCTCCACGGTCCATGGTTCCTGGGGCTTCTTCTTCAAGGGAACCGATGGCGATATCGTGCTTAAGAACGGAACGATCTCGATTCTCAAGGCCTTCAACGTCGGCGATGACAACGGATGCGGCAACACGCTCACTCTCCAGTCCGCGACACTGGCCTGGCCCGAGGCCGTTGCGGTAGGGCGCGGAACCTCGACGGGCAACAGTCTTGTAGTCGATGAAGGCGGACTGGTCGTACTTGAGCCGTCGCACTCCTGCTGGGGAATCACTGTAGGCCAGAACCCGGGCGAGAACGGCAATTCGCTTGTCGTCAGAAACGGCGGCATAGTCACCAACACCGCGGCGTCCATGTTCATCGGCAGGAACACGAGCGGAAACTTGCTTGTGGTCGAAGGCGGTGGAAAGTTCTACCGTTCGCAGTATATGCATCTCGCAAACGTTGGTGAAGTGGAGGACACGTCGGCCGTAGCTCCGTCGGGCAACGCGATTGTCGTCACCGGCGTGGGCTCTGAAGCGTTCGTCGATTCACACTTCATAGTCGGCGACGGAGTGAGTTCGGCGCATACTGCGCTCGGCAACCGCGTTGAAGTCTCGGATGGCGGGATCTTCCGCGTGGCGAACGACTTCCTCGTCCGTTCGAACGGGAACGACTTCGCAATCACGAATGGTGTCATCCTCGTTCAGGGCGGTGGATTCCGACTCGGCGATAACGGCTCCTCGGGGAACTCCCTGACCGTCGCCGGCAAGTCTCCCTGGCTCAGAACCTCGTACGACTTCTCGGCAATCAACGGCTCAAAGCTCAAGTTCGTCATTCCGGCGGGTGGATACTCCAAGCCAGCGTGTTTCGACGAGTACGAGGCCCGTCTGAAAGAGGCAGAGCGCAGCACAGACGGAGGATACGACTACGTTCCAGTGACTGCGGGTGTCTTTTTCACGATCGATTCCACTGTAACCCTCGAAATCGACGCGCTCGAGTTCTCGAAGAGCATCATGCACGCGACAACAATTCCGCTCATTCGCGGCTGCGGATACGGCAACGCCGCCGGAATATCGGCCGAAACGATTGCCGCGTGGAACGAGAACCTTCCCGACGGATGCACGGTGTCGCTTCTCGAGTTCTCGCCGAATCCAGACTGGGGCCAGAAGACGCTAATGCTTACGGTCAAGCCGTACAACAACGGAATGAAGGTTATGATCCGCTGACGGGAATCGATTTTTCACAGAACAGGGGAGAAAAATGAAAACGAGACACATCGGCCTTGTACTGGCCGCATGCGCGGGGCTTTCGGCATTCGCGCAGAACGACGAAACAATAAAGCGCCGCCTGCGCGGATACGGCGAGACTTCCGCGGAGCGCAGTGGCGACGATGTGACGATTCGCGCCGAGTCGCCCGAGAAGGCGAGGCTTTGGGCCGCGCGCTATCTGCACGTGCACGGGAAGGAAGGACGCGTCGTCAAGGATGGCGTGGTGAAGCTTCCGGACGGAACGTTCGACAGGGTTGCCGTAGACGGGAAGACCGTCACGATCACGCATTCCGCGTCCGAGCCCGCCGCGTCTCACCTCGGGACGCTGCCAGAGATACCGATGTTCCTCAACAGCTGGGACGACTACTGCTTCAGGTTCTACTACTGGCCGGGGCAGTCTCCTAAGGGAATGGGCTTCGGCGGAAAGGACTGGGGCGAGTACGATCCGCGCTCGGAGTTCGACTTCGCGAAGAAGTGCGACGACGCCGGGTTCATCTTCTGGTGCGACTCGCAGCCGAACGGCAACGCGAAGGGGCTTATGGACAACCAGCTGTGGAACTGGGGCTACAAGCTCGCCAAGGACCGCCACCTTCCGATCGTCCTCAACACGAACTTCTCCGTTCCGTTCTGGTACCTCGACGAGCACCGCGAGCTCAACGAGCGCCACGCGCCGCAGTTCATCGGAACCTACCACTCCGTCGGAGAGCCCAACCACGCGCACCCGTTCCTCAGCTGGGCCTCTTCGAAGGGACATCGCGACGCGTTCGAGCCGTGGCTGGACGTGGTTCGCAAGTACGACTGCAACGAGGTGATCGAGCTTCTCGAGCCGCACGGCGAGCTCAACCACGGCGACTACACCGTGTTCATCGAGCACGGCCCCCTCGCCGACAGGAGCTTCCGCACGTACATGCGCGAGCGCTACGGCGAGGCCGCCGCAGTCGCGAATCGCTGGAAGGAGCCGTCCGTCAAGTCGTGGGGCGACGTGAGGCTCCCTGAGATCGCGGAATTCGCCGGATGGGGTCCGGACGCGGTCGATCTTTCCGGCGACTGGCGCGGACGCCCCCTTGCCGCCGAAGACGGGTCGAACTATCCGGCGCGCCTCAACCAGGACCGCCAGCAGAAGAACGTGCGCGCCCCGAAGGAGTGGCTGGACCCCGCGTGCGACGACTCGTCCTGGCCGCTTCTCTACCGCGGCATGCCGGGGAACGAGATCGGCTACCTCTACGAAAAGCGCCCCGCCGTCATCCGCCGCCACTTCAAGCTCCCCGCACGCAAGGGCAGGACCTGGCTCTACGTGTGGGACCTCTCGCAGGCGACGGGCAGCACGGTCGCCGCGCATGTGAACGGAAAGCTTGCCGGAGAGTCGGGCGTCGGGCATGCGAGCTGCCACTGGATGCACTGCGAAGTCACCGATCTCCTCAAGGACGGCGACAACATGATCGCGCTGGAGCTTCCGCACGGCGTTATCAACTACCGCATCTACCTCACGCAGCAGGAGCCGAAGGCGTATCCGTACTTCGGCGAGGGGATGAACGCGAAATGGGTCGACTTCTGCGGATGGCAGGAGTGGAGCCGCATGAGGGCGGTCAAGACGGGGCTTGAGTCCCTGAGGTCCGTCGAGCCGGACAAGAGCATCGTCGCGATGGCTCCCGGCTCATACTTCAACTCCATGCGCAAGCTCGCGATGCGCTACGGCTCGCGTTTCCACGACACCGGCATGACAGCCGCCGCGTACTGGGAGTTCCTCCCGATGCTCATGCGCTCCGCCGACATGCCGTTCTCGGTCGAGCCAGGCTCTCCGGCCGGAGACCTCAACCAGTTCCGCCGCTACTTCAACCTCTACCTCCGCGAGGGCGTGAACGCGGTGCACTACTTCATCCACGTCGGAACGATCATGTGGAAGGACGACATCCGCGCCGAGTTCGAGCGCATCCTTCCGGCGATAAAGATGATGGGCCGCATGTCCTCAGCGCCGACGGACGTCGCGTTCGTGATGGACTCGCGCATCGAGGCCCTCATGGGCTATCCGTGGCGCAGCGACCCGAACTCGGCGTTCCCGTCCGGCTACTCGGACTGGCGCCTCAACGAGACGCTCAAGGACAACTTCCAGATGGACGCCGTGACGCCCGGCGACGTCTCCGATGCGCTCGCCTCGCGCTACAGGTTCCTCATAGACTGCAACAACACGGTGATGACGCCCAAGATGGCCGAGGCCGTCGAGCGCTATGTGCGCGCGGGCGGAACGTACGTCGCGATGTTCCAGTCCGGACGACACACGCCCGAGAAGCCGGACCAGTGGGTGCTCTCGTCGCTCGCCGGGTGCAGGGTGAAGGACATGTCGCGCTACTACATCAAGTACAACCCGTGGGGCGCCAGCACCGAGCCCGAGAAGCGCGTGAAAGTGCGCCGCGCTGCCGACGAGCACTGGAACGGCTCGCCAGACGCGACCCTCCCGTGGGAGTTCTGGGCCGACGGCACGTTCCTCGAGCCGACGGCGGACGACGTCGAGGTGCTCTACCGCTGGTGCGACGGAGAGAACGAAGCGCCGACGACGCCTGCGATCGTCTCGCGCCGCATTGGAGAGGGCCGCATCATAACCTTCGGCACGCGTGCGCGCTACTACGATGTGGAGACGCGCATCCTCGACCAGATGCTCATCGCGCTCGGCGCGACGCGCATTCCCGTCGTCGCGCCAGATCGCGTGCACGCTCGTCACTTCATAACGACGGACGGAACGAAGGACGTCTGGCTTCTCGCGAACGAGCGCTGGGACGGAGACGTTCCGTACGAGCTGAAGTTCCGCGACGGAGCCGCGCGCGAGCTCACGGACGTGCTGACCGGCAGGCCCGCGGAGACGAAGGGAGTCCTCGGTCCGAACGGATTCCTCCTCGCCACCTCTCCCCGCTCGCCCGAGGCGCAGGCGCAGAGCGCGTGGCACTGGGTGAAGAACCAGTTCGGATGGTGGCGCGGAGCGGAAGGCGCGAAGGCCGCTCCGGCCGCGCGCGAGGAGCATTCCGACGTGCTCGAGATCGGGAGCCTGGACTGGAAGGTGACCTTCGCCGGCTCGGAAAAGCCCGAGACGCGTCCGCTCGAGCCCTGGGTCGTCGGACGCGACATACCCGAGGGCGTGACGGAGTACACCTGCGAGCGCGACGTGCAGATCCCCGCGGAGTGGAACGACGGCGACGTGGAGCTGTGGGGCGTCGGGCAGTACTCGCAGACGTACAACAACGCGCAGTTCTGGGTGTACCTCGACGGAAAGGAGATTCACTACAGCGACGGCGGCATCAAGGGACGCGTCCTCGACGTTAAGGCCGGCGAGACGGCGCACCTGAAGATCACAGTGAAGGACGACAGGCATCCGGGCGTGAGGGGCTTCAGGGGCGTGACGTTCCTCAGGTACCGTCCGAAGCCCGCGGGAACTCTTTCGCTCGCGGGCGAGTGGCAGGTGTTCGAGAGGATGACGGACGTCGATTCGCACACCGTTACGCTTCCGGGCAGGTACGACCGTGGCGTCGCGCTCAGGCGCGAGTTCGATCTTCCGTCCGACGTTGCGGGGCGCACCGTGCGCGTCGACTTCACGTCGCGCGGAGACTTCCTGCACGGCGTTGTGGTTAACGGACACTACGTCCGCCGCCACCACCACCGCCACGGCGACCGCACGATTCTCAACATAACCCCGTACCTCAAGCCAGGTGCCAAGAACGAGATATGGCTCGTCGGCAACTACTTCGGCGAGTGGGCCCGCAGCGGAGAGATCACCGACGTCAAGCTCGAGTGGTGACCATAGCAACACATGGAGAAAACAATGCGAATGAAATCGACAAGCAGGGCCGGGTGGTTCTTCACCGGACTGTTGATTGCCTCGGCGGCGGTGGCTGGCGAGATGTCCGCTGAACTGAGGGGCTTCGGGAGTTGCGCTTTCTCGAGCGCGGAACGGAAGTTCGGAGGAGAGGAGGTTTCCGTGGCCACGTTCGTCGCGGCTTCCCCTGAGAAGGCGAGGATGGTCGGCGGCAAGTTCATCTACGAACTGCGCCTCTCGCACGGAGTCGAGAGGCGCGGGACGGAGACGCGTCCGTGGTTCGCGACGCCGGGCGGACAGGGCTTCGCCGTGGCGGTCGTCGGCTCGGAGTGCCGCATCGCGTCCGGAAGCGCCGACGCCGTGGCGAAGGCCGCGGCGGACGCGCTTTTCGCGCCCGACGGCGCGCTGATCGAATCCGGCGTGTTTCCCGAGTACATGAAGCGCATGGGCTGGGGCTCGTACGGCATGGGCGGATTCGACAACATGCTCGGATGGATGTCGCTCGACGGCAAGGGCGGGGAGAAGGACCCCGAGGAGGACTTCCAGTTCCACCTGCTGATGGACGACGGGAAGTCTGGTCCGATGCACTTCGACCAGTGGCTCGACCCCGCGACGTTCGACAACTCCGACGGGCTCCTCGCCAACCAGGGCATCCCGTGGAAGGCGCGCCTCGCTGAGAAGCTCGGCATACCGACGTCGTTCCGCGTGTACGGAATCGCCGGCGGATTCGACTGGTCGCTCCGCCGCTTCCCCGACTTCATGAACCAGCCCGCGGACTTCATGGTCAACGGATGGCTCCGCTACCACGACGTGGCGCCGCACTTCAGCTGGTACCAGCCCGAGGCGCACAAGTACGTCGCGCGCACGGTGATGGACGGAATGCGCAAGGTCAAGACTCCGAACACGCGCGGCTGGATGCATCCGCACGGCGAGCTCTTCCACCAGTACTGGTACGACATGCACCAGGACTATTCGCCCGCGGCGGCGAAGAGCTGGCACGACTACCTCGCCTCGAAGGGCGAGACGCCGTCTTCCGCAGAGGATCTCTTCGGCGTCCCCTCCGGCTCGTACGCGACGTGGGACGACGTGCCGGTTCCGGAGTTCGCGCACTTCTCCGGACTCCAGGGGCGCGTTCTCGACCTCTTCGGCACGTGGCGCTGGCGCAAGGAGTTCGACTTCCAGGACGGAAAGGACGGATGGTGGGAGAAGAGCGAGGAGGAGAGGTATCCCGGCATAAGGGAGAAGTGGTATCTCCCCGAGACCGACCTCTCGCAGTGGGGCTCGATCGACATGCCCGGCAGCCCTGAGTTCATACGCAGGATATTCCCGAAGCAGGTCGGCTGGGGTGCGGACGGCTCGACGTCCGCCTGCTGGTTCCGCCGCGACTTCGAGTGGAAGGGCGCTCTCGCCAGCGGAAAGCCGGTGTGGCTGTACTTCTTCCCGATGAGCGACTCGTCCGTGCACACTCCCGGGACGGGGAACCGCCTTCATCGCATCTACGTGAACGGACGCGAGGTCGGCGGCGTCGGACAGTGGGGCGCGCTCGACGTGACGGAGTTCCTCGCCGAGGGACGCAACACCGTCGCCATCCAGCTCCATGGCTGCTGGTGGAAGGGCCGCGCGTTTCTGTCCGTCGAGCCTCCCCGCACCTACCCAGGGCTCCTCGCCGGGCGCGACAGGCTGTGGGGGCTCTGGGAGTCCTGGAGGCGCGACGCGAAGTACGAGGCGTGGAAGATCATCCTCGACGGAATGCGCCAGGTCGATCCCGACGCGCCGATCAAGTTCATGGCGCCGGAGGGCTTCGGCACGGAGACGACGCATCGCCTGTGCCTCGACTGGGGCGGGTTCCCGCACTTCACGGGCGAGGGCATCTGGTTCTATCCGTGGTACAAACGCTACGCGAAGCTCTACGGCATCCCCGCCTCGAGCGAGCTGGCGGGTCCGTCGAACAACGAGCGCGAGATGCGCATGTCGACGCTGCGCGTGTTCCTCGAGGGGCTTGACGGACACGAGCCTGTGTTCCAGACGCAGGTCTATTCGCGCAAGAGCGACCTGCGCGAGTTCTGGCTCTCGCACAAGAACGTCCTTCGCCGCATGGGCACGTACGACATCTTCGGTCCGCAGGTGATCATCTACCGCCGCGCCACCGGCACGGGCGACTTCACGGCGCCGTATCCGGTTCCTGGCGGAAAGGGCGCGTACGCCAAGGCGAGCGTGTGGAACTGGGACCTCGGCCGCGGCACGCTGCAGTCCATCGGACAGTCCCCGCTCTACATCGACGACAGCGGCATTGCGGACGGGAAGCTGGAGGGACAGTCCCTCGTAATCGACTGCGGCAACGAGACGATGACGCGCGAGACGGTCGAGCGAATAAGGGACTGGGTCGAGCGCGGCGGAACGTTCGTGGCGTTTCCGTTCACCGGAAGAAGCACGCCGGACAAGGTCGACGCATGGCCGATTTCCGCGCTCACCGGCTGCCGGGTGAAGTCCGTCAGGCCGCTCGGCGGCTCCGTCACGTTCGACGACGCGCAGGAAATGCCGGCGGCGTTCCGCGCGCGCACGTTCCGCGACGAGGGACGCGTCATGGACTGGCAGGGCAACAACCACAACGAGTACAGCGTCGAGCTGGAGCCCGGAGATGGTTCGTTCGTCGCGGCCAGGTTCGAGAACGGATCCGCCGCGATCGTCGTGCGTCCGCTCGGCAAGGGACGCGTCGTCGCGATGGGGTCCATGTTCTGGCGCGACGTCGCGGACACGATGGGCATCTGGGTCCCCGGCGAGGGCGAGCGCACCGCGATGCGCGCGATCCTCGAGGGGCTGGCGTTCCCGAAGCCTCTCGGCGAGACGGACGACGCCCGCGTGTGGGCGCAGCCGTACCGCTCCAACAACGGCGTCGACTCGGTGACGGTGCTGTGCAACTTCAACGAGTCCGGCACGCAGAACGTCGGCGTGACGCTCCGCCCCGGCAGGAAGCCGGCGTCGCTCGTCGTGTACACGCCCGGCGCCGCGGCGAAGGTTCCGTTCGAATGGGACGCAGAGTCCGGCGAGGCGCGCTTCAGGGTCGACCTCCGCTCGCAGGACGTCGCGATCGTGGAGGCGGAGACATTCGGCGGAGCGGATTCCGTCGCCTACTGGTGGAACCGCCAGCAGGAGCTGTGGCATCCGCTCGTGAAGCCGTCGATCGACTTCGAGCCGTACAGGAGCGGACGCTGGGCAGACCCGACGATGGAGCTCGCGGAGGACGCTCGCTTCACGAACGAAAAGCCGGGCGAGGGATGGGATCGCGACGCGGCGTACGACGATTCCGCATGGACTGCCGCGCCGGTGTCGATTCCGTACTTCTGGGGCGCGAAGCCGGGCGAGGGAGTCTGGTACCGCAAGACGTTCGACGCTGGCGAGGAGTGGCGCGACGGATCGCGCGTGACGCTCGTCAGCGGACAGTGGCAGGGCGGGCGCCAGCAGTACATGACTCCGACCAGGATGATTCTCAACGGACGCGAGCTGCACGAATTCAAGACTGGACACTACGACGCGTTCGACGTTACGGACCTCCTGCGTCCGCAGGGCAACGTCCTCGCGTTCGAGATGCAGGGTGGCGCGAAGTACGTCGGCATGACAGGAAAGGTCTACCTCTACCGCCGCGAGAAGCCCGTCGACTCCATCGACCTCGCGGGCGAGTGGCGCGAGCGCACCGTGAGGATTCCGGCGGAGTGGAAGGGCCGCCGCGTGCGCGTGTGGATGAAGTGCGGCTCCGGCACGCCGCTGGGCGTGAGGATCAACGGATACGTCGCGCGCCGCCACCACCACGGATTCGGCGAGGAGACGGACGTCGACATCACGAACCACGTCCGCTTCGGCGAGGATAACGTGCTCTACGCGATTCCCGACGCGGACGCCAACTTCGACGACCGTCCGGTCCGCTTCGCCGAGTGCCGTCTCGACTGCTTCTGAGGTTGCCCGCGTGCTCCGGGGTATGCTATAATCTTCGCCGAAATGTCAAAGCCACATGTTACGGTAGACGGACGCGTTCCGCGCGGAATCGCGATCGCGAAGGGCGCGCTGAAGGCGGCGGCGGAGTATTTCGCCGCGCGCTCCTCGGCGCGCGCCGGGATTCCGTTCAGGGAGGTCGCCGTGATCCTGCAGGACGACGCGTTCTCCGCCGAGGTCCACCTTGCCGTCAACGGCGCGGAGGGTCCGACGGACGCGATAACGCAGCGCTACGACCCCATGCCGGGCGAGCCGGAAGGAGTCTACGGCGAGGTGTACGTCAACTGCGACCGAGCGCTCGAGGCGGCGCCGCGCCGCGCCGGGTGGAGCGCGGCGAAGGAGCTGCTCCTCTACGTTGCGCACGGCATGGACCATCTTTCGGGGGCGGACGACCTTACGCCGCCGGAGTACGACAGGATGCGCCGCCGCGAGCTGGGCTGGCTGCGCGACCTGGAGAGGCTTGAAACGAAAGGAAAGGAAAAATGAGGGGAAGAAAATTGAAGACGAAGCGCGTGACGGTTGGCGAGGTGCTCGCCTGGATCGACTCCGCGCTTGACGTGAAGTCGTTCGACGACGTCAGCAACAACGGACTCCAGATAGCGCGCGAGGGCGACGAGGTGTCGCTCGTCGCGTTCGCGGTGGACGGCAGTGCGGAGAGCGTCAAGGCGGCGGCAGCCGCCGGCGCGCAGCTCCTCGTAGTCCACCACGGCATAAGCTGGGGCGGAGGCATAAGGCGCATAACCGACAGCGAGTACGCCGTGGTGAAGGCGGCGATGGACGCGAACGTCGCGCTCGCCGCGTATCACCTTCCGCTCGACGCGAACAAAAAATACGGCAACAACTGGGGGCTGGCGCGCTACCTGGGCCTCAAGCGCGTCTCGCCTGCGTTTACATACCACGGCAACGTCATCGGCGTCGTCGGATACAACGCGCACGGGAAGAAGATCGGCGTGTGCTCCGGCGGTGCCGGAGAGGAAGTTGTCGAGGCGAAGCGGCTCGGGTGCGACCTGTACGTCACGGGCGAGGCGAGCTGGGGCGACCGCATCGCGGCTGAGAACGTCAGGATGCCGATGGTCTGCGCCGGACACTACGAGACCGAGACCTTCGGCGTAAAGGCGCTTGCGCGCGGCGTATCCGCCGCGCTCGGCGTCTCAACAGTATTTCTTGACCGTCCGGTGGCGGACGGCGCGAAAAAATAACTTCACTGGGCGATAGATTTTGCCCGCAAACTTCAGTATAATACACAACATTATGAATGCAAAGTATGTTCTGTTGACGTTGGCTGCGTGCGGCGCGATGGCGTTTCCGCGCGCGTTTTCCGGATCCTGCTCGGCTGCGACCGAGACGGCGTCGCTCGACGGCGCATGGGAGTTCCGCCTCGAAGGCGGGGAGTGGCGCGGCGTGCGCGTCCCGCACGACTGGTCGATCGAGTCCGTGCCCACCCAGGGCGCGCCGACCGGCAAGGAGTGGGGCTTCTACAAGGGAGGGAAGGGCGAATACCGCCGCACCTTCGAAATCGCCGAAGCCGACCTCGCCAAGCATCTTGAGCTCGCGTTCGACGGGGTGTTCCGCTTCGCCGAGGTGTACGTCAACGGAGAGCTCGTCGGAAAGGGCACGCGCTACGGCTACACGGGCTTTCGCCTTCCGCTCGACGGCAAGGTGAAGACGGGGAAGAACGACCTCCTCGTCAAGGTCGACAACTCCGCGCTTCCCGGCTGCCGCTGGTACATGGGCAGCGGAATCTACCGCAGCGTGAGGCTCGAGAAGATGGCGTATCCGTATGTGGAGCCACTTTCGGTCGATGTGCGCACGAAGCTTCTGTCCGATGGCAGCGCGGAGGTTGCGTTCACCTGGTGGAGCGTCGAGCCGCCTGGCTCCGCTCATTTGAAAGCCGAGAACAGATACACCCGGATTATAAAGAACCCCGTACTCTGGACCCCCGAAACGCCGAAGCTGTACGAACAGGAGATCGGCAACGGCGTGAAGGTGCGGTTCGGAATCCGCACCGTAGAGTGGAGCGCCGAGAAGGGCTTCCTTCTCAACGGCAAGCCGGTAGAGATGCACGGCGCGTGCGTGCACCACGACCACGGTCCGCTCGGCGCGGCGAGCGAGTGGGAGTTCGAGCGCAGGAAGGCGCTCCAGCTCAAGCGCGCCGGGTTCAACGCGGTCCGCACGAGCCACAACCCCGTCAGCGAGGCGTTCCTCGATGCGTGTGACGAGATCGGCCTCCTCGTGATGGACGACATGTTCGACGGCCGCCAGCGCAAGAAGACGAACGGCGACTACTGCGAGGTGTTCGACGAGGACTGGCAGAAGGACCTCGACTGGATCGTCAGGCGCGACAGGGTGCATCCCAGCGTCGTGGTGTGGTCCGTCGGAAACGAAGTCCTCGAGCGCAACGAGCCTTTCGCCGCCGAGACGACGAAGAAGATGCACGAGTTCATCGACAAGCTGGACGGGACGCGTCCGATCACCCAGGCGCTCTGCCTCTGGGGCGAGAAGTGGGAGGACCAGGATGCGATGGCGGCGAACCTCGACATCGTGGGATACAACTACCTGGAGAACCTCACGGAGAGCGACCACGAGCGCCTTCCGAACCGCGTGATCGTGTACACCGAGACGTTCCCCGCCGACGTCGCGATGGTCTGGGGCCGCGTCGTGAAGCATCCGTACGTAATCGGCGAGTTCGTCTGGACCGGCATCGACTACCTGGGCGAGACCGGCATCGGGCGCAACTTCTACACCGACAAGGAGCCGCACGGCGAGCACTGGGAGGGACACGTCCCGCAGTTCCCGTGGCACGGCGCGTACTGCGGCGACATTGACCTTGCCGGGACGCGCAAGCCTGTTTCGCACTACCGCGAGACGCTGTGGAACGAGAACGCGAAGACGTACCTCGCCGTTCGCGAGCCGGACGGATGGAAGGGCAAGATCGCAACCTCCAAGTGGAGCGTGTGGCCGACGTTCGACCACTGGACGTTCGCCGGATGGGAGGGGAAGAAGGTCACGGCAGAGGTCTACACGCGCCGTCCGAAGGTGGAGCTGTATCTTAACGGCAAGCTCGTCGGCTCGAAGGACGTCTCCGCCGAGACCGCTTGGAAGGCCGAGTTCGAGCTCGACTACGCGCCGGGCGAGCTGAAGGCCGTCGGCATCGCCGCTGACGGAACGAAGGAGGAGAGCGTCCTCAGGACGGCCGGGGAGCCGAAGGAAGTGCGCCTTTCCGAGGAGACCATCGGACGCTACACGTACGTGACGGCCGAGGTGGTCGACGCGAAGGGCACGGTGTGTCCGTACGCCGACCGCGACGTCGACTTTGGCGAGAAGGCCGTCGCGACCTGCTCGGGCGACCTTTCCGACAACGTCGTGGCGCAGTCGCGCGTCAGGCGCACGTGGATGGGCCGCGCGCTCGGCATCCTTCGCCGCTGACATAAGCACCGTCAGAATCACCTCGCGAGGTACGCTATGTCCACCTCGCGAGGTACCCCTTGCCCACCTCGGGAGGTACCCTATGCCCACCTCGCGAGGTGGGCTAAGCGGTCTAAAGGGGCTAATTTCCCAATTGGTGGGCGAGAGTGAAAAAAACTTAAAATACCCCCTTGCGCGGTAGTGCGCATTTTTGATATAATTTCTCTTAATTCTCGCAAGGAGAAGGGTTGCGATACGGACGAGTAGATCCCGTCGCGTCGTGACCGTGAAGCCAAGCTCGCGGTTACGGATGTAGTCGCGAGCCTTGTTTTTGCGGGGGTTGCTGGGCCGGAACCCAGTCGCGAGCGGAGCGCCCCAAGGGGCTTCCCGCGTCAACGCCGAGAGGCCGCGAAAGCGGTAAGGCGAACGCGGATTTCGCGACCGTCGAGGCTCAGAAAAAGAGGGACGAAGGCGTGGAGAAAGGTTCTGCGCCCGAGTCGAAACAGAAGAAAAGAACAAAGAAAGAGACTAAAATGCAGCAGCAGAGAGTCCGCATCCGGCTCCAGGCATACGATCACCGTGTGCTGGACCAGGCCGTCGGTGGCATCATCGACACGGCCAGGGGCACGGGTGCGCAGGTCGTGGGGCCGATTCCGCTCCCGACCCGCATCGAGCGTTTCACGGTGAACCGCTCGCCGAACGTCGACAAGAAGTCGATGGATCAGTTCGAGATGAGGACGCACAAGCGTCTTCTCGACATCGTCAACCCGACCGCGCAGACGATCGACGAGCTCAAGAAGCTCAATCTTCCTGCGGGCGTCGACATCACCATCAAGGTCTGATAGGAGGTCGACATGGAAGGTTTGATAGGCAAGAAGGTCGGGATGACCCAGGTTTACGACGCCGAGGGCGTCAGGACCTGCGTTACGGTCATCGAGGTCGGTCCGTGCCCGGTCGTCCAGCTCAAGACGCTTGAGAAGGACGGATACGCGGCGGCGCAGGTCGGTTTCGGGGCGCAGAAGGCGAGCCGCCTCGCGAAGGCGCAGCAGAAGCACTTCGAGAAGGCGGGCGTCGAGGCCATGAAGGTTCTCAAGGAGTTCGCGCTCGACGAGGGCGAGGCGCTTGAGGTCGGCAAGGCCGTCACGGTCGCAAATTTCGAGGGCGTCAAGTACGTTGACGTCACTGGCATCACGAAGGGCAAGGGCTTCGCGGGCGTGATCAAGCGCTACGGCTTCGCCGGCGGCAACATGACGCACGGCGGCCACTCGAAGCGCCGCACGGGCGGTCTCGCGGCTCGCGACCTCCCCGGCTGGATCGAGAAGGGCAAGAAGATGCCCGGCCACATGGGCGCGGTCAGCCGCAAGGCGATGAACCTCGAGGTCGTCGCGGTCCGTCCCGAGGACAACGCCCTTCTCGTGAAGGGTTCGGTCCCTGGTGCGCGCAACGGCATCGTGATCGTGCGCAAGTCCCTCAAGAACAACGTGAAGAAGGGGGCCTAAGCAATGAAGAAGATAGAAGTCGTTTTCGACCAGTCCCAGCTGACGCTCGACAAGGGCGCGCAGGCGGTCAAGGACGCTGTGACGGCGATCCGCAACGCCCTCAGGGCGGGCACGGCGTCGACTAAGTCCAAGGGCGAGGTCGCGGGCTCCAACAAGAAGCCCTGGAAGCAGAAGGGTACGGGCAACGCCCGCGCCGGATTCCGTCAGAGCCCTGTGTGGCGCGGCGGCGGCGTGGCGCACGGTCCTCATCCGCGCAGCTACGAGCAGAAGCTCAACAAGAAGGTCTGGGCGCTTGCGTTCGCGCGTGCGTTCTCCGACAAGCTCGCGGCGGGCGACGTGATCGTCGTCGACGAGTTCCAGTTCGAGGCCCCCAAGACGAAGCTCATGGCGAAGCTCCTCAAGGAGCTCGGAGTCGACCGCACCGCCTGCATCGTGCAGAAGGACGTTGACGACACCGTGCTGCTCGTCACGAGCAACCTTCCGCGCGTCGACTACTCGACGGCTCAGGCGCTCGACGTCTACACGGTCCTCGCGAGCCGCAAGCTCGTGTGCGACAAGGCTGGTTTCGATGCGCTCATGGCGCGAATCGCCAAGTAAGGAGAACGTCATGACGATCAAGGAACTCAAGGAAAAGACCGGGGGCGTCATTCTTAACGTCCTCATCACCGAGAAGGGCTCGCGCCTTTCGACCGAGAACCGCTACGCTCTCGAGGTCGCTCGCGACGCCCGCAAGCCCGCGATCGCGGCGATGGTCGAGAAGGCCTTCGGCGTTCACGTGCTCGCGGTCCGCACCGCGAACATGAAGGGCGGCATCAAGTACATCCGCGGCACCCGCCGCACGACCGTGGAGCCGACCTGGAAGAAGGCCATCGTCACGGTCAAGGCCGGGGAGCGCGTGGAGCTCGCGTAAGGGAGACTTAACGATATGGCACTCAAGAAATACAAAGCCCGTTCGTGCGGCATGCGCTTCCGCGAATCCGCCACGTTCGAGGAGATCACCGAGAAGAAGCCGGTGAAGCGCCTGACGAAGGCCGTCCGCAAGACCGCGGGCCGCAACAACCAGGGCCGCATCACGACGCGCCACCACGGCGGCGGCGCGAAGCAGCGCATGCGCATCGTCGACTTCAAGCGCAACAAGTTCGGCGTCGAGGCGACGGTCAAGGACATTGCGTACGATCCGACCAGGAGCGCGTACCTTGCGCTCATCGAGTACACCGACGGCGTCAAGAGCTACATCCTCGCGCCCGAGGGGCTGAAGGTCGGCATGAAGGTCATGAACGGACCGAAGGCCGAGGCGACGGTCGGCAACTGCCTGCCGCTCAGCCAGATTCCGCTGGGCCTCATGGTCCACGCCATCGAGCTCGTCCCGGGCAAGGGCGCGGCGGTCGCGAGGAGCGCCGGCAACGCCTGCCAGGTGATGTCGCGCGACGGCAACACGGTGCAGCTCAAGATGCCCTCGGGAGAGGTCCGCATCTTCAACGGACGCTGCCTCGCGGTCGTCGGCTCGGTCGGCAACAAGGACTGGGGCTCGATCAAGCTCGGCAAGGCCGGCCGCAAGCGCTACCTCGGCATTCGTCCGACGGTGCGCGGCGTTGCAATGAACCCTGTCGACCACCCGATGGGCGGCGGCGAAGGCCGTACGTCCGGCGGTTCCAACCCGCGCTCCCCGTGGGGCCAGCTCGCGAAGGGCGGCAAGACCCGCGCGAAGCGCAAGGCGTCCGACAAGATCATCGTCAAGAGGAGGAAGTAACCAATGGCGCGTTCTCTCAAGAAGGGACCCTACGTTGAGGAGAGCCTCCTCCGCAAGGTCGAGAAGATGCAGGCGAGCGGCAAGAAGCAGCCGATCAAGACGTGGAGCCGTCGTTCGATGGTTCTCCCCGAGTTCGTCGGGCTCACGTTCGCCATCCACAACGGCCGTCAGCACATGCCGGTCTTCATCACGGAAAACATGGTCGGGCACCGTCTCGGCGAGTTCGCCGCGACGCGCACGTTCAAGTCGCACGGCAACACCGCCGCGAAGGCCGACAAGTAAGGGGAACTGAGAAATGACATTCCTTTACAAGTTCAACAAGAACGGAACGACGGCCGAGGGCTACGTCCAGGCCGATTCCGAGGCCGACGCGCAGGCGAAGGTCGACGCGAAGTTCCCGGAGGGGTCGAAGACGAAGGTGCTCGGCATCGAGCAGGTCTACGTCGCGACGACGCGCAACACGCGCATGTCCGCTTTCAAGGGGCGTCCGATCGCGTCCGCGTGCCAGGGGCTCAAGGCCTCCGAGGCGCTCAAGGTCGTCGAGTTCTCGCCCAAGAAGGCCGCGGAGATCATCAAGAAGACGATTCTCAGCGCCATCGCGAACGCGGAGAACAACCACGGCGCGAAGGGCGCGGCCGATCTCACGGTCAAGCTCTGCGTGTTCGAGGAGTCTGTGAGGATGCGCCGCTACTGGCCCACGGCCCGCGGCTCCGCGCATCCGATCGCGCGCCGTCTCTGCCACTGCAGGGTCGTGCTCGCCGAGTCGAAGAAGTCCAAGAAGGGAGCGAAGTAAAATGGGACAGAAAGTCAACCCCGTAGGCTTCCGCATCGGCGTCAACCACGCCTGGGGCAGCCGCTGGTTCGCGCCCAAGAAGACGTTCGGCGCGTACCTGGTCGAAGACCAGCAGATCCGCGAGGTCTGCAAGAAGAAGCTGGCCGAGGCCGGCATCTCCAAGATACTCATCGAGCGCTACGCCAACCGCGTCCGCGTGACGTTGTTCTCCGCCCGTCCGGGCGTGATCATCGGCCACAAGGGCGGTGACGTCGAGGCGATCCGCGCCGAGCTCGAGAAGATGACCAAGAAGGAAGTCTACATCGAGATCAAGGAGGTTCAGGGAGCCGACGCAGACGCGCAGCTCGTTGCCGAGGGCATCGCCCAGCAGCTCGAGCGCCGCATCGCCCTCAAGCGCGCGATGAAGCGCGCGATGAAGGTCGCGATGGACATGGGCGTCGACGGCATCAAGGTCCATGCGGGCGGCCGAATCAACGGCGCGGAGATCGCGCGCGTCGAGTGGTCCCGCGAGGGCAAGGTGCCGCTGCACACGCTCCGCGCGAACATCGACTACGGATTCGCGGAAGCCAACACCACTGCCGGCAAGATCGGCATCAAGGTGTGGATCTGCAAGAAAGAGGGTTTCCAGGCCCGTCAGCCCCGCGGCGAGCGCCGCGAGCGCCGCGAGCGCGGAGACCGCAAGGAAGGGAAGTAAGCCATGCCTTTGATGCCTAAGAGAGTCAAGTTCCGCAAGGTTTCGAAGGGCAACCGCTCCGGGTACGCCACCTCCGGCACCGAGCTCGCGTACGGCGAGTTCGGGCTGAAGGCGCTCACGCGCGGCCTTCTCACGGCTACACAGATCGAGGCGTGCCGCGTCGCGATCAACCGTGAGATGAAGCGCAAGGGCAAGCTCTGGATCCGCGTGTTCCCCGAC
>Ga0129306_1000680_pt1 | contig 49221 bp, 55 predicted proteins | sample P827metagenome_FD_94438 | JGI IMG/M metagenome (GOLD analysis project Ga0129306, IMG submission 94438) | Capybara group fecal microbial communities from Wisconsin, USA - P827 metagenome | ecosystem: Host-associated > Mammals > Digestive system > Large intestine > Fecal | place: USA: Wisconsin... | reverse complement strand
GAGATCTTCGTCTTTCCGGAGACTTCGGATGAATTCAGCCGGAGTCATGTCATTTAATGATGAATGCGTTCTCTCATGATTATATTCCCTGCGCCAGTTGTCGAGTTTGTCCTGCGCATCTTCCAGCGAGAGAAACCAGTGAATGTTCAGGCATTCATCCCGCAGACTGCCGTTAAATGATTCAATAAACGGGTTATCCGTTGGTTTTCCGGGGCGGGAGAAGTCCATTGTAACAACGTGCTCATACGCCCATTTATCCAGACTTTTCGAGATAAACTCGCTGCCGTTATCTGTCTGAATACGTACCGGCAGGCGCTTGCCCAGCACCCGCAACCTTTCCATCACACCGACCACATCCTCACCTTTCAGCGACTTCCCGGCATGGATCGCCACACACTCCCGACTAAAATTATCCACTACAGTCAGCGCCCGGAAACGTCGTCCGTTAAACAGGTTATCCGACACGAAATCCATACTCCAGCACTGATCGACTCCGGTCAGGACTGGACGTTGCTGACGATGTGCTGCACTGACATGCCTGCGGGGGCGCTTTCTGCGCAGGTTGAGGCCTTCCAGACAGTAAATCCGGTGTGTTTTCTTGTGGTTAACAGGCCAGCCTTCCCGCCGCAGCTGAATATGAATACGCGGGCAACCGTAGCGGATCCGGGTTTCCGCTATTTCCCGGATATGCAGGGTTACCGCCCGATCATCCCGCCGGCTCTGCCAGTGGTAAACGGTTCTGCTCTGCATCAGCAGTCCGCATCCCCGCCGGACACTGATACGGTAAGCCTCCCGCAGAAAATGCACCGCCTGACGCTTCTGAGCCGGCCTCAGAACTTTTTTTGATAACTTCCTGCAGCATCTCCTTGTCCAGACTTAAATCGGCCACCAGACGTTTCAGACGCTGATTCTCTTCCTCAAGCTGGCGCAGGCGGCGCAGCTCTGTCACGCCCATGCCGCCAAACTTTTTCTTCCAGTTGTAAAATGTGGCTTCAGAAATGCCCATCTTTCTGCAGACTTCCTCCACCCGAGTGCCGGTTTCGGCCTGTTTCAGCGCAAATGCTATCTGTTCTTCGGTATAGCGGGTCTTTTTCATGGCGATGTGCCTCTCTGTGAGATGGAAGAAAGACCGAAGACTTCAGTTTAGCCTGGCACTGTTTTCAGGGAGGAGATCAGAGGAGATCAAACCTCATAGAGAATGATACGGTGCGTTTAGCAGGGTTCTTTATCCATTATCTCAACTGACATTTAAATTACTGAGCGTTATTCTCAGCTTTTATTGATAAATAACCACAGGGCTACCGCTTTCATCGGCGTAGCCCTTTTTGTATTTTTCAGTTATAAGCCATGTTAATCATGAAGTTATGCAACTTTTTGCAGAGGGCTCAAACGGCTGTTATTGCTAAGTTGTAATATCAAGGCCCAAAATTGACCTGACATTGTCATCGTATTTTAAACAACTTGAACGTGCCAATAATCGCTGAACATTTCTATCATGAAAACCACCCTCCGGTGCGGAAATCATCATATTTTTAAGAACCAAGGACTCACTCTCTACATTTAGCTGTTTCATAAGGTCATTTATGTGAGCAGCGAGGTTCTGTAGATGTGATGGTGAACGATTATTTCTCAATATTGTTTGGTCAATGCATTTAAGCAGGTTTCTGGTCTTGGAGAATAGACCTTGGGATTTTAAAAATGTGCGGTCAAACTGAATGTCTAGAGGCACAGAATTGAAAGTATCAAGTGTTTTACTCCATGGGTAAGCAGATATACCTTGATTGCGGTGCTGTGCAGAATATAGCTGATTCCATCTCGAAATGCTATCAGTTACAATCACTGATCCAGTTGCCTGGGCTATAAATAAAGCCATTTCATAATTAGGTCCGTTACGTGACATCATTAATTGCCCACTACTACCTGTTGGTGGCTTTTGTAATAGCATTAGAGGTGATGAATCTGCTTTCGACTCTGACATAGAAATAATATCAGTTGCTAACTCTTCAGCCAAATCGAACTGGCTCATAAGGAAATCAACTCTTATAGACCTAGGCATTAGTACCGTTGAGTTTAGTAAATCCTCAGTGGCTAATATGAAATGTCGCTGCAGATCTTGCTCGTGTATATGCTCTTTTCTTTGGCTTCTATCCCTAGCCATGTCTAACATTGCTCGCATAAGTTCAATATCAAATTCGGCTGGTTCAGGAATGATATTTATCAAGCCAAGTCCAATAAATGGCTCCATGTGAAGGAAGAATAAAAAATCCTTGAGTGACTGATATTTATATTGTGATGGGTGATTTATGGGGCTAAAATCAGGATTGGTAACATTAGGGTTACATATAGGGGATTCAATCAAAAACTCATCAAATAATGAAGCCATTGGTATTGCATTTTCAACTATGGTACGGATATCTACAGGCCCTGAATACAAAGCTCGTAATTTTCCATCAGATTTTGGTAATAGATTATATATGTCTGTATCAATAGGCCATAGGATTGCATAGAATTCATAAATCTTTGTTATATGTTCCTCTGTGAGTTCTTTTCTGACATCTAGCCACGTTTTACCTTTATTTAAACCCAATACATCTTTAATACAATTGCAAAATGCGAGGTTTCTTTCTCTTATGCTTAATACATCCCATGATGTACGCAAATTTTCAGCAAGATTAAGGCAGCAATATTTGTATTTTCTACCACTGCCACACCCACAAATAGAGTTACGACCTATTCGCTCTTTACTTGTCTTTTTCTGGAGAAATTCGTGTGCACTAGATGTTCTACCAAACGCATCTTGATAATGTACTGAGCCATCCTCAAACTTAACATACATTTCTCCTCCAAAACCCAATACCCCATTCAATGATGGTAAAAGCACATGGCGTAATTCAGCCCAATCATTCTTAATGTCTTTTTCAGGATAAAGCCAATCTTCTCGACCTGCGGCAATGGATTTGTTAGATCTGCTTTTTATGATGTAGTTTATTTTTTTTACTTCATCATCAGTAAGTTTTCGGCTGTTAATGAAATTAATGGTGTTAACCATACTATGTCTTTGTCGAGTGGCATTAGTTCGTTGCTGAATTGGGTTTATATTTTTTGGATCTTGTGCATACTCAAGATTTGTCAGAATCAAACAGCGATTTTTGTCTAAAGGAAATATTGTCTGTGAGCCTTTAAGCGTAATGTCTGGATCATTAGGATAAACACAAAGTTCAGAATCGGGAGGGCAAGCATAGTTGTAAACAGTTACTGGATGGTCTGAAAGAATGAATTTGGTTTCAGATTCTGATGCTGAAACTAACTCCCGTACTCCCTCGGCCCATAATGTACAATGCATTGTTCTAAGTGATTGCATTTCCATCATGAGTTGACTTTGATTTAGCTCAGAGTATTTGCTTTTAATCCAATCCAAACCTTTAGGCGTTCGTAATTTCTGAGAGTCAATGTACGTAAACAAATCACGAAAACTATTATGCCACTGAGCTTGATCATCTCCGAGAAAAGCTCGAATAGCTGTTGAACCATTGTTATCTATAGGGCCGAATAATTGTCGTTCTATGTCATCATTTATTTCAGAGCCAAAAAAAGTTGAGTATAAATCAACCTCATAAAACCGCTGGGTTGGAGTCTGCCATTTTTTTGACTCGACCAACTTTGTCTCGCCTCCGGGAATGTTGATTTCACGTCGCGTTAAGTGACAGAGTTGTTGTTCCCGTTCCTCCATAAACCCTTTTTGATGCCATTGAGGTACATAATGATTATCTCTAGTTTTGGACATACTTAGCTCCCTTATCTACCTTAGTCTCTGAACAAGAGTAGTCTACACAAATAATTCAATGCCATAACGATAGCTACTCCGTTAATACAATAATATCAGATGTTCCAATGACGTTTTATCGTGGCAATCCCTAAACCTAAAGCAGCAGCAACCTTGGCCTGGCTCAGCCCACCAGTTTTGGCTTCCTGAACTCGTTGGCGGGTGTCTGTAGCAATTGGGCGACCTAGCTTCTTACCTTCTTTCTTAGCACGCTCTAGCCCCTCTTTAGTGCGCTCTGTGATGCGGGATTTTTCAAATTCAGCAAACGCCGAGAACATCTGAAGCATTAACTTTCCTTTGGCACTGGCAAGGTTGCTCGCAGGCAGATCCAACGATACAACGTCAATTCCTTTGTCTAGCAACATTGCGATAGTGTGTTGCACGTCGATATTGTCACGGTCTAAGCGGTCCAGTTTGAGCACAACCAGCCGATCACCAGACTCCAGTTTATGATTTACCATATCGGCAAAGGCTTTACGCTGCATAGCCTGAACACCACCAGAAACAACTTCTGATACAACACGATTATCAATCACATCATAGCCAGCCTGACGAATAGCCATGATTTGGTTTTCGGTTGTCTGTTCGCTGGTGGAAACTCGGCAGTATGCAAATGTACGGCTCATATCATCCCTCTCTAGGTATCAATTAACGGTATCATAATTAATTATTGGTATCATTGTTTCAATAGGGTGATTTATTGATACCATTTTTATAGAGTGTTTGTTGGTGTCGTAAAACGTAGCGATTGTGTTCTGCTGTGACCAACAACAAACTGGACCAGTGCGGCGTTTCCAACGGATGCAATAGCATTAATTATAAATGTGTGTCTCAGTGAGTGGACCCGGCGCTTGAGTCCGAACTCGTTGTAATCGGGGATGTCTAGTCCATTCATCATATCCACCCAATCTGTGGTTACGGTGGTGTAGTTGGGAAGTTTGCCAAATACACGGTCGGAATCCTTGAGGTTTTTTACACAAGCCAAAAGCCCCGCCTCAATAGTCTTATGTATTGGAACCTGGCGACGGGCGTGTTCGGTTTACCCACCTTCAATAAATATACCCGCGCCCGGTCTCCTCATCTTTCTGTATGTGGTGCTTACGGATATCCGCTATTTCACCACGTCGAGCACCTGTATAAATCAGGGGCAGTAAGTGCCATTTCCGATAATCACTGTTTGGTAGTGCAAAGAGATGCTCTTTGATTCGACTCAGTTCATTGGTTGTATAGTTCCCACCCCGGTTGGATTTAACCTCGTAACTAATCCCATCAGTAGGGGATTTGGTAAGAACATCTTTCTGATCGACTTGATACGTTTTGAACAATGAACGCCATAGCTTTAAATGTTTGTGGACATGCTCACTGGCGATCAGATTATCCTCAGGGACATCGTAATCAATGCACTCGGCAAGACTCATTCTGGAGTAGGGTAGTTTAGTTCGAGTAGGCAGATTCTCTGCCACCTTGAGAGAATCCCTTAAATCCTGTTTCTTAACGCTATCAACAGGGACATCACCCACAACATGATAGAGGACATCAAAGAAACGCTGATTCTCATTTGCTGTTTGCTTGCGCCACTTTTGACCCTTATCCTTTATATAGTCATTCCACGCTTCCAACAATCTTGGGCAGTGTGCTGGTTCAGTCTCGGCAGTTGTCGCTGTATTTTGCTCCATTGGTGCTGGGGTAACTGCCGGGATTGTATTTTGTAAAGCTGATCCCATCGAATTAATGATCTGCTGGTATCGTGTCAAATCACCTGAATAGAATGCTTCATAAGCCTGTGACATAAGGGCCTGATTCATATCTATCTGGCTGGCGATATGGTGAACCTGATCAAGGTCGGATTCATTAACTGTTAACATCTGCTTTCTGAGTGCAGCGGTCATCATCCTGGCGGAAATATCGTTACCATTATACATATGCCCCATATAGGAGTTGGCGTAGCCTAGCGCCTTGTTCGCGGTGTCTAGAGGCGATAAAGGTTCACCTGTAATCTGTTTATGGTACCTGCCTAATTCTGGTAACTTTTTAGCCTCTTAAAGGCCACCTTTAAGCCAATTCAAAAGATATTCATCAAAGTCCTGCTTAGTGGCGGCGCGGTAACCCTGAATTTTGTGTTTGAACTCTTCGAGGCTCATCGTTCCATTCTGTACAAGGGGTATGAAAGGGCGGATCTGATTCATGATCACTTCCGCTTGCTTTCGGCTATCAGTACCGAGACTCAAGCGCACAAAACTTGTTGAATCATTTAGTCTAAAATTCGTGTAGTATGTGCGCCCACGAATCATTGTGTGTGACAGCTTGTGTGACACGTTGTTTGCCATGCTGTGTACCATGAAATAGTTACAGATCAGTGAGTTAAGTTTAAATTCAGGCTGGCTCATTGTTTCATAAAGCATACCAGACGCCTGGGAAGGCGACACCTTAAGGAAGCTCAATGAGCGAGAAACTGCAAAAAGTGCTGGCCCGCGCCGGCCACGGCTCCCGCCGTGAAATTGAAGCGAAAATCGAAGCTGGCCGCGTCAGCGTCGACGGCAAAATCGCCACCCTCGGCGATCGTGTGGAAATTGTCCCTGGTTTAAAAATTCGTATCGATGGTCATCTGATCTCGGTGAAAGAGTCTGCCGAGCAGATCTGCCGCGTGCTGGCTTACTATAAGCCGGAAGGCGAGCTGTGCACCCGTAACGATCCGGAAGGACGCCCGACGGTGTTTGATCGTCTGCCTAAACTGCGCGGCGCGCGCTGGATTGCCGTTGGTCGTCTGGACGTGAATACCTGCGGCCTGCTGCTGTTCACCACCGATGGCGAACTGGCCAACCGCCTGATGCACCCGAGCCGTGAAGTCGAGCGTGAGTACGCCGTTCGCGTTTTCGGCCAGGTGGATGATGATAAGCTGCGCCAGCTGTCGCGCGGCGTACAGTTAGAAGATGGTCCGGCAGCGTTTAAAACCATCAAATTCACCGGCGGCGAAGGGATTAACCAGTGGTATAACGTTACCCTGACCGAAGGGCGTAACCGCGAAGTGCGTCGCCTGTGGGAAGCGGTCGGCGTGCAGGTCAGCCGTCTGATCCGCGTGCGCTACGGCGATATTCTGCTGCCGAAAGGCCTGCCGCGCGGCGGCTATACCGAGCTGGACCTGGCGCAGACCAACTACCTGCGCGAGCTGGTGGAGCTCACGCCGGAAACCAGCTCTAAGGTTGCCGTCGAGAAAGACCGTCGGCGGTTGAAAGCCAATCAGATCCGTCGGGCGGTGAAGCGTCACAGCCAGACCAGCGCTAATCCGCGCCAGGGTAACAACAGCAACCGTCGTTCCAGTACTCGTAATAAGACTAACGGTTAATGTTATGCGTTCCGGTGACTTGCCGCCGGAACGCGTACTTCCTTCCGCGCTATCAGGCCCTCAGTAGTCAATCCCCATCTGCGCTTTAATCCCGGCATCAAATGCATGCTTGACCGGACGCAGTTCGCTAACGGTATCGGCCAGTTCAATAATATCGCGATGACAGCCGCGGCCGGTGATGATCACCGACTGATGGGCAGGGCGCTCACGCAGGGCGCTCAGCACCGACTCCAGCGGCAGGTAATCATACGCCACCATGTAGGTCAGCTCGTCCAGCAGCACCAGATCGAGCTGGTCGTCAGCGAGCATACGGCGGGCATGCTCCCAGACCGCCAGGCAGGCGGCGGTGTCGCTGTCGCGATCCTGGGTGTTCCAGGTGAAGCCGGTGGCCATCACCTGAAATTCGACGCCGTGAGGCTCCAGCAGATTACGCTCGCCGTTAGGCCAGGTCCCCTTGATAAACTGGATCACGCCGACTTTTTTGCCATGGCCGACGGCGCGGGTCGCGGTGCCAAAGGCGGCGGTGGTTTTGCCTTTGCCGTTGCCGGTAAAGACCATCACAATGCCGCGCTCGTCCTGGGCCGCCGCCACCCGGGCGTCAACTTTATCTTTCAGCCGCTGCTGGCGTTCGCGGTAGCGTTCATCACTCATTGGGCAATTCCTGGTTTACGTCCCGGTTGGGCGTCGAAGGTCATTCCCGTCTTGCGACGACTGTCGTCACCCATCAGCCACAGATAGACGGGCATAATGTCAGCGGGGGTTTTCAGTTTCAGCGGATCTTCCGTCGGGAACGCGCTGGCGCGCATTCCGGTGCGAGTGCCGCCGGGGTTGATACAGTTTACCCGCAGGTGGCGGCTTTGATACTCGTCGGCCAGCACCTGCATCATCCCTTCGGTGGCGAATTTGGAAACGGCATAGGCGCCCCAGTTGGCGCGGCCCTGACGACCGACGCTGGATGAGGTGAAGACCAGCGAGCCCGATTCCGAACGGAGTAATAAAGGAAGAAGCGCCTGGGTCAGCATAAAGGTGCCATTAACGTTCACCTGCATCACCTGCTGCCAGACCTCCGGCTTCTGCTCTTCCATTGGGCAGATGTCGCCGAGCAGGCCGGCGTTATGCAGCACGCCGTCAAGGCGGGGATAGTGCATGCTGATCTGCTGCGCCAGCTGCTGGCACGCCTGGGGCGTACAGGTGAGCAGGTCGAGGGTAAACCAGCGAGGGGGAATACCACCCTCACGCTCAATCTCCTGGGCGACGGTGCGCAGTTTGTCGTCGTTGCGACCCAGCAGGATAACGCTGGCGCTATAGCGCGCGTAGGTCAGGGCCGCTTCACGACCAATCCCGTCGCTGGCCCCGGTGACCAGGATGATGCGATCTTTCAGCAAGTGACGTTGTGGTTGATAATGCACGGCAACTCCTTGGGCGATCGGTTCCCGATCGCGCTTCATCTTTGGTATCTCACTTTTGCGCTGTTATGCCTGAAAGCGCCCGCCATTGCAATCGGCGAAGCGGAAAGTATTCACAAAATTAATATCTTGCAACGATTTCAGCCGCGCGAAAAAAAACGGAATCCGCTGCGCAGAGAACACAAAGCACAAAGACTTCTCGCCAGCGGCTGAGGTACACTGTGCAGCAACGTCAGTGCTTTACACAAGGTGAAAACGTGGAATTACTTGCTCAGTACGGCTTATTTTTAGCCAAGATCGCGACGGTTGTCGTCGCCATCGCGGTGATTGCCGCTATTATCGTCAACCTCGCTCAGCGCAAGAAGCAGCGCGGCGAGCTGCGGGTGACCAATCTTAGCGAGCATTATAAAGAGATGAAGGAATCGCTGGCGGTGGCGCTGCTGGACGGCCCGCAGCAGAAGCAGTGGCATAAGGCGCAGAAGAAAAAGCAAAAACAAGAGGCGAAGGCGGCCAAAGCGCGGGCGAAGCTGGGTAATGCCGAGCCGGAAGGCAAGCCGCGCGCCTGGGTGCTGGATTTCAAAGGCAGTATGGATGCCCATGAGGTCAATAGCCTGCGGGAAGAGATCACCGCGGTACTGGCGGCGGCGAAAGCGCGCGATCAGGTGGTGATTCGCCTGGAAAGCCCCGGCGGGGTGGTGCACGGCTACGGTCTGGCCGCCTCTCAGCTGCAGCGCTTGCGCGACAAGCAGATCCCGCTGACGGTGGCGGTCGACAAAGTGGCGGCCAGCGGCGGCTATATGATGGCCTGCGTGGCGAACAAAATTGTCTCGGCGCCGTTTGCGATCCTCGGCTCTATTGGTGTGGTGGCGCAGATCCCGAACCTGCACCGCTTCCTGAAGAATAAAGATATCGATATCGAACTGCACACCGCCGGGCAGTACAAACGAACGCTCACCATGCTGGGCGAAAATACCGAGGAAGGGCGGCGCAAGTTCCGCGAGGATCTCAATGAGACACATCATTTGTTCAAGGATTTCGTCCACCGGATGCGTCCGGGACTTGATATTGAGCAGGTGGCCACCGGCGAACACTGGTACGGGGTGCAGGCGCTGGAAAAAGGTCTGGTGGATGCGGTTGAAACCAGCGATGAGCTGCTGCTGGGGCTGATGGAGAGCCACGAGGTGATCGGGGTGCGTTATCAACAGCGTAAGAAGATGCTCGACCGCTTTACCGGTAGCGCGGCGGAGAGCGCCGATCGGCTTCTGCTGCGCTGGTGGCAGCGCGGTCAAAAACCGCTGATGTAAATAACATAACGCGAGGCCTGGGCCTCGCGTTATTGTTTTCACCGGTCTTAATCGACCAGGTGGTACTTGTCCGACAGCTCGTGAGCAAGATACTTAAACATGTTAAATACCGCTGTACTCTTTGGCGTCGGTAGTCCCTGCTCATCAAGGTAAAACTCACCGCTAAACACCAGGACATTGTTGCGCTGAACGACGTCGGTGGCTTCGATACCGGCTAACGTATCCTCATGTTCGCGAATAAGTTTGTTGGCTTTTTCGAGCAGCGTCTGGCGATCGATTGGTTGGGTTGTACCTTGCATAACGGACTCCTCTTTTTCTCCGCGCGTAGTTTACGCCGCGCGGCGGCGTGGGGCAAATTTTCCATGCATAAATCAGGGGTAATGGTAACCAGTGGAGAAACAGCCGTTTACTGGCGGGATTTGCTTTTGCATGCTAATAAAGTTGCGTAACGAATTTTATCAGGTACAGTGTGACGCTTTCGGCGATCTGGCAACAGATTTGCTTGACATTCGGCCAAAAATTCTTCGTGCTATGTCACCTGACGAGAAAAAGTCAGCAAACTCAAGCGCCTGGTTTTACGGAGATGAAACGGGTGTTCAGGGTTGATATTCACCGACGGTGCCGCAACATATGAGGCAGTCGCCAGTGGAGGGTGTATGAATGTGCGATGTATTCCTGGATGAATCAAATTAGGTAAAGGTGAATATGGGTAAAGCTCTCGTTATCGTTGAGTCCCCGGCAAAAGCCAAAACGATCAATAAGTATCTGGGTAATGACTACGTGGTGAAATCCAGCGTCGGTCATATCCGCGATTTGCCGACCAGTGGATCAGCTTCCAAAAAGAGCGCCGACTCTACCGCCACCAAAGGGGCTAAAAAGCCTAAAAAGGACGAACGTAGTGCTCTGGTTAACCGTATGGGCGTGGACCCATGGCATGACTGGAATGCGCACTATGAAGTACTTCCGGGTAAAGAAAAGGTAGTTTCAGAACTCAAACAGTTGGCGGAAAAAGCTGACCACATCTATCTCGCAACCGACCTTGACCGCGAAGGGGAAGCCATTGCCTGGCACCTGCGGGAAGTCATCGGCGGCGATGAACAGCGTTACAGTCGCGTGGTGTTCAATGAGATCACCAAAAACGCTATTCGTCAGGCCTTTGAAAAGCCGGGCGAACTGAATATCGATCGGGTTAACGCCCAGCAGGCGCGTCGTTTTATGGACCGCGTGGTGGGCTATATGGTTTCGCCGCTGCTGTGGAAAAAAATCGCCCGTGGTCTTTCTGCCGGGCGCGTACAGTCCGTCGCGGTCCGCCTGGTGGTGGAGCGTGAACGTGAAATTAAAGCGTTCGTCCCGGAAGAGTACTGGGAAGTCGACGCCAGCACCACCACGCCGGGCGGTGACGCCCTGCCGCTGCAGGTGACCCATAAGGACGATAAGCCGTTCCGTCCGGTCAGCCGCGATGAGACCATGGCGGCGGTATCGCTGCTGGAAAAAGCCAGCTACAGCGTACTGGAGCGTGAAGATAAGCCGACCAGCAGCAAGCCGGGCGCGCCGTTCATCACCTCCACCCTGCAGCAGGCGGCCAGCACCCGTCTGGGCTTCGGCGTGAAAAAGACCATGATGATGGCTCAGCGACTCTATGAGGCAGGGCACATCACCTATATGCGTACCGACTCCACCAACCTGAGTCAGGACGCGCTGAACATGGTTCGCGGCTACATCAGCGACAAATTTGGCAAAAAATATCTGCCGGATAGCGCGAACCAGTACGCCAGCAAAGAAAACTCGCAGGAAGCGCACGAAGCGATTCGTCCGTCTGATGTGAACGTGCTGGCGGAAACGCTGAAAGATATGGAAGCGGATGCGCAGAAGCTTTATCAGCTGATCTGGCGCCAGTTTGTCGCCTGTCAGATGACGCCGGCGCAGTACGACTCCACCACGCTGACCGTGGCTGCGGGTGATTTCAAACTGAAAGCGCGCGGTCGCACTTTACGTTTCGACGGCTGGACAAAAGTCATGCCGGCGCTGCGCAAGGGCGATGAAGACCGGACGCTGCCGCTGGTCAAACAGGGCGACCGCCTAAGCCTGGTGGAGCTGACGCCTGCGCAGCACTTTACCAAGCCGCCGGCGCGTTTCAGCGAGGCCTCGCTGGTGAAAGAGCTGGAAAAACGCGGGATTGGCCGTCCGTCGACCTACGCGTCGATCATTTCGACCATTCAGGATCGCGGCTACGTGCGGGTGGAAAATCGTCGTTTTTACGCCGAAAAAATGGGCGAGATCGTTACCGACCGGCTGGAAGAAAACTTCCGCGATCTGATGAACTACGATTTTACCGCGCAGATGGAGGATCGCCTCGACCAGGTTGCGAACCACCAGGCCGAGTGGAAAGAGGTGCTGAACCACTTCTTCGGCGATTTTACCACCCAGCTGGCGACGGCAGAGAAAGATCCGGAAGAGGGCGGCATGCAGCCGAACCCGATGGTGCTCACCAGCATCGACTGCCCGACCTGCGGCCGTAAAATGGGGATCCGTACCGCCAGCACCGGCGTTTTCCTCGGCTGTTCGGGCTATGCCTTGCCGCCGAAAGAGCGGTGCAAAACCACCATCAACCTGGTGCCGGAGAACGAAGTCCTCAACGTGCTGGAAGGCGATGACGCGGAAACCAACGCGCTGCGCGCCAAACGTCGCTGCCAGAAGTGTGGGACGGCGATGGACAGCTACCTTATCGATCCTAAGCGTAAGCTGCACGTCTGTGGTAATAACCCGACCTGCGACGGCTACGAGATTGAAGAGGGCGAATTCCGCATCAAGGGCTATGACGGCCCGGTGGTGGAGTGCGAGAAGTGCGGGTCTGAAATGCACCTGAAAATGGGGCGTTTCGGTAAATACATGGCCTGTACCAACGACGAGTGTAAGAACACGCGTAAGATCCTGCGCAATGGCGAAGTGGCTCCGCCGAAGGAAGATCCGGTGCCGCTGCCGGAGCTGCCGTGTGAGAAGTCTGACGCCTACTTTGTGCTGCGCGACGGGGCGGCGGGCGTCTTCCTGGCGGCCAACACCTTCCCGAAATCACGGGAAACGCGTGCGCCGCTGGTGGAGGAGCTGTACCGCTTCCGCGATCGTCTGCCGGAAAAACTGCGTTATCTCGCCGATGCGCCGCAGCAGGATCCGGAAGGCAATAAAACGCTGGTACGCTTTAGCCGTAAAACCAAGCAGCAGTACGTGGCGTCCGAAAAAGAGGGCAAAGCGACCGGCTGGTCAGCTTTCTTTATCGACGGTAAGTGGACGGAAGCCAAAAAGTAATGGCGTTCGTTCGGGCAGGAAAAGCGCGCTTTTCCTGCTCAGGCGACCGGCAGAGAGAGTGCATTTCTCTGCCGTGTCGTCTTCCCCTCTTTGCGTTAATTTCCTCCCCTTATAACCACCTATATTATTTTTCGTTAGCGTCTATACAGTGTTGATATAAATGATATAGTGGTTATAGTTAATGCCTTTTTTATTATTAAAACGTCTTATACATCATCGCTTTCAGGATGCATTGCGGCGCCACTATGGCCAACTGCCGGGAGCCCAGGGCCTTCATCGGCGACAAGTTGCCTGAACGTAAAGTGTATTAAGCGGCTTCATTTTACGCGCAAACGGATATCAGCCATGAAACTACAACAGCTTCGCTACATCGTTGAGGTGGTTAACCATAACCTGAATGTTTCATCCACCGCCGAAGGGCTCTATACCTCCCAGCCGGGTATCAGTAAGCAGGTCCGCATGCTGGAGGATGAGCTGGGCATTCAGATCTTTGCCCGCAGCGGTAAACACTTAACCCAGGTGACGCCGGCCGGGCAGGAGATCATCCGCATCGCCCGCGAAGTGCTGTCGAAAGTCGATGCCATCAAATCTGTCGCCGGAGAGCATACCTGGCCTGACAAAGGGTCTCTTTACGTCGCCACCACCCATACCCAGGCGCGCTATGCGTTACCGGGAGTGATCAAGGGGTTTATTGAACGCTACCCGCGGGTGTCGCTGCATATGCATCAGGGCTCGCCGACTCAGATTGCGGAGGCAGTGTCGAAAGGCAATGCCGATTTCGCCATCGCCACCGAGGCGCTACATCTGTATGACGATCTGGTGATGCTGCCATGCTATCACTGGAACCGGTCGATTGTAGTGACCCCCGAGCATCCTCTGGCCACCAAGGGCTCGGTGTCCATAGAGGAACTGGCCCAGTATCCATTGGTAACCTATACCTTTGGTTTTACCGGCCGCTCCGAACTGGATACCGCGTTTAACCGTGCGGGCCTGACGCCGCGCATTGTTTTTACCGCCACCGATGCCGACGTCATCAAAACCTATGTTCGCCTGGGGCTGGGGGTAGGGGTAATCGCCAGCATGGCGGTGGATCCGGTCTCTGACCCGGATCTGGTGAAGCTGGATGCGAACGGTATTTTCAGCCACAGCACCACTAAGATAGGTTTCCGCCGTAGCACCTTCTTACGAAGCTACATGTATGATTTTATTCAACGTTTTGCTCCCCATTTGACCAGGGACGTGGTAGATACCGCGGTGGCTTTACGCTCGAATGAAGATATTGAAGCGATGTTCAAAGATATAAAACTTCCGGAAAAATAACCCTGAAAATAATAATGGCACTCCCTGCGAGGAGTGCCATTAACTATGATGGACTGTATTTAACAACTTAAACCTCGAACCAATCACAAAATTAATAATTTTTGGCAACACGTTTTTCATTATGCCCGCCGCGATCAAATAACCGGTTAAATATATTCCATCAGGCCTAAATTCACTGGATTAATCTTTTATCCATAATTAAGATTTATCTGTACCTGATGATTTGAGCAATTGGTGGTGACAATATGATAAGTAATATCGATTACATGAAACTGGCGATGTCATACGAGAATGACAAAACCGAAATCGATCCCGTTCTGCGTAGTCGCGTATGGGGCGTAGTGTTGGTAGGGTTGGCGATGTTCTGGAGCATCATCGCGCTCACCATCTGCAACATCTGGATTGTCAGCTAAAGCTGTAGGTCATCGTTGTAGATACATGTCATTTTTATGACAGTGAAAGGAAACTGTAATATAAAATCAGTGACCGGCAATACAGGGAGAATATATTTTGCCGCTGGATTCATCCAACCTGAAATCACTCACCAGAGCTAATCACTGCCCGCTGGCCGATTAGCTCTTTTTTTGTCCTCGTGTACTAATACAATATCGGCATACGCCCTCTTTGCACTATTTTGGTGCTATTTCGCCTGCTCTCGGATAATTCCCGTTTCCTCTCTCTCTGTCTCGCCGTATTTAGCAATTTGGGTTGTTATCAAAGTGTTATGCTCAGTATGTGTTATCTTTAATGGAGACCCTGAGGAGAATCAGGGTATGCCATCCCTGAGATAAAGGAGGAGCTATGTCGTCAACCCTACGAGAAGCCAGTAAGGACACGCTGCAGGTCAACGATAAAACCTGGCATTACTACAGTCTGCCGTTGGCGGAGAAGCAGCTGGGCGAGATCAGTCGACTGCCCAAGTCGCTGAAGGTGCTGATGGAGAACCTGCTGCGCTGGCAGGACGGTGACTCGGTAACTGAAGAAGATATTCGCGCCCTGGCCGGCTGGCTGCAACAGGCCCATGCCGACCGGGAAATCGCCTACCGTCCGGCACGCGTCCTGATGCAGGACTTTACCGGCGTGCCGGCGGTAGTGGATCTGGCCGCCATGCGCGAGGCGGTGAAACGCCTTGGCGGCGATACGGCGAAGGTTAATCCGCTATCGCCGGTTGACCTGGTGATCGACCACTCGGTGACCGTTGACCGCTTCGGCGACGACGAGGCCTTCGAAGATAACGTCCGCCTGGAAATGGAGCGGAACCACGAACGCTACGCTTTTCTGCGCTGGGGGCAGCAGGCCTTCAGCCGCTTCAGCGTGGTGCCGCCGGGCACCGGTATTTGCCATCAGGTGAACCTGGAATACCTTGGCCGGGCGGTCTGGAGCGAGGAGGTGAACGGCCAGTGGATGGCGTGGCCGGATACGCTGGTGGGCACCGACTCCCATACCACCATGATTAATGGTCTTGGCGTGCTGGGCTGGGGCGTGGGCGGGATTGAAGCGGAAGCCGCTATGCTGGGCCAGCCGGTGTCAATGCTGATCCCCGATGTTGTGGGCTTTAAGCTCAGCGGCAAACTGCGCGAAGGCATCACCGCCACTGACCTGGTACTGACGGTTACCCAAATGCTGCGTCAGCATGGCGTCGTCGGCAAGTTTGTTGAATTCTACGGTGACGGCCTGGATACCTTACCCCTTGCCGACAGGGCGACCATCGCCAATATGGCGCCGGAGTATGGCGCCACCTGTGGCTTTTTCCCTATCGATGACGTAACGCTCAGCTATATGCGTCTCAGCGGCCGTAGCGAAGAACAGGTCGCGCTGGTGGAAGCCTACGCTAAAGCCCAGGGCATGTGGCGCCAGCCTGGCGATGAGCCGGTCTTTACCAGTACCCTGGCGCTGGATATGAGCAGCGTCGAAGCGAGCCTCGCCGGGCCGAAGCGACCGCAGGATCGCGTGGCGCTGGGCGATGTTCCGAAAGCCTTCGCCGCCAGCGGCGAGCTGGAGGTTAACCACCTTCAGCGTCAGCGTCAGCCGGTTGACTATACGCTGAACGGGCATCACTATTCGCTACCGGATGGCGCGGTGGCTATTGCAGCGATTACCTCCTGCACCAATACCTCTAACCCCAGCGTGTTGATGGCCGCCGGCCTGCTGGCGAAAAAAGCCGTCGAACGCGGCCTGCAGCCGCAGCCGTGGGTGAAAGCTTCCCTGGCCCCAGGCTCGAAAGTGGTGTCGGATTATCTGGCCCATGCCGGCCTGACGCCTTACCTCGACCAGCTCGGCTTCAATCTGGTGGGATATGGTTGCACCACCTGTATCGGTAACTCCGGTCCATTGCCTGAACCTATCGAAGAAGCGATCAAAAAAGGCGATCTGACCGTCGGGGCAGTGCTCTCCGGTAACCGTAACTTCGAAGGGCGTATTCATCCGCTGGTGAAAACCAACTGGCTGGCCTCGCCGCCGTTGGTGGTCGCCTATGCGCTGGCGGGGAACATGAATATCGACCTCACCCGCGAGCCGTTGGGACAGGGCAAGAATGGCGAGCCGGTCTATCTGAAAGATATCTGGCCGAGCGGGGAGGAGATTGCCCGCGCGGTGGAACAGGTCTCCACCGAGATGTTCCGCAAAGAGTACGCGGAAGTGTTTTCCGGCACTGAGGAGTGGAAGGCGATCAAGGTGGAGGCGTCAGATACCTACGACTGGCAGGAGGACTCGACCTATATTCGCTTGTCGCCGTTCTTTGACGAGATGGGCGCCGAACCGCTGCCGGTAGAGGATATTCGCGGCGCGCGGATCCTCGCCATGCTGGGCGACTCAGTCACCACGGACCACATTTCGCCGGCGGGGAGCATCAAAGCCGATAGTCCAGCAGGCCGCTATCTGCAGGAGCATGGGGTTGCCCGGCGCGACTTTAACTCCTATGGTTCCCGTCGCGGTAACCATGAGGTGATGATGCGTGGCACCTTCGCCAATATCCGCATTCGTAACGAAATGGTCCCAGGGGTGGAAGGGGGCATGACCCGCCATCTGCCGGATCCTGAACCGATAGCGATTTACGATGCGGCGATGCTGTACAAGGCTGAGGGCACACCGCTGGCGGTGATTGCCGGTAAGGAGTATGGCTCAGGTTCCAGCCGTGACTGGGCGGCGAAGGGGCCGCGCCTGCTGGGGATTCGGGTAGTGATCGCCGAGTCCTTCGAGCGTATCCACCGTTCCAACCTGATCGGAATGGGCATTTTGCCGCTGGAGTTCCCGCAGGGCGTCACCCGCAAAACGCTGCGGTTGACCGGGGAAGAGCGGATTGATATCAGCAATCTGCAGTCGCTTCAGCCTGGCGCTACGGTGCCGGTGACCCTGACTCGCGCTGACGGCTCGCAGGAAGCGATCCCTTGTCGGTGCCGTATCGACACGGCGACCGAACTCACCTACTACCGCAACGACGGCATCCTGCACTACGTTATTCGTAATATGCTGTGAAACAAAGGGCCAGTATCGCTGGCCCTTTTTCGGTTATTCCACCGGTTTATTCCGTCGGCTTGCTGTTCAGCAGATGGCCCATCTTGGCGGCTTTGGTGTCCAGATAGTGAGCGTTTTTCGGGTTACGCCCGACGATCAGCGGCACCCGCTCCACAATGTTGATCCCGGCTTCGGTAAGAATTTCCACTTTTTTCGGGTTATTGGTTAATAACCGCACCTGCTCAACGTTGAGCAATTTGAACATGTCGGCGCACAAGGTGAAATCGCGCTCATCGGCGGCGAAGCCAAGCTGATGGTTCGCTTCGACAGTGTCGTAGCCCTGATCCTGCAGCGCGTAGGCGCGGATCTTATTCAATAAACCAATGTTGCGTCCTTCCTGGCGGTGATACAGCAGGATCCCCCGACCTTCTTCAGCGATATGCGACAGAGCCGCTTCCAGTTGAAAGCCGCAATCACAGCGCAGGCTAAACAGGGCATCGCCCGTCAAACACTCTGAATGTACGCGGGCGAGGACCGGCGACTGCCCTGATATATCGCCATACACCAGCGCGACATGATCCTGTCCGGTTGCCAGTTCTTCAAAACCCACCATCAGGAAATCGCCCCAGGGGGTTGGCAGTTTGGCTTCTGCCACACGTTTAAGCTGCATGTGATTCTCCAGATTCTGTCAGCACCTGACTGTGCTTTCTGTTTCCCGCTATTTTGCCACAACGCCTGGACGTTCTCCTAATCGCGAACGGTTAGCCGTGTGGAAAGCGCACAAACGATCTACTTTCCGCTATGATGTTCATCTACAAGGAGAAGGAGAGAAAATGCTGTTGATAGCCCGACGAACTGCTCTCGCGGCGGCGCTGCTGCTGGTTATGCCCCTCACGGTCTGGCTTTCCGGGTGGCTGTGGCAGCCTGGACTGCCGGTTGCCATGTTGAAAAGCCTGTGGTGGGTGACGGAAACGGTGACCCAGCCGTGGGGAATTATCACTCATGTCGTGCTTTGCGGCTGGTTCCTCTGGTGTCTGCGCTTTCGCCTGCGCGCGGCGTTGATCCTGTTCCTTATCCTTGCCGCCGCTATCCTGGCGGGACAGGGGGCGAAATCCTGGGTCAAGGCGCGGGTCCAGGAGCCGAGACCGTTCGTCATCTGGCTGGAAAACACAAGGCAGGTGCCGGTGACGCAATTCTACGCGTTAAAGCGTAAAGAACGCGCTAAACTGGTGCATGAACAGCTGGCGCAGGCGCAGGACATTCCGTCATTTTTACGCAAACACTGGCAGAAGGAGACGGGGTTTGCTTTCCCGTCAGGTCACACCATGTTTGCCGCCAGCTGGGCGTTACTCGCTGCGGGGCTGCTGTGGCCGCGTCGCCGCTGGGGCACAATCGCGGTGCTGCTGGTGTGGGCGACGGCGGTGATGGGCAGTCGCCTGGCGCTGGGCATGCACTGGCCGCTGGATCTCATCGTCGCCACGCTGATCTCCTGGCTGCTGGTCACGGTGGCCTGCTGGCTGACGCAGCGCCTTTGTGGTCCGCTCTCGCCGCCCGGAGAAGAGGCGCAGGATATTAAAAAACGGATGCCTGAAGCGGAATAATGTTGATTTTAGCGGCATCCGACCGCATATCCTGAAGAGTTGCCATGCTTTTTCATTCCACCGCTGCGGCGAAAATGATACTTTATAGGGCTGAAAGCGGGCTTTTTTCGCGCAACCCACATAACGGGAAGTCATGTGAAATATTTACTCATTTTCTTACTGGTGTTAGCAATCTTCGTCATTTCAGTGACGCTGGGGGCGCAGAATGACCAACAGGTCACTTTCAACTATTTACTCGCTCAGGGTGAATTCCGCATATCGACGCTGCTGGCGGTGCTGTTTGCCGCGGGCTTTGCCATTGGCTGGCTGATCTGCGGCCTGTTCTGGCTGCGGGTGCGCGTCTCACTGGCGCGCGCGGAGCGGAAAATTAAGCGTCTTGAGCATCAGATTGCCCCCGTCAGCCCGGCGGCTGTCGACGCAGGCGTGCCTGCGGTGAAGGAATAACCTCTTATGCTGGAGTTGTTGTTTCTGCTTTTACCCGTTGCCGCCGCTTACGGCTGGTACATGGGGCGCAGAAGTGCACAACAGTCCAAACAGGACGATGCGAGCCGCCTGTCGCGAGATTACGTGGCGGGGGTTAACTTCCTGCTCAGCAACCAGCAGGATAAAGCCGTCGACCTGTTCCTTGATATGCTGAAAGAGGATACCGGTACCGTTGAGGCGCACCTGACGCTCGGTAATTTGTTCCGTTCGCGCGGCGAAGTCGACCGCGCGATCCGAATTCACCAGAGCCTGATGGAAAGCGCGTCGTTAACCTACGATCAGCGCCTGTTGGCGGTGCAGCAGCTGGGACGGGATTATATGGCCGCCGGACTGTATGACCGCGCGGAAGACATGTTCAAACAGCTGGTGGATGAGACCGATTTCCGCCTCGGCGCGCTGCAGCAACTGCTGCAGATTTACCAGGCGACCAGCGACTGGCAGTCGGCTATTGAAGTGGCTGAACGGCTGGTGAAGCTGGGGAAAGAGAAACATCGTGGCGAAATCGCCAACTTCTGGTGCGAACTGGCCCTGCAGCAGATGGCAGCCAACGATCTGGATAAAGCGATGGCGTTGTTGAGAAAAGGCGCCGCCGCGGACCGCACCAGCGCCCGGGTATCGATCATGATGGGCCGGGTGTGGATGGAAAAGGGCGACTACGCCAAAGCGGTGGAGAGCCTCGAGCGGGTTATCGATCAGGATAAAGAGCTGGTGGGTGAAACGCTGGAGATGCTGCAGACCTGCTACCAGCAGCTCGGCAAAACCGATGAATGGGAAGTTTTTCTGCGCCGCTGCGTGGAGGAGAACGCCGGGGCGACCGCCGAACTGATGCTGGCGCAGATCCTTGAGCAGCGGGAAGGCGTCGAAGCGGCGCAAAACTACGTCACCCGGCAGCTGGAACGCCACCCGACCATGCGCGTCTTCCATAAGCTGATGGACTTCCATCTCAACGAAGCGGAAGAAGGGCGGGCGAAAGAAAGCCTTGGGGTGCTGCGAAACATGGTTGGTGAGCAGGTGCGCAGCAAACCACGCTATCGCTGCCAGAAATGCGGATTTACCGCTCATACACTCTACTGGCATTGTCCATCCTGCCGCTCGTGGGCGACCATTAAACCCATTCGCGGTCTCGACGGCCAGTAAAGCCAAAAAAAAGCCCTCCATTAGTTACAACATACTTATGACTTCACTCCTCTCCAGGCGCGGCCCCGGCAGCGCCATCGTCCGGTCAGGGCAGGTACGGCAGTCTGTTATTTTGTTCGCTTCACAGGTAGAATGCTGCCCGTTTACCTTTTTTGCGCCACCCCGGCGCCCATCAACACTAAGGTCTGGTCATGACGTCTACAGCTATCCCATCTTCCCGCGCTGTCACATCCTCTCCCGTTGTGGTTGCGCTCGACTATGATAATCGCGATAAAGCGCTGGCATTTGTCGACCGCATCGACCCGCGCGACTGCCGCCTGAAGGTGGGCAAAGAGATGTTCACCCTGCTGGGCCCGCAGTTTGTCCGCGATCTGCATCAGCGTGGGTTTGAGGTGTTCCTGGACCTTAAGTTTCACGATATTCCCAACACCACCGCCCGCGCGGTGGCCGCAGCGGCTGAGCTGGGCGTATGGATGGTGAATGTCCATGCTTCCGGCGGCGCGCGAATGATGACCGCCGCGCGCGAAGCGCTGCTGCCGTTTGGCAAAGATGCGCCGCTGCTGATCGCTGTCACGGTGCTCACCAGCATGGAGTCCAGCGATCTACAGGATCTGGGCATTACCTTATCTCCGGCTGACTACGCGGCGAAGCTGGCGGCGCTGACCCAACGCTGCGGCCTTGATGGGGTGGTGTGTTCAGCCCAGGAGGCGGTGCGCTTTAAGCATGAGCTGGGGCAGGCGTTTAAGCTGGTGACCCCGGGGATTCGTCCGCAGGGCAGCGACGCTGGCGATCAGCGGCGAATTATGACTCCTGAGCAGGCTCAGGAAGCTGGGGTAGACTATATGGTGATTGGTCGCCCGGTTACTCAGTCGGCGGATCCAGCCGCGACGCTGCGGGCGATCAACGATTCTCTGCGCAAGGGGGCATAATGAGCGATTCCAACAGCCGTCTGGTCTACTCCACCGAAACCGGGCGTATCGACGAGGCGAAACCGGCGCCGGTGCGCCCGAAAGGCGACGGCATTGTGCGGATCCAGCGCCAGACCAGCGGCCGCAAGGGCAAAGGCGTCTGTCTGATTAGCGGGATTGATGCCGACGATGCTGCGCTAACCGCTCTGGCGGCAGAGTTGAAAAAGAAGTGCGGCTGCGGCGGCGCGGTGAAAGATGGCGTGATCGAGATCCAGGGCGATAAGCGGGATTTACTCAAGTCGCTGCTTGAGGCGAAAGGGATGAAGGTCAAGTTAGCCGGTGGCTGATCGCTATTTTCCCTCTGCTCCAATGGTCTGGTTGAAATAACAAGGCCGCGGTAAATGCCGCGGCCTTGAATGATTTAACGTGCGTAAGTCAATTCGTGTGAATTATTCTTTTATTTCGTCAGATAATTAAATTATTTGCCGACCTGGTGACCAATAATACCACCGACTGCTGCGCCACCCAGGGTACCGAGCGCGCTACCGTCAGTTAACACCGCACCACCGATAGCGCCGGCGCCAGCGCCGATAGCCGTGTTACGATCGCGTTTAGACATGTTAGAGCAAGCGCTCAGAGACATTGCTACAGTGACAGCCAGAACGACAGCAGCCATTTTTTTGCTCGTTGAAGTCATCATTTTTTTTCTCCTGAATAATCTATTCATGGATTACAGCGCTCCTTTAAGCATAGCCTGATAAAGCAGCTTTAGGGCAATTCCATGAAGTTAAGGTGCGCAGGTGTCACGAAATCACGCAGGTGATAGTCACTTCCTGTTATATCGCTAATAATAATTTTACTTTTTTTAAAATTTATCGTCAGGTAAAAAGTCTTAATTAGCGGCTCGGAATACTCTCAGAGCGATAAAGCGCCCCTTCCGGCGCTTTGGCAGGAGATGGGGCGGCGGAGGATCAGATGTAGGGCACGATATCGACGGTCAGGCCGCTGCGGAGCAATTGTTCGCGACAGGCGTCCGGTAAGCGATCGTCGGTAATAACGCGATTAAAGCGGCCGGCGGGACCGAGCGGATAGGGATGTACCGCGCTGAATTTTGAACTGTCGCTAAGAATAATTGCCTCACAATGCTTCTCCAGCACGGCGTTCACCACGTCCGCACGCATCATATCGCGGCCGGTAAAGCCGGTTTCCGCCTGCCAACCGTCGATCCCGATGAAGGCTTTGCTGAAATGCACCTGCTGGATGAACTGACGGGTTAGCGGACCGACCATACTCTCACTGCGTTTCTGATAAATTCCGCCCAGCAGGATCACCTCTCCTGGGGTCTCTTTCAGCAGATGGGCGATATAGCTGCTGACGGTAATGATGGTGATATCGCCGCGCTCGGCCAGCGTACGCGCCAGCAGGGCATTGCTGCTGCCGTTTTCGATAAATACCGTTTCACCGGTATTCACTAGCGCCGCAGCCCGGCTGGCCAGCTCACGCTTAATGGCGAAATGGGTCATCATGCGGGTTTCGACATCTTCGCTGTCCAGCGGTACGGCATAGCCATGAGTACGGCGCAAATAGCTCTGCTTTTCCAGCAAATTCAAATCCTGACGAATAGTAACCTCAGAGACACCGGTCATCTTCGCCAGATCGGCGACGCTCATGCGGCCTTTATCGATGACCACTTGCAAAATACTTTGTTGTCGGGCGTTCATAGCAACATCACTGTTAGGGGGCTATATGGCGAGCAACCGGTCCATATGGCCGGCTGCGGCATGGCTGATATTCAGATTTCCCAGGGCGCCTTGGGTTGGTTTTGTTGTTCAGCATCGTCCGCCGCCAGCGCCAGCAGCTCCGCTTTGAGGATCTCCAGATTATGGATCGCAGAATGGTAATCACCGGCAACCAGAATATCCAGCACGGTATCGATACGTTGAGCGAGCAGGTGGGCATTCACATCTGACATGGCATTATCCTGGTAACAAAAACGAATGAAATCAATGATGCTAAAAATGAATGAAAAAGAGAAGCGAAAAAAACGCACAACCTTAATCGGTGCGACGGAAATGGCTGGATAGAGAGGAAAGAAGCAGCGGTTCCCGCAGGAACCGCTGTGAAGGGGCGTCAGACCGCCGGACGCGCAATAATGCTGCGGGTTTCCATGCGAACTTCAGCGATAGTGACATCGATAACGTCAGTCACTTTATAGACTACTTCACCTTTGATCTGCACGGTACCGTTCTCCTGGCTGCACACCAGTTCGTCGCGCACGGCGTGGAGGAACGGGGCCGGAATAAAGGCGACCGCGCCATTGTCCACCAGACGCACGCGCATCCCGCCGCGGCTGACGTCGATGATCTCCGCCGCGAAGCGGGTATCGGTCCCGGCTTTATCGTTGAGGAAACGGGCGTACAGCCAGTCGGCGACGTCGCGCTCGGCCATCCGGTTGAGACGACGGCGCTCCGCCATCTGCACGGTGGCTTCATCCTGGGGACGCGCAATGGTCTCGCCTTTAATGATGGCTTTCAGCAGACGGTGGTTGATCATGTCGCCATACTTACGGATCGGCGAGGTCCAGGTGGCATAGGCTTCAAGCCCAAGACCAAAGTGTGGGCCCGGCTCGGTGCTGATTTCCGCAAACGACTGGAAGCGGCGAATGCGGCTGTCGAGGAAACCGGTCGGCTGAGCGTCCAGTTCCCGGCGCAGCTTGCAGAACCCTTCCAGGGTGAGCACTTCCGTCGGGTCGACGTGCACATCATGGGTTTTCAGCAGGGCGGCCAACTGCTCGGTGTTCGCCGGATCGAAACCGGTATGAACGTTATAAACGCCGAAGCCGAGCTTGTCGCGCAGAATGCGGGCGGCACAGATGTTGGCGGCGATCATCGACTCTTCGACAATGCGGTTGGCAATGCGACGCGGTTCCGCGACGATATCCAGCACTTCGCCTTTTTCGCCGAGAACGAAACGGTAGTCCGGACGGTCTTTGAACACCAGCGCATGGGTCTGACGCCATTCGCTACGACGCTGGCACACGTCCTTCAGCAGCGTAATTTGCTGCGCGATCGCCTCGCTGTCCGGCTGCCAGCTGCCGCGGCCTTCCAGCCAGTCAGAGACGTCGTCATAGGCCAGCTTGGCTTTCGATTCGATGGTGGCGGCAAAGAACTCGATATTGTCTTCGATGGTGCCATCGGCCGCCAGGGTCATCCGGCAGGCCAGCACCGGGCGCACTTCGTTAGCGCGCAGGGAGCAGAGATCGTCTGACAGCTCGCGCGGCAGCATTGGAATGTTGAAGCCCGGCAGATAGTTGGTAAAGGCGCGCACTTTTGCGGCGTTATCCAGCTTGCTGCCTTCGGCAATCCAGGCGGTCGGGTCGGCAATGGCGACCGTCAGCAGCAGTTTGCCATCAGCAGTGGACTCGGCATACAACGCATCGTCCATATCTTCGGTGCTGGCGCTGTCAATGGTGACGAAGTCGAGGGTGGTTAGGTCGCGGCGCGTCAGCCCCTCGTCGAGCATCTCGGTGGCGACGCCGTCCGGTGCCTCTTTCTCAAGATTATGGCGCGCCAGGGTTACCCACCATGGGACGAAGTGGTCGTCGCTAAAAGTGATGAACTGGGTCAACTCCGCGTAAAATCCGCGGTCGCCTTTTAATGGATGACGGCGCATCTCGGCGACGGCCCAGTCACCCTGTTTAAAATCGTGCTCAACGCCGCGGGCGGCGCGGCAGGGAATGGCGTCTTTCAGCAGCGGATGGTCAGGAACGATAGCGAGGCGATCGTCTTTCTTCTGGACTTTACCGACAAAACGAGTCAGGAAGGGCTCAACCAGCGATTCCGGCTCGGCGCTTTCGCGTTCTTTTTCAGAATGGATCACCGCGACGATACGGTCGCCATGCATCACTTTTTTCATCTGCGGCGGCGGAATGAAGTAGCTCTTCTGAGCGTCCACTTCGAGGAAGCCAAAGCCCTTTTCCGTGCCCTTAACGACCCCTTCCGCGCGCGGCGTCTGGGAATGCAGTTGCTGTTTAAGCTGCGCTAGCAGCGGGTTATCCTGAAACATAATTAGGTATTTTCGTGGCTAAAAGAGCGGCTGACATTTTTACGCGAATATGCCTGCCGCAGCAAGCGCTGTTTCAGCAATTTACGTCTGCTGACGCACATTGCCGAGGGCGATTTTCAGACGATTCATCCATCCGCACAGCCCGCTCCAGATCAACAGATCGATTGCTTGTTGCTCAGAGAGTCGATATTCCGCGAGGGGCGTTAACTGGGCGGCGCTAAACCGGTCAGGCGAGCGGGTTAACAGCTGCACCGCGGTCACGAGAGACCGGGCCTGAGGATGCTGCTGGAGCCAGTGATGGAGGGCCTGGTCGCCCTCCCGCAGATGGCTGGCGAACTCCTTTTCACCCTGCCAGTGGGGGAGCCAGACGTCAAAACAGGTGGGGCTGCCATTGGTGCGCGCCGTGAGTAAGGCGACCTGCGGGCCAAAGGTATCATCCGTGCTGAGCTGGCGGATCAAGATCTCCAGAGGCGCGAATAACTGTGGGTCGCAGGCCAGCAGCGGCGCCAGCTCGCCCAGACCGGGCAGCGACTGCCAGCCGGCGATGCGCCGCTGACGCTCATCATCGGCATACTGCAGGTCGGGATCCGCAATGTCTGCCTGCCATGCTCCCGGCGGCGGGGCGAACAGCTCCGCGGGTGCCTCCTCTTGCTGGGGCATACCGGGGATCCAGCGCACCGGAAAGCCCTGGGCCGCCTGCAGGACGGCAATCGCCCGCGCCTGGAAGCCGACGAATCCGATAATCTGGTTGAACAGAATAATGTCCCGACTGGTCAAGCCCACTTCGTCCAGCTGGCTACGGGAGAGAGCGTTAATAACCGAGGGCGAACCGGCAAGCTGACGAGCATATTGCGTGATTTGCGCCAGACGACGGTTGCTCTCGCGCGAGGAGTCGGGGCCTGGCAGGGGAGCAAGGCGGGCGGCGTAGTGGTTACACAGCCGCTGGACGCCGTAGACCTGGGCGACGGTGAGCGCGGTGCTGAGTCGATCGTAAGCGGTAAAGGTCTGCAGGCGACTCACCGCCACCTGGTCGGGAAACAGCAGTTCGGCCAGCTGGCGTGCGGGGTGTAGCCAGTCAGCGTGGGCACGTAGCCAGGCGGCCGGCAGCGTCAGGTCCAGCAAAAAGCGGTCTTCAACATGGGCGGCTTCAGGGACGAGCGGCAGGACATCCACCGGGCAGATTGTTGACTGGGTTTCGTGATACCAGTGATTTTTGCCATTCACGCGGCGTGGCTCCATGGGCTTTCCTTGTTCGGTATGTGGCGAACCGCCGTTCCGCGGATCGTTTATGCAGAACTATCCTGGCGTAACCCGGAAGCAGGAGAAAATATTGATACGTGCTAACAAATAGCCGATTGGAATAACAGGTGGGGCGTAAGGCGTGGGGGATGGAAGAACCCTCCTCACCGGGGCGAGGAGGGGAAGGAACTTATTTCAGTTCCAGCTCGTTCATGGCGGCGATATTGAACCCGCCGTCAACGTGAACGACTTCACCGGAGATCCCCGCAGACAGGTTGGAGCACAGGAAGGCTGCGCTGTTACCCACATCTTCAATGGTGACGGTGCGACGGATCGGGGTGACCGCTTCGCAGTGCGCCAGCATTTTACGGAAATCTTTAATACCGGACGCGGCCAGCGTACGGATAGGACCGGCAGAGATGGCATTGACGCGAACGCCTTCCGGACCCATGGCGTTAGCCATATAGCGGACGTTAGCTTCCAGAGAGGCTTTGGCCAGACCCATCACGTTATAGTTCGGGATCGCGCGCTCTGCGCCCAGGTAGGAGAGCGTCAGCAGAGCCGAACCCGGGTTCAGCATGCCGCGGCAGGCTTTGGCCATTGCCACGAAGCTGTAAGCGCTGATGTCGTGCGCGATTTTAAAGCCGTCGCGAGTGACAACGTCAACGTAGTCGCCGTCTAACTGGTCAGCCGGGGCAAAACCGATTGAGTGGACGAAACCATCGAATTTTGGCCAGACTTTTTCCAGCTCGGTGAACAGCGCGGTGATGCTCTCATCTTCAGCAACGTCGCACGGCAGCACAATGTCAGAACCCAGCGCGGCAGCAAACTCTTCTACGCGACCTTTCAGTTTCTCATTCTGATAGGTGAATGCCAGTTCCGCGCCTTCGCGGTGCATTGCCTGCGCGATGCCGTAGGCGATGGACAGTTTGCTGGCGACGCCAGTGATCAAAATGCGCTTACCGGAAAGAAAACCCATAGCTTTAATCCTTATCGTTATTGCTTATTTTTACTTTAACAATCATAACGTTAACATTGTTATTTCAAAATAACTCAAATTTAGCCGGGAATTATATCCCACTGACGACCCCTTGTGTCACGATATTTTTCAGCCGGTCCGCGCCGCGCGGGGCAAAAGTACATCGCGATAGCTGCAGTATATCATCTCTCCTGACGATTATTTGAGCGCGATCTCCGCCAGCAGCAGGCGTCCATTGCTGCCCACGGGACGCAGATTCCGCGGGGATCCACCGCGCCAGCAGAGGCCGCTGCCGGCCGCGCAGCGTCGCCCGGCCAGATCCCACTCGCCTTGTAGAACATAAGCGACCCCCTCGCTGGCAGGGCATTGCAGGTCGCTAACGACCTGGACCGTCGCCGACGCGCGCCCGCGCTGAGTCATGATATTGAAGTCCAGCCCTGGCGCAACGATCCCGACGCTGGACAGCGCCCATTCGCCGGGGAAAGCCCACGGCTGCCAGAGCGCCAGCGGTTGGTCGATATTCTCGCCACACAGCCGTAGCGGCTGCCCCGCCAGCAGAGTAATGACCCGGTCGACGCCAGGAAAGGGGGAGAAAGGGCCATCCGCCTGCAGGGTGGCAATACTCGCTCGCCAGAGAAAAGGGGCATCTGGAGCGGGTACGCAGATGATTTCGCGCGTCTCTCCGGCGCCGTTTTTCCACGGCGTGACGGGGAGCGTCGAAAGTTGAAAAGGGACCATCATGGGCAGCATACCTTAGTTAATCGCTTCCGGCGTCAACAATAAGCACCGCCTTGAGCTAGTTTAGTAACTTTCTGCAATACAAATATTTTACATATTCGTCACAAAATGAGAGTGCATGCAAGGCGGTGTGTTGTCAATGCTTGTATATACAAGAGCGATTGAGTGAGGTGATATTAATAACTTGAGTGAGGAACCTATGTCTTCGTTTTCGTCTACAGACGGGCAGTCAAAGAGCAATTATGCTGGAATGAGTGAAAGGCGGTCGATTGATTACATCCCGGAAAGCGAACGGCATGGACACCCTTTTAGCCAGTTCACCCTTTGGTTTGGCGGCAATCTGCAAATTACGGCGATTGTCACTGGCGCTTTAGCCGTTGTGCTGGGCGGCGATGTAGTGTGGTCGCTGGTCGGGCTGCTGGTCGGTCAGATGCTGGGGGCGGCGGTGATGTCTCTGCATGCGCTGCAGGGACCGCGACTGGGACTTCCGCAAATGATCCTTAGCCGCGCCCAGTTTGGGGTTTTTGGCGCGGTGGTGCCGCTGGTGCTGGTTTGCGTCATGTATATCGGTTTTTCTGCCAGCGGCACCGTATTGGCCGGGCAGGCAATGGCCAAACTACTGAATATCAGCCACGTAGCCGGGATGCTGATATTCAGTGCGATTATTATTGTTATCGCCGTACTCGGTTATAAGGTGATCCACAAGCTGGGCAAACTGGCGAGTATCGTCGGAATTCTCGCCTTCGTTTATATGTTCATCACGCTGCTACTTTCGGCCGATCTCAGTGCGCTCGCGCACAATAACCATTTTTCGCTGCCGACGTTTTTATTAGCCGTATCGCTCTCCTCATCGTGGCAGATCGCTTTTTGCCCCTATGTATCCGACTATTCGCGCTACCTGCCACGCGATGTTTCCGCCACAAAAACGTGGTGCTCAGTGTTTTTCGGCACCGTATTGGGCACCCAAACGTCGATGACGCTCGGGGTTCTGACAGCGGCCATTGCCGGCAGCGCGTTCCCTGGTCACGAGGTGAGCTATCTGGTGGGATTAGGTAAGAGTCAGGCGATGGCCATGGTTATCTATTTCGCCATCTGTTTTGGTAAAATTACCTTCACTACCCTCAATGCGTACGGCAGCTTTATGTCGCTGACCACCATTGTTTCCGCCTTCCGCCGGCAAACCGTGCTGTCGCAAAAGTGTCGCATTGCATTCGTGGTGCTGATGGTGACGGCTTCCTGCATTATCGCGTTGCTTAGCGAACCCGCTTTCTTAAAGCATTTCACGCATTTTCTTCTGTTTCTGCTGGCGTTCTTCGTGCCGTGGAGCGCCATCTGTCTGACGGATTATTATCTTATCTCGAAGGGCGCCATCGATATTCCGGCGCTAAGCGACCCGCAGCAACGCTACGGGTTCTGGAACCTGTACGCGATCACCCTGTATATCGTCGGTGTGCTTATCCAGTTGCCGTTCATTGAGAACCCGTTGTTCCATGGTTCGCTCACGTGGATCTTCGCCGGTAACGATGTCTCATGGATAATAGGTTGGTTTGGCACCGGGGTTCTTTACTACGCGCTGCGCCGCTTTGACCGCCGGTCGCTGCCGGCGCAGAGTCTTTTCCCTTCTACCTGAATGACAAGGGCGGCGTGAGGGCCGCCCCTGCCGTTGCCTGCCAGCTATTTCCCGTCTTTGCGCCAGGCGTCGGCGGTGAGGGCTTCCCCGAAGTGGCCGGCGATCAGGCGCCGGGTCAGGTCGTGCAGCGGCGAGGCCAGCACATCGGCAGTGCTGCCGCGCTCGACCACTTCGCCGTTATGCATCACCAGCACCTGATCGCTGATGTGTTTCATCATTCCCAGGTGCTGAGTGACATAGATATAGGAGATGCCCTGTTTCTCCTGCAGCTCCAGCATCAGGTTGATAAGCTGGGAGCGCATCGACATATCCAGCGAGGCCAGCGCCTCATCGCAGACGATAACCTTCGGGCGCAGGATCAGCGCCCTGGCGAGGCCGAGACGCTGCTTCTGACCGGGCGCCAGCATATGAGGGTAGTAGCTGACGTGGTCCGGCAGCAGACCGACCATGCGCAGGGTGTCGATTATCTGCTTCTGCCGCGCCTCGGCGTCGAGATCGGTATTCAGTCGCAGCGGAAAATCGAGGATCTGCGAGATGCGCTGACGCGGGTTCAGCGAGGTCGACGGATCCTGAAAGATCATGCGAATCTTCTGACTGCGGTAGGAGTAATCCCCAAAAGTCAGCGGATGATCGTCAATCAGCAATTCGCCGCTGGTGGGTTCCACCATGCCCGCCAGCATCTTCGCGAGGGTCGACTTCCCGGAGCCGTTCTCGCCGATAATCGCCAGCGTCTGCCGTTCGCGCAGGGTAAAACTCAGCGGTTTAACCGCCTCAACCGTCTGACGGTGAAACCAGCCGGTGCGGTAGCGAAAGGTCTTACTGAGTTGGCGAACTTCCAGCAATGTTTCGACCATTTCACTCTTTCTCCATGTTCAACGGGAAATGACAGGCGTACAGATGGTTGCGCGCCCCGGTAAGACGCGGCGTTTCGATACACTCGCGCTGGGCGTACGGGCAGCGCGGCCCCAGCCGACAGCCGATAGGCAACTGCTCCAGTAGCGGGATCGCTCCAGGCAGGGTGTTGAGGCGACTTTTATGCGGCATGGCGCTACCGAAATCCGGGATCGCGCGGATTAACGCCTGGGTGTAGGGGTGATGTGGGAGGGTGATCAGCTCTTCGCTGGGCCCGCTCTCCACCGTCTGCCCGCAGTACATGACGTTGATTTTATCCGCCCATTTGCTGAGCATTTGCAGGTCATGGCTGATCAGCAAGATGGTGGTGTTGTTGTTCTGGTTGAGCCGCGTCAGCAGGCGAATAATCTGCGCCTGGGTGGTCGGCTCCATGGCGTTGGTCGGCTCGTCGGCAATCAGCAGACGCGGCTGGTTGGCCAGGGCGATGGCGATCATCACCTTCTGGCACTCGCCCTCGGTCAGCTGATAGGGGAAGCTGCGCATGGCATCTTTGTGATCTTTAATGCCGACGCGGTGCAACAGCTCGATGGCCCGGCGCTTGCGCCAGCCCAGCCGTTGCCACCAGCGGCCCTTGTAGGTCCAGCCGGGGATACTCTGAATCAGCTGCTGGCCGATGCGCTCAGAGGGATCGAGGCACGACTGGGGCTCCTGAAAAATCATCGACACGTTATGGCCGATCAGCTTCCGGCGCTCGCGGTTCGACAGTCGCAGCAGGTCAATGTCATCGAAGCGCATGCGGTCGGCCGTGACCCGCCAGTTGTCTTTGGTCACGCCGCAGATAGCTTTGGCAATAAGGCTTTTCCCGGAGCCGGATTCCCCCACCAGGCCGCGGATTTCGCCTTCGGTCAGCGTCAGGCTGACGCGATCGACGGCTTTAACCCAGCCTTCGCTGGTTTTAAATTCAATGGTTAAGTGACGAATATCGAGTAACGGCATTATTCTACCCCGGCAATGATCGCCCGGCGAATACCGTCGCCCAGCAGGTTGACCAGCAGTACGCTGAGCATAATCGCCGCCCCGGGGAGCATCACGGTCCACGGCGCCACATAGATAAGCTCCAGCGCATCGCCCAGCATGGCTCCCCATTCCGGCGAAGGCAGCTGGGCGCCGAGATCAAGAAAGCCCAGCGCGGCAATATCCAGAATGGCCATCGACAGGGCGCGAGTGATCTCGGTCACCAGGCCGGAGGCGATATTGGGCAGGATGGCGAACAGCAGAATATTCAGCGTCGAGGCGCCATCGAGGCGGGCGGCGATGATGTACTCTTTTTCCAGCTCATCGTGGACCATGCTGTAGACGGAGCGCACCATGCGCGGCAGCAGCGCCAGCCAGACGGCGAACATCGCATGGCTCAGATGCGGCCCGGCAAAGGCGACGACGATAATCGCCAGCAGCAGCGAGGGGATGGAGAGCAGGGTGTCGAGGATATGGTTCATCACCGCCGAGCGCAGGCCGTGGGTCGATCCGGCAATCACGCCCAGCACCAGACCAAACAGCGTGGCGCCGAGGGTGACGACAAAAGCGCCGCCGACGGTGGGCGCCGCGCCGCTCAGCAGTCGGCTCAGCACATCGCGGCCGAGGTCATCGGTTCCCAGAAAGAAGGAGACTTCGCCATAGCGCGACCACGACGGCGGCAACAGCTGGTAGCCGAGGAACTGCTGGTCGATGCCGTAGGGGGCGAACCAGCCGCCGAAGACGCAGAGCAGCAGCAGGCCCGCGCAGCCGTACAGACCGATCATCGCCGTGGTGTCGCCATAGAACTTACGCCATACGGTGCGCAGCGCGCCGGGCGGACGCTTTTCCAGATAAACGCTATCGTAGGGCATATGAATCCGTTTTAAGTTTGTTAGTCATGCTTTAAGTCTTTTCAAAAATCCCGCTAATACCAACAACTTGCCAGCATTGAGTGCTTTAATTTTGTGTGTTCTGCATTGATTTGAAGGTTATCAATTTAACCAAAATGTGTACACTGATGTGTATATCATCTTCCGGAGTGTACACATTGCTTACCGACACAAAATTAAGAAAAGCTCTTGGCAAAAAGAGAGACCAGATCGAGGTCATATCGGACGCTCATGGTCTGAATGTCCGGTTGTCTACTTCCGGCAGTATAACATTCTTTTACCGCTACAGATGGAACGGGAAAGCCGCTCAGCTAACGATTGGCGATTATCCCACCACCTCCTTATCTCAAGCTCGCGAACGTAGGCAGCAGTTCAGGGCCTGGTTGACAGAAGGACTCGATCCGAGACGGCAAACAGTTCTGGAGAAACAGAAAAAAGTCGAAGCACTCACCGTTAAAGAGGCTTTCGATTACTGGGAAAAGTATTACTGCATCCCTGAAGGTCTTGTGAAAATCAAGGTTAACCGGCGGGACTTCAATAACCATATAGAGCCTGTGCTGGGGAACATGATTGTTGATCAGACCACTAAAGCACACTGGCTTAACCTTTTTGATGGCATGGGGCGAAGAGTTGTCACTGGTCAGATGCTGGGGCTGATGCAGCGTACGTTCCGTTTCTGCTCCAATCGAGGGGTAATTAATGTGAACCCGATTGAGAGCCTTAGGCGCTCTGACGTAGGTCTCACAGCATCCGTAAAAGATCGCAGGTTGAGTGATGAGGAAATCAAAACAGTTTGGAACATCCTTCCTGAAATGAAGTACCGACAACAACTGATAATGAAGTTTCTCATCATGACTGGCTGCCGGAGTACAGAGATCAGAACAGCAAGATGGGAGTGGTTTGATTTCCATGAGCAAACGTGGACCATTCCGGCAAGCGATTATAAAACCGGGAAATCGGTCAGAAGGGCACTTCCCGAGGCAGTAGTAAGAATGATGTTAGCAGAGAAGGAAACGTCAGTTTCAAAACATGTTGTGACACTGTCACGTTACAGGGGGCCAGAAGATGACAGACCGCCACTACAACCAAACGTCGCTCTGTTTTCTGCTCAGATTATAGCTAAAACAGGCATGAAGCCCTGGTCTCTCCATGACCTCAGACGAACAGTGGCGACACGCCTTTCTGAATTAGGTGCGCCGCCACATGTTGTGGAAAAACTGCTTGGCCATCATATGGCAGGTGTCATGGCACGTTATAACCTGCATGATTATCTGGATGATCAGCGTCACTGGCTTGCTGTTTGGCAGGATCACCTTGAGAAGCTGGTTGGTCAGCCTCTGGTTTGATCCCCACGTTATCTTCCCAGGCCAGCAGGTCTGAAAGTCTCCACCTTTTAGGGCTGCCATTTATTTTAGGCTGCGGGAATGGCTGAGCAAAGTAAGAGGGCATCCGGGATGGGGTGCTCCAGAAATAGAGTGTGCTGCGCGATATTTTGTATCTGGACAGAACGTCATCGGTTATCAAAATTTCATCTGATTTATGAGATGTATTAGTCATAAAAACCCCTTAGTTACATTGTCCAGGCAGATGGTGTAGCCGGCGCGCGCAGCTCATGGCTGTGGCCACATAGCTACTTTTTCTGTTAACAACTTCTACAGTGATCTTTGAGCCTTGAACCACCACCGTATAAGTTCTTTTCGTTTTCTGTAGCCCGTAGGCTCCATAAAGCTCAACGTGTTTTGCCAGTGCCGCATCGCACGCCTGGCGGCCCAGCGGTGATTGCTTGCTTCGGTTAATCAGTCGCATATTCACCTCACACAAAAACATCAACTGGATCGCCAGCTGCGCGCGCGTTGTCGTTCGCTTCCCGGCGGAGGCCGAGAACATAGCCTACGGGATCCCAACTGGACAGAATTGCATTGAGCTCTTTATGGCTGTGCCAGGTAGTCAGGCGCTTTTTAAGCTCGGTGGCGCAGGCGCGCACGTTAGCCCGGGTGGGGCCGGCCATCTTCATGCACAAGCACAAAGTCAGAAGCAGATCCGAATATTCGTCGGCGGCTGCGCGCAATGCTGCCGGGTCGATGCTGGCTTCCAGTTCGGGAAGGCGGTGTTTCAGGCTCATTTGGCACCTCCCTTACGACGAAGAGCCATTCTCAATCTGTTTTTCTCCAGTCTGGCTTTGCGTTGTGCGGGCGTTTCACGTTCGCGAGCGCGCGCATTAGATTCACGATTACGGCGGCGCCTGGCGTTGAGTGATTCGTCTTCGCTTCGTAAATGCATCCGAGGTTCCCCGTCCTTTGGCTCGGGCCACTGGCGCGCCTTATTTACCGCGAGCTTATCGATCATCGCCTGGGTAATCTGCTCGTCAGTGATACCGGCACGGCGTTGCGCATCCCACAACAGGAATTGCATATCAGCCCACTCGATCAGATCATGCGGCTTAGCGATGGTTTCCAGCACTTCTCTTCGTAGGTGCTTCAGTGGGCCGATCGGGCCGACATTCCCGAAGGTGGACTGTGACCACTCGGCGTGCTCGCGGCGTACCTGGTTGCGAGCAAATGAGAACTCCCCCATCAGCGCAGCCAATGCGATTTCAGTAATACGCAAATACATGGCTGCGCGGGACGGATTGCTGAATTCACCCTCTTTTAAAAACTTCGACATTTCCGCCACGTCAGCACGGCACACGGCGATTAATTGCTCATTAGTGAAGGTGGCGATATCAGTCATTCCAGGCCTCCAGCTCGTTCTGAATTTCTTCATCAATAGCTTCGTTGCAGGCAAACGTATCAAGAATGAGCTTTGCGTCTTTGCGATAGTGCTCCCGACGTTCGTCGTACCAGGCTGAGAAATCCGACGACCAACCCTTGATACCAAAATCAGCTCGGGCGTTATCTTCAGCCATTCGTTCAACCATGCAGTAAGCGGTGGTGAGTGCAGCTTCGCGGATATACCCGCGCAGATCGCGTTTACGCCAGTAGGGGTTAACTTTTGATCGCAGAAAGGTTTGAATTCCACTTCCCAGCGACGTATGCATCGTGCATTCAGTGATTTGCTCATATCGTTACCGGGAGGGCGAACCCTCCCGCCTCCCTTAGCCCACGTATTCCGGTTTCATGTCGTCCAGGGTGATGCGGAACTGGTCATACAGTTCATCACCGAGGTGGCGTTTCGCGCCGTTGAGAATGCCTTCAGCTTTAGCGAACAGTTCGACGGCTTCCGGATCCCCCGGGTTAGGGAGTGAATTTATGGCAGCCTCAACTTTGTTTCTGGCATCAACCATGAAGTAGCGCTGCACTGCTTTACCTTTCAGTTCGGTGAAGAGAACAGTACCCAGCACAGCTTTCTCTTTATCCAGATCAGCTCTGATGGCTTTTGCCGCATCGACCGATTCGGCGCGTTCAATGCGATCACGGAAATCATCAGCAAGTGAATCAATGCTGATACCTGTAACCTGTTCGCTGGTGGTGGTGTCAGAGCTGCTTGTAATCTCAGCCACAGACATTCTTTGCGCCGGCGCCGGGTTTATTTCTCGCTCGGTCCTTTGTTCAACTTCATCCGGGCTGTAAACACCCAGGATGACTTCCGGGCAATACAGCCGCGCCCAGTATTTGACGCCCAGATAAGCGATCTGCTGTTTCGGGTTAGAAACCCACAAAGGAGAATTACGTGTGACGACTCCAGAGAGATAAAGTGGCTCCCCCCAGGTGATTTCTGATTCACCGCGCAGAATCGCGCCGACCTGGACGAATAACCCGATTTCGTCTTCATCAGTCCAGCCGCGCACCCGTTCTGTAACGCTGTATTTCCCATTTTTACCGTGTTTTTCCCTGGTAATTTCCTGCGTCCTTGTGCAACGTTCCCAGTCGCCGCCGTAGCGATAATGAAATCGACCGTTAATAGCGCTGGAACTGGCGATTACCGCGTTGACGAGCTGGGCTTCATATCCGAGCACGCCGTTTACCAGATGCGTTTTTTGCGCGACTGCATAGGGATTCATGCCCCACTGCATAGCCTGCATAACGATGGCCATGCAATCGGCTGGCTTACCTGCAAGGTGAGCTGGCACTGTCACTTGTGAATCAGCCATAAGGTTTGCGAAAGCAGTTAACTGACCGAGAGCCTGAACGTTAAAGATCGCGTTGCTAGCTGAAATGGTGTTTGGTGCCTGCTGTTCGGCTGTAACAATGTTAGTGTTTTCCATGACTGTTCCCCCTTATGCCTGTACGCGCAGCGCTTCGAGACGGCGCATATCAAAATCGTTAAGTTCTTCGGTGTAGTCTTCGGTAATCGGCGCCGGCCATTCGCCAGTGTCGAAACCGTTCGCGATGGCACGCATTGCTTTGCGATATTCCAGCATGCCGAGTTCCAGCAGTTCTTCGGATGCCTCGATGATGGCGATCCAGTGGTAGTTCTCGTCTTTGTTGACGAATATCCAGAAGAACTGGTCAAGGGCTGCGGTTTCGCAGTACATAGCCGCGCTCAGGTGGTAATCGCGCTCGATGATTTCCCGGTGCAGCTTCGCGCGCAGGCCTTCCTGCTTAATGTTCCACATACTGATGGTTTTCAGGTCCGCACCAATGCGCAGGCCGCCCATGTCTATCTCAAGGTCAGGGCGCACGCGAACTTCCAGCCCGGTTTCCTCATCAATGCCGAAATAGCTCACCTCGACGGCACGGCTCGGGTGCGTCAACAACTTGCCAGCGGTCGGGTGATTCAACAGTGCTTTCTGAATGGCCAGTGCCGTAGCCAGCTGCTGGCGGGTAACCAGCACTTTTCCTTCCGGGTTCTCGCGCCATGCATCCAGCAGCTCGTCGGCAAACACGGCATCCGGTTTTACCGATTTCACGGCTTGAATCAGATCGGCCTTTGTGCCAGAGACTTTCAGGGGCTGCGCCTTCTGTGCTTCCTGAGCAACCATGTCAGGATTAATAAGCGCCAGCTGTTCCAGTAAGACATCGCGGCCACCGCTGGTTTTCACCTGGGCGGGCAGGGTGGCGTTGTATTCTTTGATGCAGGCCTTCATTGCTGTGGCGGTTTGCTTCTGACCGTCTTCAATGCGCTGGAACTCAGCAGGTAAAGACATATAACCCTGGCCGGTTTCTTCAACTGATGTACCCAAGGGAACCTGGGCGGGCAGGTTCGCGTTGTATTCCTCCAGGAATCTTTTGATGTCATCTGCGCTGAGTAAAACCGGAAGCCCGTTGTTGTATTCGTCGATAAATGCGCGGATCGTCGCCGTCGTGGTGAAGGCGCCTTCCGGGATTTCCGGCTCGATACTGAATTCTTTTTCCAGTTGATCAGGCTGCAGTGCCAGTGCATGCACCAGATTGCCCATATCCAGAACAGGGGACCGTACCTTCTGGATAGTTTTGGATACGTGGCGCGCCTCGAAATACATCAGCGAAACCCGCGCATCTTTAACCATCGTGGAGCTGATGCCGTTAGCGGCGTGGTAGACCTCATTTGGCACGCCTTCATATCGACCAGGCTCGAAATACTCCGGCCATGCTGGCGCTGCTTGTTCAGCCTCTTCCTCTTCATCGCTATGAGCACTCTCGGAAACCTGGCTTTTCAGCACTTCGGCGGTAAGATCCGGGCAGCGTTCAGCCAGTATTTTGCTCATGTTCACGGCAGTTGTTTGCGCAGGAGGCTCATCAGCGCCTTCGCCTGCTGATACCGCATTATCATTTTCGTCTTCGACCGGCTGAGCCGTTTCCATCTGCACATCGCTGGTGGTTCCTTCTTCGGTAGCATTAGTAGCCGGTGAAGTCATAAGGCCTTCAATTGAAAACATTCCGCCGCCAAGATTGGCAATTTCCGGGGCTCTGGGCTTGGTCAGGTCTTCGGTTATCCACTTCGGATCCGTGGGGTCACTGATGCCTTCGACATATTCACCACGTTCGGCGGCCAGAACCTGATTAGCGTCAGGACATTTCTTTTGAGCTTCTTTCACCAGTTCGGTGCCAATTACCTGAAAGTCTGTTGGGAGAGTTTCCAGGTCAGGCACACCTTCATCTCCATCGATAGCCTTTTTCACAGCGTCCAGAGTGACGGCGGCAGATGAAACATGACCAGCTTTTTCAAGCGTCTCAGCAGAAGGGGCGTCATGCTTATGCTCGGTCAGGTTCGCATTGATATAGGTCTGCAGACTTACCGGGAAATGGTGAATATCGCTGGTGGCGCCACGGATAAGGGCAAAAATGGCTGCGCGGGAATAATCCAGGATGCCTGCGACCTTGCGCAGCGCTGCAGACCATTCCTTGAACGGACTTTCTTTCTTCTGGACGATCTCTTTGGCCCGGCGGTGAATTGATGCCGGGAAATTGTAGATATCGAAATCCATTGGCATTGTGGCCAGGGCTATTTCTACATCGAGCGTATCAAGGGTATGGGTGTAGTCAGGATTGCGATCGGTTTTATTACCGCCGCCAGCATTCGTACCTGCATCAGTTTTCATAACCGAAGAAATGCAGTTACCGGCAGCCCATTCCTTGGTGAGAATGCCGCGGTCGATTGCGTTCGTGGCGAACCACAGCTTTGCAAACTGGATACGCTTGCCGAGCTCATGCCGCTTCCCTTCCGGGAAGACTTTTTTATTGGCACTGGTGAATTTCCAGAGCGCCGGCATATCGTATTTTTTGATTTCAGGGATATTCTCGGCGGCCAGAATCAGATCCTGGACGGCTGCGTTATCAGTGTCCATTTCAAGAACTGACAGCTCCTGCCGGTGAGGCATGCTGATATGATAAACGTGGCGTTCTTCGGCCATATACTGCGCCAGCAGCTGAGCGCGAAAGGGGAGTTCTGCCACGTTAAAAAGCGCGCTCGAATCGTCCTGGTATTCATCGCTACCGAAAGTTATCACGGTCTCACCTTGTGCCGCGTCACCAGTAGTATTGGCATCAACCAGCTCGCCACTAACGGGCTCAGCAGATACTCCGGCATTATCGATGTGATGATCCGCAGGCGCCTGACCTGGCTTCAGAGCCCAGGTGCGGCCATCGTCGCCGAGCTGGTAGCGTTCGCACCATGAGTAATCGAGAACACCTTCCGCCGGCAGGTCATTGAATACCGGGAAATCGGTACGAATTGGTTTTTGATAGTCTTTGCCGCGGCCTGTTTCGATCCCAGCGTCTTCCAGATCGACGTCGAGCTGCAGTAGGGCGCGAGCTTCTGATTTATTAGTGCGCCAGATTACGGCATCAGCTTTACCCGATTTTTGAGTCGCTTTTATCAGATAAAAATATTCCATGTGATAGCCTCTATTTTGGATGTAGAATCCCCCGGGCCATTGGTAGCGCCCATTCAGGGTGGTCATTGGTTTTGGTAATTTCCGGTGTAACTTTGGTCGGTGGCACCGGACGTACAGCCCGCTTCGGCGGGTTTACGTTAGCCCTCGTGCGCCATCTGGTCGTAAGAGGCGCAACGTTCTGAGCAATACTCTTTTTCTTTCCGTGCGAGCTGGTTCCCCTGGAGGTACAACAGGGTGCTTACCACTGGTTTTCCCTCGATTGCTTTACGGCAGTAACCGCATTTCTTCTGCATTTTTCCCCCTACATTTGCACCGTGAACCCGGCCGGATGCTCGTCCAGTACACCCTTCAGTGGATAACATTCAGCTTTCACGTGTTGCTCTTCTGCAGCTGCCTTGCAGTCATTCTCAGTGTCGTAAATGCCGAGCAGGACATCCTGATTACCGCCCGTCAGCATGCTAACGGTGAGAACCAGGGCAAACATCGTGCTCATGAAGGGTCTCCTTTTTGCGCGAGCATGTAGCACACCCGGCGGATGAAAGCTGACAGCGGATTTAAACGAACAGCCTGCTGACGAGCGGGTTTTCGTGCGAAATCAATCATAGAAATAACTCCCTCAGTGCGCTGATAAGCGCTATCCAGATGAAGAGTCCAATTACTGCCGAAATGACCATGGCTCTGATGCCTTGTTTACTCATTTCAACCTCTGCCTTGTCGCCGGCCAGCGGAACGTTACTACCTACTGCGCATTGATATTTCCACCTCATCCCGGAATTCGTATGCTCCGGGCAGCTACTTCGTGGGCGTCCTGCCTTGGTGGGGTGTTGCTGGAGTTAATTAAACACAATGTTTAATGCTGTGTCAACATTAGGAGTAATTAAATGTAAACAAAAAGTTTATAACGAGAGGTGGGTTAGTGCAGGGAGTATGTTTATGGGTCTATTCTTTGGTTTTAAAAACATCTATGAGGGCTAATGGTATGCGGTATGAGGATGAGTTTTTCGCAGAGATGCACCCGCAAATAGCGCAGGTTATCGGGGTAGCGGTTATGCAGTTACTGGTTGAAAAGCAAAAGCCTTCAAGAGAGGCGCTGATAGAGATGATTCAGGTGTTGTGGCAGGAAGACCAGGTGGATCTGGCTGTGGAGTTGGCGCTTGATGTGCTGATGCTGCCGAAAGAGTAGGGCAATAAAAACCCGGCGCGGTGGCCGGGTAATTATTTTGCATCCACAATAAATAGCCTGTTTATCTGGCCTTTTTTGACAGTAGCCTTTGCGGTGATAGTGAATACCGAAGATGGATCGCCTTTAGTGGATATGTATGAACCAAGGGCGTTGATGTATGGGTTATTTTTCTTGCTTGCCGAAGGATCGCTTATTTCAGAAGCTATTCTCCTGTTGGAGTCATCGCCTTCTAAAATTATTTTTGCTGTCATGTTGTGTGCGTCAAATTCTGTTAGAAATGCGCGGTACTCACGAAGCCCGATTACCTCATCGTCATCAAGCTTGTCAATTTCAGCCTTATCATGCTCATTTACTTTGAGGAGGCAGCCATCAACGTTGGTTGCAATGGAGATCTCGTCACAAGTATTGCCTATTGGTGATACAGCCTGCCTTACAGATGGGCGTAACTCTACAGCCATTCGGTCAATCACAGCGATCAACTTGTCGATGGTTCCTGCGTCCTTGTTCCCTAGCGCCTCTATGGCTTTTTCAAGAGACTGCTGTAAAGCTTTCATTTCATCTTTCTTGTTGGAATTTCTCGCAAAAATATATTGTAGAATTGCACCCAGTATAGTTGCGGCGATCCCAGAGAACAACTGATTCTGAGTGACGAAGTTTAGGGCAGCATCAAGGGTAAAACAGTTAGCTTTTGCCTCACGAGCATACACCTTAACTTCTTGATAATTAATATATTTGCTATACTTTTGTGTGGCAGAGAATGACGCCGCTGTAGATAGGACTTTAGAGAACCCCTTAAGAGATTCTCCAAGGCAATTCAGATCTATCTCATGATTTAAAGCATCCTTTCCGTCATATCTAAGAGATATCTTTATATCCTGTAAAGTGCCACCATCCATAACCATCCCTCATATAATTATTATGAATTTCGCCAACCTAAACAGCCTATCCATGCTTCCTGTACGTCTGCGGCATTACCAAAAAACATCGAACTACCGGTCTGGCTTACTCAAAGTCATCCCGCCCACTCCTTCGCTTGAAGAAAATTTTGTCCAGCCTGAGGACTATCCCAACCAACCCGATAATCAGCAAAGTAATAAGTATGGGGATAACTAAGTCAGACATGCTTCCTCTGCATTGTTTAAATCTTATTTAGGCGGAGCATCAGAGGACTGGCTGTCTAGCCATTCTGCAAGTTTCTTTAAAATCTGCACTCATGTTGGATCTGCCTTATGTACCTGGAGTCGCATAGCCACCCAGAATGAACCACGCCAGAAAAGCGACTGCAATGATGAACACGCTCGCCGGAAATGCTATACCAATTCTCATAAGACCGCCCTTAACTGTCACTCGCCATCACCCTTAATCCGCCGCCCCATGTACTTGGCATACAACTCATCGAGCTCTTTGAGCCGCAGAGATACGATCCGCAGCATGTTCTGTTGCTCTTCTTCGTTGGGGAGTTGGTTATAGAGTTCCAGCAACCGCTTCTCGTCCGGGCGTAAACCATCATTTGCATCGACGTCCTGACCTAAAACCCACTCAAGGCTTACGCCAAGAGCATCAGCGAGCTTTATGGCAGAGCTCTTTCCGATTGCTCCCCGCACAAACCAGTTGTTAACCGATTGCGAACTTACACCACAAATTCTCGCTATATCCGCTTTGGATATGCGCTTCATCTCAATTATTTCATTGAGCCTTTGGACCTGTGGGTTGTCGGACTGGTGCGTATTTTTTCTCATATATAACGATTTTAAACTAAATGTTTACCACCTCAACATTCATAAAGTTGACATTAAAATAAACATAATGTTTAATTCTCTCTGTAACTTTAACGGAGTGGTTTATGAACGCATTAGAAAAAGCCATACAGATCGCTGGTGACGCAACGAAGCTAGCAGAAAAACTGGACGTCTCATCTATGACTATTAGCCATTGGAAGCATCGCCATGGGGGAGCCGTTCCTCAGTCTCGGGTTTTCCAAATCTTCCGGGTAACCGGCGTTACTCCGCATGAACTTCGCCCAGACCTTTACCCAAATCCAAACGACGGTTTGTCTTCACAAAATCTGGCGGGATGACCATGCAAACACTTTCCTTTCAACAAAATACCGGATTCAACCCCGGCGCACTGATAAAGCGAAATCAGGCGAAAGTGGCAGATCACGACGGCATTCGTTCTGCCGTTCGCGCCTGGGCCGCTGCTGAAGGTCAGGATGTTGTTTCGGCATACATCATTGATGAGTGGCGCCAGCAGGGCGGGGAAGAAATTGAATTTCCCGCGGACATCAGCCGCGCCCGCCAGAAGCTTTTCCGTTACCTGGATAACGAGGTCGATTCTGAAAAGTATCGCGCGAATGTGCGTCTTCTGACGCCAGCCATCATGGCCGTCCTCCCGTTGGAATTTCGCCACCGCCTGTTGCCTGAAGACAATTTCATGTCCCGACTGGCACGGTTGGAGAAAGAGACCAGCGAAGCGAAGGTTGCCGTTGCCATGGGAGCTCCACGTCATCAAAAGCTGAAAGAACTGAGCGAGGGAATTGTCGAGATGTTCCGGGTTGACCCAGAACTAACGGCGCCACTGATGGCCATCGTCACTTCAATGCTGGGGGTTTTGTAATGTCGGGTATCAAAAAGGCGAAAGCCGCGGTGCTGTAACACCAACGGCTTTCAGGTGCAAAAACGAAGAGGTAATTGCGAGGTAAGTATGTCAGGAACAAAGACTGAGGTAAACGCCCAAGCGACCCATAAATGCTACTTTTGCGGAGCGAGCAATATTGAGGTTGCAGGCGTTCTCATTGCCGGCCCCGGCGTATCCATCTGTCAAAAATGTGTCTTTCAGTGGGTTGATATTGTCTTTCAACACGCAGAAAAGACCGATAAACCAACGTCATAAGTTCAGGGGTATCTATGCGTGACTATGCAACAGTCGCACCGCAATTCTGGCTGGGGAAAACAGGTCGGGAACTGCGGAAAAAAGGCGCTGAAGCGCAGGTGGTCTCGTTTTATCTCATGACCTCGCCACACGCAAACATGCTCGGTTTGTATTACCTGCCAATTCTCTATATCGCCCATGAAACAGGGCTGGGCTTAGAAGGGGCTTCGAAGGGGCTTAAAAGCACCATCGAAGCGGGGTTTTGTAGCTATGACGAGGACACAGAGATGGTCTGGGTGCATGAAATGGCCGCCTACCAGGTAGGCAAGGCATTAAAGCCAGGTGATAACCGTTGTGCGGGGGTCAGGAGTGAGTATGCATCACTTACAGAAAACCCTTTTCTTTCATTATTTTACGAGCGTTATAAGGATGATTTTCATCTGAATGTCAAACGCGAATCGTGCCCAACGCCAGAAGGGGCTTCGAAGGGGCTTCGAAGCCAAGATCAGGAACAGGATCAGGAACAAGAACAAGATAAAGATCTTTCGGGGCATGGCTCCGCCACCCCCCCAGATGGTGGATCCTCCGATGAAGCTCCATCTGAAAAGCCGAAAAGCAGTTACCCGGAGGAATTTGAACTGGCCTGGAGGGAATACCCAAAGCGCGCAGGAGGCAATAGCAAGGTCGATGCGTTCAAAGCCTGGACTGCTCGAATTAAATCAGGCGCAACAGCGCAGGAGCTTACCGATGGTGTTCGACGATATGCGGATTACGTCACTGCTGCCGGAAAACTCAACACTGAGTACGTGAAACAAGCGTCCACGTTTTTCGGTCCCTCAAAGCACTACGAGGAGTTGTGGAGCTTCGAAGTACCAACCGGTAAACGGGATCCGAACTCAATATCCCAGCCAGATAAATTAATTCCGAGTGGGTTCAGGGGGTAGTGATGAAAAATATGATTGGTACTGGTAGTGCGCTGGAGCGGCTGAAAAAACTCATCCCTCCGGGTGTAGAGCCTAAGTTTGGCAGTGTAGATGAGTGGAGAACCTGGCAGGCCGAGGAAGGGCGCAAACGCTGCGAAGAACTGGAAAAACAAAACCAGCGTATCCGTGCTGAAAAAATATTCGGACGAGCGGGAATTCAAGATCTGCATCGGAGCTGCACGTTCGCAAATTACCAGGTGGCAGGAGATGGTCAGCGCCGGGCGCTCACGATGGCGAGAAGTTACGCACAGAACTTCGGTTCAGGGTTCGCCAGTTTCGTATTCAGCGGAGCGCCGGGAACCGGGAAAAACCATCTGGCGGCCGCAATCGGAAATCACCTGCTGGCTGGTGGTCGCTCTGTGCTGGTGGTGACTATTCCTGACCTGATGCTCCGTGTTCGCGAGTGCTACGACGACGGGCAGTCAGAGGCTTCGCTTCTGGACGACCTTTGCCGGGTAGATCTGCTCATCCTGGACGAAGTAGGCATTCAGCGCGGCAGCAGCGGCGAAAAGGTCATTCTGAACCAGGTTATCGATCGCCGCCTGTCGACGATGCGTCCGGTCGGCATCCTGACGAACCTGAACTACGAATCTCTGACGGACACCCTCGGCGCGCGCATTCTCGACCGTCTCCAGATGGACGGCGGCATGTGGGTGAACTTCGACTGGGATAGTTATCGCAAAAACGTCCGCCATCTGCGCGTCGTTAAGTGAGGAAAACATGGCTAGAGCATTTTCTGCTGTTGAGCGCCGGGAGTATGTCCGCGCAGTGATTCGGATCACCAGGCATCAGGGGCGCCTCACGACCGCCGAGGCAATGAACAAACTGGGCCTGAGCCGCGCTACTGTCCAACGATATTTTTCCGAAGCAGAAGCGACTGGCGAGGTTGTACGACATGGTCGTTTGGGATTGTTCCGCGATCAGCGCGCCGTCATCGATTTTGACATGAAACGGTTAGGGATGGTGCCAAAGGCAGCGTCAGGGATGAATTACAGCCTGCTTGGTTGTCCTGTATTCCAGCGTTTCCTCGATATTCAGGAAATGATTTTTACCTGTACGCCGGCATCGTCATCACGGGAGGCCTTATGACAATTGTGAAAACCCATACCGGCATTGTGATCACCAAAGACGGTCCGCAGGTAAAAAAACTGCACCAGACAGAGCGGATGTGGGTCGTCGGCAAAAACGAGTTTTACCACAAAGAAACCGGGCGCCGTCACTTTGCGGAAAATACACGCCGCCGGTTGTTGTTGGAAACGATTGAGGCGATAGGTGGTTCACATGACTGAACACGTCGAAAAATACACAAACAAGGCTATAGAAATCATTGCCGACTATATCCAGCGCACTAACAAGAAAAACGAGCAGTTGCAGGAAGCGAAAGTGCGCTTGGATAAAAAAATCGCTCTGTTCGCAGACGATGAGAACTGCAACACAAACAGGCTGATGTCCGTATTTTTACCAGCAATGACCAGCCATACCCGAGATGGCTTTTTCGAAGAGATAGCAGCGGCGTTAGAAGGAGCCAACCAATGACCAAATATGAATTACTCGACTCAAAAATAATGAGCAAAATTGATGCGCATCCTATGCCATTTTCCAGCCTGTACGTCATGGATGTAGCAGAAGAATGCAGCCGCATCGCAAAGGATGAGAATAAGCCAGAACCTTTCCGCATTCTCGATCGCCGGCTTCAGGCGTTACGTAAATCGGGAAAAATCCGCAGTACATCCAAAGGCTGGGTGAGGGCTTAACTAATGACCAGCAAATTAACCAGAGAGCGCCTGCAGGAAATCGCTGAAGATGGATTCCTGAAGCATGGCGAAAGCAAAGAACTGGCCCGTATGGCGCTGGCCGAAAAGGCCAGCGAGCCGGTGATATTGTACCGGGAGCGCAATCCCTACAACGGCTTAACCACAAGCTGGCAAGAGCTTACCGAAAACGAGTTCTCATTCCTCAAAGAGAATGCCGGGGAAAATGCAGAGTTCCTCACGCTCTATCGCCACGCGCAGTCAGCGCCGGTAATACCGGATTTCAAAAAACTGGCTCGCGAACTGGTTGTTAATCTCGTCGATTGCGGCGGACTGGATGAAGGGGTGAAAGAGAAGTATCTGGAGTGGGTGGAGAAAACCTGCCGCGCCGCCATGCTCGCAACCGCCCCGCAGGAGGCATCAGATTTGACGTAATAGCCGATAAATCATTGTCTGTCGCATGTTTTTATTCAAACCAAATGCTAATGTGGTCAGCATAAATGGGCAGCTGCCTACTATGCGGAGGATTTATGGAAGTCGATTTTTTGCTTATAGGAAAAGGTCTAACAGGGCAAATAAAACGGTATGATTATCCAAGAGATAAATTAAGGGTTACTGAGTTAACGGTTGAGTCTGCCAATGAGCCAGTTATAGTTAGACCAGTCCTAGTGTTTGACGTTATTCAACATAAGTTTGATGGGAAAACATATGCAGTTGCCATCGGGGCATCAACAGATTCAGTACAGATTAATGCTCTTATTGACAGGTTAAAACCTCAACCCATACCCGAAAGTTTGCTTATGAAAGGCGACCCTTACGAACAAAAATAAATTATAACCCCCTCCATCAACCGAGGGGGGGGTTATGTCGAAGTGGAGCATTGCAGCCAAACCGAAAGACGAGCAGAACAAGGTTAAGTTGACCTTGCGTTCTCCGGCGTTGCATGCAAAATGCGCATTAGTGAGCTTTGGACGCAAGGAAAACAAAAGCTGGTATCGTTTCTAAAAAAAACATCAGTTCTGGTTTGCGCTGTTCTTATATCAAATGTGGCATTTGCTGTTGATAATAAAGAAGAAATAGCGCCTGTGCGTATAGGTTGTCCTACGCCAGCGATGCCAGTCAAGGCTCAGGCATTGAGAACTGAAGGGAGTGTCGATTATGCGGCGTGGGTTAATGATAAAGGAGAAGTGTACTCAGTCGACAAAACGGGCGATGAGGTTTTCTTCAGGGAAACTGAGGTTGCTATTAAAAAGTGTAAGTTTGTGCCAGGTCATCCAGGGGTATATCGGGATACAATAAAATTCAGTCTGGTAAAACCTTGAAAAGTGCGTTTAACGTCTAATCTCCACCATGGGGGTAACTCCGCTTCATGCTAAAGTGCTGGTGAGGGCCAATCTGCCGGAGGTTTGCCTGAAAAAAGTAGTGCAGCATGATAAAACCCGCTTTGGCGGGATTTTTGTTTCTGTTGTTTCAGACTAACCTCCTATCTCTCGAAAAAATTGGCTGTTGACTTCTTGCTTGTTATTTGGTATTGGCGCTTGCTGGGTAAAGTGACCTGCCCCCAGGATTAGATACAACCGTCAGTTAGTAAGGTCGGTTTGTTTACCTTCACATTTTCCATTTCGCCACCGTGCTGCAAACTCTGATGGCGTCTGATAATTCAGTGCTGAATGTGGACGACACTCGTTAT
>Ga0129306_1000678_pt1 | contig 49251 bp, 26 predicted proteins | sample P827metagenome_FD_94438 | JGI IMG/M metagenome (GOLD analysis project Ga0129306, IMG submission 94438) | Capybara group fecal microbial communities from Wisconsin, USA - P827 metagenome | ecosystem: Host-associated > Mammals > Digestive system > Large intestine > Fecal | place: USA: Wisconsin... | reverse complement strand
CTGTTCGCTTGCTGCCGATGACAATGGTGCGAAAAGCGGGTTATGGAGATCTGTTTCCCCTACTACGTTTTATGTTTTTCCCTACATCCCTACATTTTTTGCCCTTACGTTCAGATATAAAGGCATTTAAGTCATGTAGGGAGCATGATTCCCTACATTTCCCTACATGTTCCCTACATGATTCCGGCCTTTTCATGCTCTTAGCGTGGTGGATGTAACAGAAAAAAATGTAGGGATCATGTAGGGAAATGTAGGGATTTTCATTCCCTACATGGTTCAACTAGCTGTCAAATAGTTATTTATTGGTAAAAATGTAGGGATGTAGGGAATGTTTAAAATACAGTAGTAAACTGTCAATCAAAATAAGTAACTGTCCCCTTTTCGGGCCGTAGTGCAAAAGAGCCGATGCGGCAAGGTGGCTGTTAGCCCGCCTTGCCGCATCGTGCGCGCTAAGTGGTGTCTTTGGATTAAAAAATGAAGATTGAAAACTGAAGATTGAGGCTGTCGAGAACGGTGCGAATGGCGTTGCGGATTGTTATACGGCTTCGGTGGGGGTTAAAGGATGTCGTTTTCAACAAGCCAGATGATTTCCTCCAAATCGGCATCGTCGCCCTCGGGGTCGTAGCCGCTCTTGAGGCTGGCGCCGAAGAGGGCGGCGAAGGCCTGGTAGAACGTGGCACGGAATTTGCCGCGGAAGACGACGATGAGGTCGTAACCCGTCTGGTTGCACTCGCGGTCAACCAGTTTGATGAGCATTTTGCCCTGACGGAGCGTCAGCTGCTTCATGCGGGGGGTGTAGGTGGACATGAGCTCCTTCTCCACCTTTTTCATGTGGCGGTCGCGGGCCTTGTCGTCGGGCAGCGTCTGCATGTACTCGTAGGTCTCGATGATGATGCCGCGTATCTCCTGCGCCAGGGGCAGCGTCTTCTTGATGTCGCGGACGTTGCGCCAGTACTCCTTCTCCATGCGGCGGTTCTTGAACTTGGGCGGACTGTAGATATAGACGTCGCGCATGTGGATGACGGGGATGGTGTCGCCCTTGTAGATATCGACCGGCAGAGCCTTGTCGGTATAGACCTGAGCGGAGGCTGTCAAGCCGGCAGCCAGCAGCAACAGCCACAGAGCGAAGTATCGTCCCATCGGTTTCACGCTGCAAATGTAAGCAAAGAGTTTCATTTTAGGGCATAAAGTTGACGGTTGTTTGTGTTTTTTCACTATTTTTGCACCATGAAAGGATGTTTTTGGCGTTCAGCCGCCCTGTTTTTGCTTGTTTTGGCTGGCATGAACGGATACGCGCAAGGCGAGACGTGGGAGGATTTGCTGGAGCAGCGGCTCTTCCCCGAGGACGAGGGCACGGCGTGGGAGAACGTCGTGGACGAGCTGGCCTCGCTGCACGAACACCCCATATGCATCAATACCGCCACCAAGGAGCAGCTGGAGCAGCTCATCTTCCTCACGCCGAAGCAGGTGGAGGACATCCTTTACCATCTGGACGTGAACGGTCCTGTGCGGGACGTGGGCGGGCTGATGCTCATCCCCTCGCTCGACTGGGACACACGGCAGCTGCTGGCCTGCTTCGTGACGTTCGATGTGCCCGAAAAGCCCGATGAAATGGGCGGTTTTCGTGACTGGCTGACGCGCGGCAAGGGTGCTGCCCTCAGCCGCATGGACGTGCCGCTCTACCGGCGGGCGGGCTACGAGCCGTTCACGCTGAGCGAGTGGCAGCAACACCCCTCGCGCCACTACTGGGGCAACGCGCTCTATGGCGCCGTGCGCTTCAGCTACCGCTATCGCGAACACATCTTCTGGGGCTTCGCCGCAGAGAAGGATGGGGGAGAGCCCTTCCTAACACGTGGCATCGACGGCGAGCGGCTGGGACGAACGGGCTTCGACTACTACGCCGGCTACGTGCAGCTCAAGGACATGGGCTGGCTGCGAAACCTCATCGTCGGCACCTACCGCCTCGGTTTCGGGCAGGGGCTGGTGATGAACACGAACTTCTCGCTCGGCAAGAACACCCTGCTGGCCCAGCTGGAGCGCAACGCCACAGCCGACGCCATCCGCCGTCACGGAGGGACGAACGAGACGGACTACCAGCGTGGTGCGGCAGCCACGGTGAGGGTGGGCGGCGTCGATGTCACCGGCTTCGTCTCGTACCGCCGCTACGATGCCTCGATGGCGATGGACTCCATCAGCACCCTCCTCTCCACAGGCCACCATCGCACCACGACGGAGATGCAGAAGCACGGCAACGTGGGCGGCACGCTGGCGGGCGGACATGTGAAGTACAGCTGGAACGGCCTGCACGTGGGGGCCACGGGGCTGTGGCAAGCCTACAGCCGTCCGCTCACCAACGGGCACCTGGCTTACAAAGCCTACTATCCCCACGGGCGCAGCTTCACCAACTGGAGCGCCGACTATGCCCTCTATCGCCGCTATGTCACCTTCGTGGGCGAGACAGCCCTGAGCGGCAACGGAGGCTGGGCCACGCTGAACACGCTGCGCGTGGAGCCCTTCGACCGCGTCACCTTCACGCTGATCCAGCGCCACTATACACGCGACTACTGGGCCCTGCAGGCCAACGCCTTCGGCGAGGGCAGCGAGGTGAGGAACGAGCGAGGGCTGTACGTCGGAGCCGACGTGCAGAGCGTCCGCCACTGGCGCTTCACGGCCTATGCCGACCTGTTCCGCTTCCCTGAACCGCGCTACCGTGTGGACGGGCCGTCGAAGGGAGCAGACGTGATGGGCACCATCATCTTCACCCCCGCCGAGAGCCGTTCGTACCTTTTGCGCTACCGCTGCAAGGTGAAGGAGCGGAATGTGGCTTCGGGCTACAGCTTCGACGGACTGTTCCGCGAGGTGACACAGCGTGTGCGCCTACAAGCCAATGTGGCTTTGGGCACGGCGTGGAGCATGCAGGGCACAGCCGACTACTGCCAGGTGAATGCTGAGCGGGTTGACTATGGTCTGCGGATAGCCGACAGGCTGACGTGGACGCATCCAGCCCGACCGCTGACGGTGAACGGCGAGCTGGCGTGGTTCCGCACCACAGCATGGGCATCGCGCCTCTATGGCTACGAGCGCGGACTGCTCTATGCCTACAACTACCGCTCGTACTACGGTCACGGCCTGCGCGGAGCGCTGATAGCCAGCGCAAGCCTGCGCAAAGGACTAACCGGCACCATCAAAATAGGATGGACGCACTATTTCGACCGCAACGAGATAGGCTCGGGTGCTGACCTCATCGCCCAGAACCATGCCGAGGACCTGGCCGTACAACTGCGATACACGTTTTAGTTCATAATTCATTGTTATGATTGGTTATGAAAACAGGTTCCGAAAGGAATGATGTGTGTAGTACATTTGTCAGAACTCCTGCAACTCCCGAACTCCTGAACTCCAAATTTTAATTGCGCGATTTTTACGCAGTCCGTGAGTAGAAAAAACAATGAGCCGCGGCCTATATGGAGGCTGCGGCTCAAAGCGGAGGATTTTTCGTACCTGTGTCGTGGTTCCGTCTTACTTACGGAGGCCGAGGGCCTTGACGATAGCACGGTAGCGCTCAATGTCGTTATCCTTCAGATAGTTCAGAAGGGCGCGGCGCTTGGCAACCAGCTTCGTCAGAGCACGGGAGGTACTATAATCTTTACGGTTCACCTTCAGGTGCTCCGTCAGGTGGGAAATACGGTATGAGAACAAGGCAATCTGGCTCTCGGGGGAACCAGTATCCGTGTTAGACTTTCCGTACTGTCCAAAGATCTCCTGTTTCTTCTCTGGGTTTAGATACATGATTGTTTGTTAATTAAAGAATGAATTTCACAATGCTTTTTTCAAAAGCGGCTGCAAAGGTAGTGCAAGCTGAGCGGAAAAACAAGAAAAATGCAATTTTTTTTTGGTTTTGAATTCTTCTTCGTCCGTTACGACTCGGCAAAATGAGCAAGCTCTTTTGCTCTCGCTGCTCCGTTCGTTCCCGAAGCGCCGCCTACCTAAAACAATAGTTAAAGGTAGTGCAAGCAGAGCGGAAAAACATATAATAATATAAGGTGATTGCTTGGTGGCATTCGGGCGAAGAGATTTTTTATGACGGAATGTTTTAAACTTTTGGCGGCGGGGATTGTCATAAGGGTGTACGACCTCTGAAAAGAGTTTACCGCTGAAGTTATTGTTATATACCATTATTCACTTAAATCAACAACAAGATGAAAAAGATTCTTTTTGCTATCATGGCTCTTGCCATCAGCACCTGTGCATTTGCACAGCAGCCGCAGCGCGGACAGCGCCGCGAGTTCAAACCCGAGGACATGGCCCAGCGCCAGACCGACCGTATTAAGGAGGCCTGCCAGACCAACGAGAAGCAGAACAAGGCCCTCTACAACTACTTCCTCCGCGACGCCAAGCGTCAGCAGGAACAGTGGGCTAAGATGCAGCAGGGCGAGCGTCCGCAGGGCAGCCGCGAGGACTTCCGCGCCGAATTTGAGAAGCGCCAGAAGGCTCAGAACGACACCATCAAGAGCATCCTCACCAAGGATCAGTTCACCAAGTACGAAAAGATGCAGCAGGAACAGCGCAACCGTTTCGGCCAGCGTGGCGGCGGTCAGGGTGGTCCGCGTGGTGACAGACCGCAGGGCAACCGCAACTAAGTCTATCGGGCACAGGAAGCCCAGCGTATCTAAAAGAAACATCGCGATGACTTAAACGGGTCATCGCGATGATTTTTTGCAATGGGCAGCTACGCTTACTTGCTCAGAGAGCGGCAGAGTGCCTTGTTGACGGCAGCCACCTTGGCGACATCGACCTTGGTGACCTTGCGGTCGTAGGTCATGAGACCGTTGATTTCCACCTCGCAGTCGGAAGTCTGCGTATAGACACCGGCGGAGTAGCCTTTGCCGACAAGGTCGAGCAGCATGTTGGCATACTTGACATACTCGGCCGTCACCTCGTCGGCCGTCTTGAACTGCACATAGCCCCAGTTGCGGTCGGGCTCCCAGAGGTGTCCCTCAAGGGCGAGGCCTATGCCGCCATACTCGCCCAGCACGTTGACGCGGGTGGGGTCGAAGAGGATAATCTTGGGTTCGGGATAGTTGTGCATGTCGAGGATGTCGCCGCAGGGATAGAAGTTGCCGCCGCTGGCGGGATTGACCAGACGGGTGGGGTCGTAGTCCTTCGTCCACGCCACGATCTCGGGCGTCTTGAACTGTCCCCAGGCCTCGTTGAAGGGTACCCACGTGCCGACGCAGGGGTAGCTGTAGAGGTAGTCAATGATTTCCTTCCACTCCTTGCGGTAGTTGGCCTCGGAGGCAGCCGAGCGGTTGAACTCCGTGCCGTTGAACCAGTTGTGGTTTTGCCAGCGTGGGCTGCTGTCACCGCTGGGCATGTCCTGCCAGACGATGATGCCCTGCCGGTCGCAGTGGGTGTACCAGCGGGCGGGCTCCACCTTGACGTGCTTGCGGATCATGTTGAAGCCCATCTCCTTAAGCTTGATGACGTCATAGAGCAACGCTTCGTCGGTGGGGGCGGTATAGAGGCCGTCGGGCCACCAGCCCTGGTCGAGCGGTCCCATCTGGAAGAGCGGCTTGTTGTTGAGGAACATGCGTTGGAAGCCAGCCTCGTCGCGGCCGGTGGAGAACTTGCGCATGGCGGCATAGCTGTCGATGCGGTCAACCACCTTACCCTCGTGCTTGAGCTCCACCTTAAGGGTGTAGAGGAAGGGGTCGTCGGGGCTCCAGAGGTGGGCGTCGGCAGGCATGCTGACGACGACGGGCTCGCCGTTGATGCTCTTGGCTGAGGCCACGAGGGAGGCACCGTCATAGACGCTGACCACTGCCAGGTCGGCATAGGCCGGGCAGCTGAGAGCGGGAGCGACGGTGAGAGTGTGGCGGTCGATGTCGGGTGTGATGCGGAGGTCGCTGACGTAGTGGTCGTTGACGGGCTCCATCCAGACGGTCTGCCAGATGCCGCTGACGGGCGTGTACCAGATGCCTCCGGGCTTGCTGACCTGCTTGCCGCGCGGCTGGTAGCTGCTGTCGGTGGGGTCCCAGACCTTCACCTCGAGGGTGTGAGGGCCTTTGCCGTCGAGGGCAGCGGTGATGTCGAAGCTGAAGGGTGTGTAGCCGCCGGTGTGGCTGCCTACGCGGGCACCGTCCACCCAGACGTCAGCTGACCAGTCGACAGCGCCGAAGTGCAGCAGCACGCGCTTGCCCTTCCACGACGAGGGGACGGCGAAGGTGCGGCTGTACCAGAGCTCCTCACGGTCGGAGAGCGTGCGGCCCACGCCGGAGAGCGACGACTCGATGGCAAATGGCACGAGAATCTGGCCGTCGAACGCCGTGGGGCGGCTGGCGCCGCGCTGCGTGACGGCATAGTTCCACAGGCCGTTGAGATTCAGCCAGTCGGCACGCTGCATGATGGGGCGGGGATACTCAGGCAGCACATTCTTGGGGTTCACCTCGTCCGCCCAAGGCGTACGGATTCTGTCGCCGGCAGGCGACCACTCAGCTGATGCGGACAAGGCACAGAGTGCCAATGCCCCAAACAGAAGGGAAAATCTTTTCATGATGGTATTATTTAATAGGGTGAAAATGTCCGATAATTTTTCTCGCAGCAAAGATAGTAAAAGTTTTTGTTTTCATTCTCTGTTTTCAGAAAAAAAGTGTACTTTTGCAGTCGCATGATTGACGATGCCACCAAAAATCGCATACTCGACACGGCTCAGATACTGGATGTCGTCTCGGAGTTCGTCACGCTGCGCCGCAGGGGGGTGAACTACATTGGTTTGTGCCCGTTTCACAACGAGCGCACGCCCTCGTTCAACGTGAACCCTGCGCGGGGCATCTTCAAATGTTTCGGCTGCGGCAAGAGCGGCGATGCCGCCCGTTTCTTGATGGAGCACGAGCAGATGACCTTTCCCGAGGCGCTGCGCTGGCTGGCAAACAAGTACGGCATCACCATCGAGGAGCGCGAGCTGAGCAACGAGGAACGGCAGGCACAGAGCCTCCGCGAGAGCATCAGCATCGTCAACGAACAGGCCTGCAAGTGGTTCGAGCGCCAGCTTTGGGAGACCGGCAACGGGCAGGCCATCGGCCTTGCCTACTTCCGCAGTCGTGGTTTCCGCGACGACATCATCCATAAGTTCCAGCTCGGCTATTGCCCCGAAGGGCAGGACATCATGGTGCACGAAGCCGTCACGAAGGGCTACAAGGAAGAGTTGCTTGTCCAGGCTGGCGTGGCCTATGCGTTGGACAACGGACGACTGCGCGACCGCTTTCACGGCCGCGTGACGTTTCCCATCCACAGCCTGTCGGGCAAGGTCATCGCCTTCAGTGGGCGCGTGATGAAGTCGGACGCCAAGGTGGCCAAGTACGTCAACTCGCCCGAGTCGCCTGTCTATACGAAGAGCAACGAGCTCTACGGCATCTTCCTGGCCAAGAACGCCATTGTCAAGCAGGACAAGTGCTTCCTCGTCGAGGGAAACACGGACGTGGTGTCGATGCACCAGGCAGGTATTGAGAATGTCGTCGCTTCGTGCGGCACGTCGCTCACCACCGGACAGATCAGGAAGATACACCGCTTTACGTCGAACATCACCGTGCTTTACGATGGCGACAGCGCTGGCATCCACGCCTCGCTGCGCGGCATCGACATGCTGCTCGAGGAGGGGATGAACGTGAAGGTTGTGCTGCTGCCCGACGGCGAGGACCCAGACAGCTTCGCCCGTGCCCACTCGGCGGACGAATTCCGCCAGTATATCAATGCGCAGGAGGTGGATTTCATCCGCTTCAAAACCAATCTGCTGCTGGGTGACGTGGGTGATGACCCCTTCAAGCGGGCGGAACTCATCAAGGACATCGTCAAGAGCATCTCCGTCATTCCAGAGCAGATTGTCCGCTCGACCTACATCACGGCATGCAGCCAAATGCTGCGGACTGACGAGCGTGTCATCATTGCCGAGGTGGATAAGCTTCGCAAGCAAGCCCGCGAGGAAAAGCGCAAGCAGGCCGACAATGCCGAATCGCGTACGGCCATCGCTCCCGCCACCTCCTCCTCCGAGCCTCAGACCGCCACTCCTGCAACGGCCAGTCCTGAGCCACAACCGGCTGCTGCCGACGTCCACGAGGCAGAGAGCACTTCGCCTGCTGCGTCGCCCATCGTGCCCGAGGTCAATCCGTTCCGTCAGAAGGAGCTGTTGCTGATGCAGCAGATGGTGCGTCACGGTGAAGAGGTCATCGTCTATGATACGGACGAAAGCGGAAACGCGGTTCCGGTCAGCGTGGCTGAGTTCATCCTTGGCGACCTGCAGGGCGACCAGCTGGAGTTTTCCGACCCGCTGCTGCGTCAGATGGCCGCAGAGCTGCTGCAGCATCTTCATGAGCCCGATTTCAAAGCCTCCCGCTACTTCCTCCGCCACAACGACAGCCGCATCAGCGCCCTGGCCACCGACCTCATCGGCGAGCGCTACGAGCTGAGCCGTCTTTTCAAGAGCGACGCCACGCTGCAGGATGTGGTGCCTCACTTGATCAACGATTACAAGATGGCCATCGTCGATCGCGAGCTGAAGGAGACGCTCTCGCGCATGAAAGACCCTGCCGTAACGGGCGACCCGCAGCTATGCCGGCAGGTGATGGAAGAGTACCAAACCCTCCTCGAGGCCCGCAAGGAGCTGGCCTTCTATCTGGGCCAGAGGGTCACGGGCGTCTAATACGTCCACTGGTGGAAATAGTCGAAGTCAGCATAGCCTCCGAGCGCCGCCGTTGAATAGCAGTAGAGCGCCGAGCGATAGCCCGTGAAGAGGTCGAGCGTATAGTGCATGGCCAGGCTGCGGGTGGGCATCGTCCAGTTTGTTCCGTCGAACGAGTAAGCCAGCCAGGCATGGTCGGCATCCTGCGGGCTGTCGCTGCCGGGAGCGTCGCTCACCTGCGGCGTGAAGACGTAGCGGATGCGCAGCCAAGCCTCGTTGCCCGGCATGGGCACACGGGTGAGGGTGTCGAGCTGCTCGCCCATTCCGCGGAAGCCCGGGCGACGCAGGATGGCGGTGAGGAAACGTTTGCCGCTGTTGTCAACCTCGACGCCGACGGTGCCGTAGTTGCTCTGGAAGGCGCAGAGGCCAGCGCGGTCGCCAGGCTGCATGCCGGTGGCATCGAGGTGTACCTCGGAGATGCAGCGCGGCCCGACGGTGCGCTGTGTAAGCGTGCCCTGAGCCTCCATGAGGTTGTCGGTGACGGTGGTGGAGCGCAGACGCAGCCATCCCTCGCGCTCGGTGAGCGACCACATGCCTTCGACAGGCAGGTGGTTCCACTGCCAGACGGGGGCGAGGAAAGCCTTGCCGTCGGTGAGCAGCGGCTGGGGCAGAGCCTGCTTGTTGGCGGGCGTAGCGTTGAAGTCGTCGGATGCCCAGACGTAGCTGCCGTCCTTGTCTTCACGCAGCTCGGCGGTGAAGGTCTCCAGAGGCTTGCCGAAAGCCGTTGAGGCAGAGAGGGATACCTCGCCCATGAACGGCCATCCGTCCACCCATTTCACAGGCTGAAGGGTGGGTATGCGGCCTACGGCGCCGTGGTCCTGGAACATGATGGCCCACCAGTCGCCCTTGGGCGTATCGACGATGGCTCCCTGAGCCACGCCGTCGCCGCGTCCGCCGATGGTGCCCTGCAGGACGACCTTGCTCTCGTACGGTCCCAGCAGGTCCTTGCTGCGCCAGCAGGTCTCGGTGCGGGGTTTGCCGCGCGGCCAGTCGATTTCAAGCACGTAGTAATAGTCGCCGATGTGGTAGAAGTGTGCCCCCTCGGCGCGCAGGCCCATGCCCTGGGGTGCGCTGAAGAGCAGCTGGTCGATGCCGCCCTGCTTGATGGCGCTGAGGTCGGGTTCGAGCTCGGTGATGCGCAGGTCACCGTTGCCCCAGACGACGTAGGCCTTGCCCTCGTCGAAGAGCAGTCCGGCGTCGTGGAACGGGCGGTCATAGACGGCGTGGCGTTTCCACGGACCGCGCTTGATGTCCTGCGTCGTATAGACGAACGTCTTGTGTTGGTCGTTGGCGATGAAGAGGGCGTAGAAGGTGCCGTTGTTCTCGCGCAGCGTGGTGGCCCACTGTCCGCGGCCATAGGCGTTGCGCCCGTTCCGCAGGTTGTAGGTGTCGTCGTCGGCCAATGTGTCATAGATATAGTTGACGATGCGCCAGTGGACGAGGTCGCGCGAGTGCATGATGGGAGCGCCCGGGCAGAAATACATGGTGGTGCTCACCATGTAGTAGTCCTTGCCCACGCGAATGACGTCGTTGTCAGGGATGTCGGTGTAGGTGAGCGGATTGACGACTTCCTGCGTGGCAGGGGTGCTCTGGCAGGCTGTGAGCAGCAGGACGAGGCAGAGCGGGAGAAAATGGAAAAGGCTCATTTTTTTACCATTATGTTTCATGACCGAATGATTTGTTATTTTCGATACAAAGTTACACATAAAAGTTCAAACCGCCAAAAAAAACAGACCCTTTTATTTCATGTTTCTAATTATGGAAGTCTGTTCATCTCCAAAAAGAGCCGTTGTTCCCGGGCATTGTTGGGCAAACCGAAAAAACGCAAAAAAATTGTCGCATTGTCGCATTGTCACATTGTCGCATTTTCCTCCTGCACATGCGCGAACTTTATATGGAAAGAGAAAATGTATAATTTAAATATTATATTATATATTATATTATTATATTTCCATATAAAATAGCGCGCACATGCGCTAAAGGATGTGTGACAATGCGACAATGCGACAATGCGACGCTCTTTCCGTCGTGCAGAAAAGGCCTTCCCAGACAGAGGAGCCCCCTTCCTACACGTACGTCGCCCCTTTTATTTGCAAAAACGTAGCGGCAAGTGTCATCTGTCGCCCAGTCCGTCGCATGCCCTCTTGTCGCCCATTCTTTGACTCTGAGAACCGATATAACAATCGAAAAAACGTCCTGATATCCGCTGTTCTCGGGTTGTGTTGTCACCGGCCACACAGCCGATTTCTTTACCAACCATCAAAAAAAAGGAAAAAAACTTTTGCGTTATGTTTTTTTTCAGTATCTTTGTCCCGTAATACCACGCAAAACAATGCAATGCCGGAAAAAAACTTAGAGAGAAAAATACCTTATTGCTAATTGTTTAACTTCAAAAACTTACATCATGAGAAAATCAAGGTTAAGTGCATTTTTGCTTGGAGCAGCGCTGCTCGTTCCTTGTTTAAATGCGAGTGCTCAGTACGTTGATCCTGAAACAGGCGTCGCGTACACCGCCATCGACGGCACCAAGGCCGGCGGCGAAGGCTTTGCCGATGCCAGCGACGGCCAGACGAACACCAAGTATGGCACGCGCGACATGCCAAACTTCGTGACTATCGAGGCGTCAGACCCGGTGTTCCTGACCGGCTACACCATCATCACGGCCAACGACAACGCGTCGTACACCGGCCGTAACCCCATGGACTGGACGCTTGAGGCTTCCAACAACAAGGAAAACTGGGACACCATCCAGGTTGTCACGGGCGACAAAGTGCTGCAGGATGTCAACTTCACCCCGTTTGACTTCCAGCTGGATTCTCCCTCGAAGACCTACAAGTACTTCCGCTTCACCGTGCAGGCCACGCAGGAAGAGGGAGCCTACATGCAGTACAGCGAACTGCACCTCTGGGGCCAGCCCTACTACACCATCAACGACGCCAACGACCTGCAGGCCTTTGCCTATAAGGTAAACGAGGGCGACGAAATCCTCGGCGGTCTGCTGACGGCCGACATCGACCTCGCCGGCGTAGAATGGATTCCCGTGGGCAACGGCGACCACAAGTATGCCGGCCACTTCAACGGCCAGTTCCACCGCATCAAGAACATGACCACCCGCGACGTGAAGGAGCAGGGTCTGTTCGGTGTGGCTGCTGCTGCCAACATCGAGAACGTCATCATCGACAAGTCGTGCGTGCTGAAGACCACCCAATCGTGCTCTGCTGCCCTCATCGGCTGTGTCAACGGCTCGGGCACCCTCACCATCACGGGCTGCCGCAATGAGGCTGACGTCGAGGGCGGTGCTGCCAACAACAGCGCCTTCGTCGGCTGCAACTACTCCAGCGGCAACCTCAAGGTCATCATTAAGAACTGCGTCAACACCGGTAACGTCAGTGGTGGTTGGGAGAACGGTATCTTCTCCGGCTGGTTTGCCAACGCTGGTAAGGTCATCAGCAGCTACAACACCGGTAAGCTGACCAACGGCGACGGCAACAACAGCCTCGGCCGCGGCATCGGCGACGGCGACTACACCGCCAGCTTCGACCTCAATGAAGAGAACCTCCGCAAGGCTGTCAACACCCTCGAAGGCTTCACCAACGAGTGGTTTGCCACGGGTGCCCTGACCTACGCCCTCAACGGCGACCAGAAGGAAATCAACTGGTACCAGACGCTGGGCGATGACGCCGAGCCTACCCTCGACGCTACCCACGCCGTGGTCTATGTAGTCGGTGAATTTGAGTGCGACGGTGTCACCGCCAAGGGCGACATCAGCTACAGCAACACCGACGGCAAGAAGGTCGATCCCCACGACTTTGTCAACGGCATTTGCTCGAAGTGCGGCGCTGCCGACGAGACCTACTGCGACCTCGTCGATGGCTACTACGAGGTGGGCAACGCCAACCAGCTGCAGTGGATTGCTGCCCTGGTGAACGGCGGACGCAACGATGTCAACGTGAAACTCGTCAACGACATCGACATGCAGGGTGTGGCCTGGACGCCCATTGGCACATCGAAGTACTTCTATCAGGGCACCTTCGACGGCCAGCTCCACCGCATCAAGAACCTCGTCATCAACGACGCTGATGCCAACGAGATGGGCCTCTTCAAGGTCCTCGGCCCCGCCGTGGTCCGCAACCTCATCATCGACAGCTCGTGCTCGTTCAAGAGCAACACCAAGACGGCCGCCTTCGCAGGCTACTGCAACGGCGAGGGTACCCTCCTCATCGAGAACTGCGGTAACGAGGCTAACGTCGAGGGCATCGCAGCCAGCAACGGCAACAACGCAGCCTTCATCGGCTGCAACTACTCAAGCGGCGCCCTGCAGGTCATCATCAAGAACTGCTACAACACCGGTAACATCAGCGGTGGTAACGAGAACGGTATCTTCTCCGGCTGGTTCGCCAGCAACGGCAAGGTCATCAGCAGCTGGAACATCGGTAAGCTCGACAACGGCGACGGCAGCAACAGCCTCGGCCGCGGCATCGGCGACGGTGACTACACCAACACCTTCGACCTCAACGAGGAGAACATGAAGAAGGAGGCTTACACACTGGCCGGCTTCACCAACGACTGGTTCAAGAGCGGCGCCCTCACCTACGCCCTCAACCGCGACCTCGGCACCGACGCCTGGTATCAGAACCTCGGCACCGACGACTATCCCACCTTCGATCCCTCGCACAGCAAGGTCTATGCCATCGGCTCACTCTCTTGCGACGGCACCCCGAAGGACGGCACCACCTACAGCAACACCGAGGGTGAGCTGAAGCGCGACAACCACGAGTTTGAGAACGGCATCTGCATCCACTGCGGCGCCAGCAACGACGACTTCTGCCCGCTCGTTGACGACTACTACGTCATCAGCACCGCCGAGCAGCTCGTGTGGTTCGCCGGCAAGGTCAACAACGGCAGCGGCACCGCCAACGCCAAGCTGACGGCCGACATCGACCTCGCAGGCGTGGCATGGACACCCATCGGCAACGCCACCACCAAGTTCCAGGGCAAGTTCGACGGACAGGAACACCGCATCGAGAACCTCGTCATCACGTCCGAGGAGAACTACATCGCCTTCTTCGGCATCGTGGGCGACGGCGCCGACATCCGCAACCTCATCATCGACAGCTCCTGCTCCTTCACCGGCGCAGCCTACGTGGCAGGCGTCGTCGGCGGCTCCAACGGCAGCGGCAAAATCTACATCACCAACGTCGGCAACGAAGCCACCGTCTTCGGCACAGCCAACAACGCCGCCGGCATCATCGGCGTCAGCATGAGCTCCACCGGACAGTTCTTCATCGAAAACTGCTACAACATGGGCGCCGTCACCGGCTACAACGAGAGCGCAGCCATCAGCGGCTGGATCGGCGACAACTCCACCGTCAGCCACAGCTACAACGGCAGCTACGAAATCGTCGGCGTCGATGGCACCAAGAGCCTCGCCCGCTTCGGCAGCAGCCCCACCTTCAACAACGACTACGACATCCTCGGCCAGCAGGACGGCATCGGCAGCTTCGACGAGGACGACCTCCTCAACGGCACACTCTGCTACTACCTCAACGACCAGTCCACCGACAACCCCCGCTGGTTCCAGACCCTGGGCGTGGACGAGTACCCCGTGCCCTTCGCATCGCACGGCATCGTCTATCCCGCCGGCTCATTGACCTGCGACGGCAAGCCGAAGGACGACTTCCACTTCACCAACACCGAAGGCGAGCTCACACGCGACGACCACGAGTTCGTCAACGGCGTCTGCATCCACTGCGGCATCGCCGACGAAGGCTTCCTGGAGATTGGCGAAGACGGCTTCTACCACATCGAAAACGAGGAACAGCTCGTCACCTTCGCCGGCCTTGTGCAACGCGACGGCACCGTCAGCGCAATCCTCGAGAACGACATCGACCTCAGCGGCATCGAATGGCGACCCATCGGCACCGTGGCAAGCCCCTTCAAGGGCAAGTTCGACGGACAGCAGCACTACATCGACAACATGTATGCCGAGGGTGACGAGTACGTCGGCTTCTTCGGTGTCATCGGCGACGGCGCTGACATCCGCAACTTCGTCATCACCGGCTCTTGCGAGGTAGTCGGCACACGCTTCGTCGGCGGCATTGTCGGCGGCTCCAACGGCAGCGGCAAAATCTACCTCACCAACGTGGGCAACGAGGCCAGCGTCACAGCCGCCGAGCAGAACGCAGCCGGCCTCATCGGCGTCAGCATGAGCGGTGCCTGCGCATTCATCATCGAGAACTGCTTCAACATGGGCGACGTCATCGGCGGACGCGAGAGCGCTGCCTTCACCGGCTGGTTCGGCTCCGACTCCGAGATGCGCAACTGCTACAACACCGGCTACATCAGCGGTGCCGACGACGACAACCTCAAGAACCTCTGGCGCAACGACGGCGCTAAGGTCGAGAACGTCTATACCACCATCGAGAGCACCCAGGGCACCCTGGTCAGCGAAGACGCCCTCACCAGCGGCGAACTGGCCTTCCTGCTCAACGGCGCCGTCAGCGGCGGCACCAACTTCTACCAGACACTCGACGAGGACGAGTATCCGCTCCCCTTCGACGAGGGTCATGAGAAGATTTATGCTACCGGCACCCTGAAGTGCGACGGCACTCCCTCGGGCGACATTGCCTTCTCCAACGAGGAGAACGGCGACGTCATCCAGGAGCCTCACCACTTCGACGACGAGACCGGCATCTGCTCCGTCTGCGGCCTCTACGGCATCCGCACAGCCCAGCAGCTGATGAGCCTCTCCTTCGCCGTCTATAGCGGCGAGAACTCCGCACCCCGCGCCATCCTGCTCGAGGATATCGACCTCGACGGCGTTGACTTCGAGCCCATCGGCTACTACGGCGGACAGGACGACGGCAGCGACAACCTCGACGGCAGCCTTCCCTTCTGCGGACAGTTCGACGGACAGGGCCACCGCATCCTCAACATGGTGCTCAACGACCCCAGCCGTGCTAACCTCGGCCTCTTCGGAGCCGTCGGCGGAGGCGCTGTCATCAAGAACGTTACCATCGACAAGAGCTGCTCCGTCACCGGCACACGCTACTCGGCCGGCCTCGTCGCAGGCGTCACCAAGAGCGGTACCGTACTCATCGAGAACTGCGGCAACGAAGCCGACGTCACCGTCGAGAACCAGAACGGCGCAGGCGTCCTCGGTGTGAACTTCGGCAACCGTGGCACCGTCACCATCAACAACTGCTACAACACCGGTAACATCACCGGCGGCAACGAGAGCGCAGGCCTCAGCGGCTGGCTCGGCACCAACGCCGTCGTGCGTAACAGCTACAACAGCGGCGTCATCATCGGCACCGACGGTGACAAGAGCCTGGCTCGCTACAGCAGCGCCAGCTTCACCAACTGCTACGACTTTGGCGACAACGCCCAGAGCCTTGCCGGCATCAGCTCCTTCACCCAGAAGCAGCTGGAGAGCGGCGAACTTTGCTTCCTCCTCAACGGCAGCGAGAACACCTTCGAGCCCGCCTTCCGCCAGACCCTCGGCGAGGATGCTCATCCTGTCCTCGATCCGTCGCATAAGGCTGTCTTCTACGTCGGCGGTCAGTTCACCAACGACGATAGCGGCATCCAGCGTCCTGCCATCGAAGAGCCCGCAGTGGTTGTGCCCGAAGGCATCTTCACACTCCGTGGCGAACGTGTCACCGAGCTCCAGCAGGGCATCAACATTGTCCGCATGAGCGACGGCAGCGTCCGCAAGGTACTCGTGAAGTAAACCAAAGGGGAGGGGGACGGCAATCCCCTTACCTGAAACCCTGGGAGGCAGGCGGCCATGCCTGCCTCCCAGCTTCTTTTCTTCAGCCCCTTTGCCCTCTTCAACTTTTCTATAGTTTCTATAGTTTCTATAGTTCCTATAGTCCCTATAGCTCCTATCCCCCAAACTCCACTAACACCCCCTTGCCCATGAAGAAGCTTCTTCTCCTTTTTCCCCTCCTTTGCCTCTTTTCGATGGCAGTTTTTGCTGAGGGAAATCCTGTGGCCGACCCCGATGCCGTTGTCGTCAGCGGCAAGATGCGCTTCACCGTCCTCACCCCACAGATGATTCGCATCCAGTACAGTCCGACAGCCCACTTTGAGGACCGCGCCACTTTCACCGTCGTCAACCGCCGCCTGCCTGTGCCTGAGTTCATCACAACCACAAGGGACGGTTACCTTACCATCCAGACGTCGGCCCTCACACTTCGCTATAAGGAGGGCACACGCCCCATCCCCGCCCAGAAGTCATCCACCAACCTCAGCATCACCTTCACGCTGGGTGGGCAGGAAGTCGTCTGGTACCCGGGCAAGGACGACGCCCTCAACCTCCGCGGCACCCAGCGCACGCTCGACAACGTGGCGGGCGACACCCAGCGCGACCGTCTCGAGCAGGGCATCCTATCACGTAGCGGCTGGGCCGTTATCGACGAGTCGCCCGCAGCCACACGTGGCGACGGCAGCCGCTCGTTCCCCATGGAGCCAAAGGAGCAGGGTGGTATGGACTGGGTGGCACAACCCCTCGAGGCACAAGCCTACGACTGGTATTTCCTCGGCTATGGCCACGACTACACCGCTGCCCTCGGCGACTTCGTCAAGGTGGCCGGGCGCATACCTCTCCCTCCTGCCTATCTCTTCGGTTACTGGTACAGCCGCTATTGGGCATACACTCAGAGCGAGTTCATGCAGATTGTTAACGACATTGAGCGTAACAAGATTCCCCTCGACGTCATGATTTTCGACATGGACTGGCACACGGCCGGTTGGACGGGCTGGACGTGGAATAAAAGACTCATCCCCGATCCCAAGGGCCTCATCAACTGGATGCACAAGCACGGCCTGCGTGTAGCTCTCAACCTCCATCCTGCCGATGGCATTGATAACGACGAAGAGTACTACGACGTCCTCAGCCGCGACCTCGGCCGTGACCCCGCCAAGGGCGAAACCATCCCCTGGGAGCTCGAGGACTACGACTTCTACAAGGCCATGTTCAAGGACATCATCCGTGCCCGTGAGGCCGAAGGTGTCGATTTCTGGTGGCTCGACTGGCAGCAGTGGCTCATCAACAAGCAGATTGACGGTCTCGGCCAGACGTTCTGGCACAACCACGTCTTCTTTGAGGACATGCGCCTTAATCGTCCCGACCGCCGTCCCACCATCTACCACCGTTGGGGTGGCCTCGGCAGCCATCGCTATCAGATCGGTTTCTCAGGCGACACCTACGCCACATGGCCCACGCTGGCCTATCAGCCCTACTTCACTGCCACGGCCTCCAACGTAGGCTACGGCTATTGGGGCCACGACCTCGGCGGTCACCAACAGCGGGGCGATAACGACCCCGAACTCTATCTGCGCTGGATGCAGTATGGCGTCTTCTCGCCCATCTTCCGCACCCATGCCACCAACGCCTCCAACATCGAGCGCCGTATCTGGAAGTTCCCCAACTTCCCCCAGCTGCGCGAGACGGTCATCCTTCGCTATGCTCTCTTTCCTTATATATATACAGCGGCACGCGAGACCTACGACACCGGTGTCGGCATCTGCCGCCCCCTTTACTACCAGTGGCCCGAGATTCCCGAGGCTTATCGTTATGAGGATGAATACCTCTTCGGTCCCGACATCCTCGTGGCTCCCGTCACATCACCTGTCGATGACGAGGGATTAGCCCGCCGCACCACCTGGCTCCCCGACGGACTGTGGTACGACGTCGCAGCCGCCGAGCTGGTGCGCGGAGGCGTCACCTTCAACGATGGCTACACCCTCGACCAGATACCTTATTTCTACCGTGCAGGCAGTATCATCCCCCTCAATCCGGCACAGAACACCGTCATGCTGCGTCCCTCGTCCATCATCCTCCGCGTTGTCCCGGGTGCCGACGGCACAGGCACGCTCTACGAGGATGCCTTCGACACCGACGGTTACAAGCAGGGCGAGTGTACCTTCACCCGCGTCAGCCAGACACGTACTGCCGATGCCGTCGATGTTAGCATCGCTGCTCGTGAGGGTGCTTTCGAAGGTATGCCCGACAGCCGCTCGTACACGTTCGAACTGCTCGGCATGGCGGCGGCGCCAACGGCAGTTTTCCTCGATGGAAAGGCCGTTTCCGACTCTTCCTTCAGCTACGATGAGGCTGCCCACGTCATCACCGTCACCCTCTCCGACATCCCCTGTACCTCGTCCGTCACGCTTCGTGTCGAGGCTCCCTCCCTTGCTCCCGTAAGCCGCGAGCCACTGACGCTGGCCGATACCTATGAACCCTATGTGGACGCCACCGCCTCCACGGGATACTGGATTACCGGCCCGGCCATTCCTGGCGGCACCCAGCAGCTTGAGCCTTATCCCGACGGCACCTACCGCTTCCACGGCACGCTCAGTGCAGGCACCTTCCGCATCATGAACACCGCCACCGCCACCTCTGCGACGCGCTACACGGCGCCCCGCTATGCCGACGTGTCCATCATCGGCTCGTCACCCTCAAAGTCCATGACGGCTTCTGCGGCAGCCAAGGAAAATGCCGAGTGGAACGTCCCCTTCACCGAGAGCCGCTATCGCTTCACCCTCAATCCCTCGAAACAGACCCTGGAGGGCGAGCTCTTCATCCCGTGGGGCGAGCTCTACATCGCCGGAGGCTGCATCGCAGCAGGCCAGGCCGACAAGTGGCACGTGGAGATGGCCAAGCCCTTTACGCGCAGCGCCACCAATCCCCATGTCTGGACGTGGACGGGCGAACTCCGTGCCTATGCCGGCAACGAGCAGGCAAACCGCTTCAAACTGCTGGCGCAGAAGGACTGGGGACCCCGCAGCCTCCATCCTTACAAACAAGACGAGCCTCTTGTCGGCTCTACCCGTGCCAGCCAGCTCGACGGCGACCACAAATGGACCATCGGCGACGACGGCTGGTACCGCATCATCGTTGATGTTTTCCGCGAAACCATCGATGCCACCTATCTGGGCAAGGACTTCGACCCTTCGTCTGTCGCCGCCCAGCAGGGCAGCCTTTCTGACAAAGGTTTCTACTCGCTTCTCGGCACACCTGTCCCGAACGCCTCTGCAAAAGGCATCTACATCACTCAAGGCCGTAAGTATCTTGTCCGCTGATGATGGTATGAATCCAACGTATTCTTTCTTGACACGTGTGACCGTGGTGCTCGTCAGCATCCTGGCCGTCACGGCGTCGCTGCATGCCGAGGTCGTGCTGCCCCAACTGTTTCATGACGGCATGGTTCTCCAGCGCGGACGGCCCATACCCGTCTGGGGCACGGCACCCGCTGGCGACACCGTCTCTGTTACCCTCGCCCGCCGTACGGTGCAGGCCATTGCCGATGCCGACGGACATTGGCTCGCCATCCTGCCTCCCATGAAAGCCGGAGGCCCCCACCAGCTCACCATCGGCTCTCGCGTCATCACAGACGTGCTGGTCGGCGATGTCTGGCTTTGCTCTGGCCAGTCCAACATCGACGTCACCGTCGAGCGCGTCTATCCCTGGTACACCCACGATATCGACAGCTACGAGAATCCCCTCATACGGCTGTTCCGCGTCCCCAACGACACCGACATCCACGGCGTGCGTGAAGACATCCGTCCTCCTGCTATCTGCTGGGCACCGGCTAACCGTCAGCAGGCGTGGTCTTTCTCTGCAGTTGGCTATTTCCTGGGCCGACGGATGTACGAAAAGACCCATGTCCCCCAGGGCATCATCGTCAACAGCTGGGGCGGCACACCCATCGAGGCGTGGATTTCGGCCGATGCTCTCCAGCACGACTTCCCTGAGCTTGTCCAGACCGCCCGGCTCTATCAGGACGATGACCTGGTGCATGCCCAACTGCATGCCGACAGGCTCATGGCTCAGCACTGGAGCGAGCAGCTGGATGCCTCCGACCTCGGCATCGTTCAGGGATTTGCCCGTCCCGACTACGACGATTCCCATTGGCCCTTTGTCGACCAATATGCAGCCGAATGGGCCATGCATGACGGCCGTGCCGTCATCGGCAGCGTCTGGCTGCGCCAGCATGTCCGTGTCGATGAGCGTCATGCCGGCCTTCCAGCCCGCCTCTATCTCGGCACCCTCTACGATGCCGACGTCACCTATGTCAATGGTCGTCAGGTGGGCAGTACCGGCTATCAATACCCTCCCCGCCGCTACGATATCCCCGCCGGCCTCCTCCACGAGGGCGACAACGTCATTGCCATACGCTTCATAAACAAAAAGGGCATAGCCCATTTCATCCCCGAGAAACCTTACGTCCTCGCCTTTGGCGACGACCGCCGTAGCATCAACCCCCTGCCTGCTGACACCATTGCCCTCAGCCCCACCTGGCGCTACCATCTCGGCGCCACCATGCCTCCCTGTCCCGCCAGTGGCCTTTCGCTCCAGAACCTTCCCACCACGCTCTACAACGCTGTGCTCCATCCGTTGGCGCCTTACGCCCTGGCTGGCGTGGTGTGGTATCAGGGCGAGTCGAACACCGACAACCCGCTCCCCTACGAGCAGCTGCTCACCACGATGATTACCGACTGGCGCGCGCTGTGGCAGCAGCCGCAGCTGCCCTTCGTGGTCGTCCAGCTGGCCAACTTCATGGAGCCCACCGAGCAGCCCCAGCCCACCTCTGGGTGGGCACAGCTGCGCGAGGCACAGCGACGTGCCGCCGAGAAGCTCCCCAACGTGGAGCTCGCTTCGGCCATCGACCTTGGCGAGACGGTCGATATCCATCCCCTCCGGAAAAAAGAGGTGGCCGAACGCATCGGCAGCTGTTTCGACCGCCTCGTCTATGGCGACACGAAAGCCCCTCTGATGCCTCGGATTGCCGCGAACAGCGTGGCTGATGGGCTCATCACGCTGACCTTCGACCAGCCGCTGCGTGAGAACGGCTGTCTCTACGAGTTTGAGGTGGCGGGGAGCGACGGCCATTTTCTCAATGCCTCTGCCCGCGCCGTCGGGACGACCATCGTCATCACGTCGCCCGTGCCGTCACCCGTCCGCGTGCGCCATGCCTGGAAGGATAACCCCATCCGTCTGAACGCCTACGCCGCTTCGGGGCTTCCCGTAGGTCCCTTCGAGCTTCAGTTAGACTCCGCTTCCTGCAACGAGCCGAAGTAGCCCAGACAGACGTCGCGCCACTCACAGGCATTGTCTAACTGATGACGCAGGCGCTCATCTACAGCGCGCCAGCGCTCGTCGTCCACGTATGGGCGGCAGCCTTCCCACACACGGCAAAAGTCCTTCACCTCATCCACGCCGTGGTCGTAGTGACGCTGCATCTCTTCCCACAGCGTTCGTCCGCTGGCCATGCGGTAGTTCCAGGGCAGGTGGTGGAACCACAGCAGCAAATTTTCGGGACAGGTCGCAGGGTTGTCATAAAGCGTGCAATAGGGTTCGCGGTATTGGCTGACGGCATTGCTGCCCGTGTGGGTGCGGTCAAAGCCTATGCCATCCTTGTCGGCCTTATGGTAATAGACGGGACACCATTCGAGTGGATAGGTGGGGATGAAGCCATCGGGTTCGGGACCGTAATGATGGTCGAACTTGAAGATGTGGTGAAGGCCGAGCGGCATCATATAATCGACACACGCTTCGCGCGAACGGAGCATGACGTCCAACAGGGCGTCGCCCCAACTCTTGTGGGCGTCTTTCCCCTCTGACAGACGGGCATCGAACGTAGCCACAAGCCATTCGCGGGCTATGGCCTCAGAGGTCAGCGTGGGGTTCCATGCCAAACGCCCGAATGCATACCAGTTAGCCTGCGAGAAGGGATGGCCGCACCAGTTGGTGTCGCTGCCGATGTTTGCCACACCGGCAATGGCCTTCAGTCGCTCAGGGGCAACAAATGTGAAGAACTCTTCCCACATGGAAGCCAGGTAAACCAGATGGCGAGACTGCCCCAGATACTCCTGCGTAATCTGCAGTTCTACCATCTGAGGTGTCCGTCGGACAACATCAAAGATGGGGGCATACGGTTCGCGCGGCTGGAAGTCGAGCGGCCCGTTCTTCGACTGCAGAATGACGTTCTCGCGAAACAGTCCGTCACAGGGCTGGAATTCCGAGACGGCCTGTTTCACGCGGTCCTCGCCCTTGTGGTTGGCACCATAGACAAACGAGCGCCACATGACGATACCGCCGTAGGGCCGCAGGGCATCAGCCAGCATGTTGGCGCCGTCGGCATGGCTGCGCCCGTAGTCACCCGGCCCTGGCTGACCCTCTGAGTTGGCCTTCACGAGAAAGCCGCCGAAGTCGGGGATAAGCCGGTACACCTCGCGCACCTTCCGTTTCCACCAACGTCTGACCTTGGGGTTCAACGGGTCGGCAGTCTTCAGTCCTCCAAGGCCCATAGGCGAAGCGAAGTTCACTGACAGATAGACCTGGATGCCGTAGGGCCGCAGGATGTCCGCCACCAGCTTGACCTGTTCAAGACGTTTGCGCGACAGAACTTGCGGCGAGGCATTCACATTGTTCAGCACCGTGCCGTTGATGCCTATAGAGGCGTTGGCGCGGGCATAAGCGCGAATGTGCTGCGGGTCGAACGTCGGCCAGAAGATGCTTCTGCCCGCATAGCCGCGTTCGACGCTACCATCGAGGTTGTCCCAATGGTTGAGGATGCGCCGCGGGAAAAAGGGTTGCGAGGCACCTTGCTCACCGCGCAGCATAGCGTAGGCGCCATAGAGCAGTCCACGTTTTGTCCGTGCACGGATGGTATCGCCGCGGATTATGTACCCTTCGTCGTGTTCGACAGCGGGATCGATGACCAATTGAACTTCAGTCCCGGGGTGGAAACAGCGCAGCTCGCGGGCGGCGATTGATCGTCCGTCTTCGTAGTTCACTCTGGATATATCCTCTAGGCCCTGAGGATAGGGTTGGAGCCACAAACGGCTGCCGTCCTCGGCCTTCAGGGTTAGAACCACGGCGCAGGCCGTCAGCAGCAGGGATAGTCTAAAGGATTTCATGTGTAGGTTTTTTCTGATGGAATGGCAAACTTACATAAAAAATGGGAAAGTCATGCACGTTTCATCCGTTTTTTTATCACAAATGGGTTGGTAGCCGTGTTTGTAACGCAAATGTAACGTTTTTTTCTTGGATGTACGGTGAAAAAGGGCTTACTTTGCAGCGATGAATAGTCTATTACGGCTGACCATTAATACACGAACATGACCCTACAACAACTGAAAGAAACCACCCGGATGAGTTGCGAGGCATTCCGTCAGACCGATGCTGCCCAGAGCCTCCAGCACTATCGTAAGAATAATCCTCTTACTTCCGATCAGCGGCGGCAGGTGATGACGGATGTCCATCGCTTTTTCGGGGAGACGGAAGCCTATCTGCGTGCGTGCCACCCTGCGCTCACCGACGAGGATGTGGAGCTCTGCCTCCTCTCGGCTCTGCAATGCCCAGTCAGCGCGATGGCCGACTGCCTGTCGGTGTCCGAGGAGGCCGTGCGTGTCCGTAAGCACAGGATGAAGGCCAAGCTGCCCCGCGAGGTGCAGGGCGTGTTCTGGGAGGAAAGGGCAGGCGCTCGTCTGCTGAAGACGTTGTTCATGAAGGACACGGTGCAGAACGTGTGGCGGCGATTCCCGCTGGCGGTTATCTGGCTGGTGCTGCTGACGGTATACGCTGTCTTGCTCTGCTGGGCGAAAGCGCCCTCCGACAGCAATCCGGCGTTTTTGATGTCGTCCGAGCAGCGGGCAGCGCTTGCCTATGGGTTAGGCATGGCTGTCGTGCTGGCTACGACGCTGAGGCTGTGGGGCGAGGAAGTCCGGCGCCCGCCGATGTACCTCTGGGTTACCCTTGTGGCTCACTTGCTGTTGATGGCGGACGTGGTTTGGCTGATGGCTCATCCCGATGCTTTCGAACGGACGGGGGCGTTGGTGGCGCGGCTGTCGCTGATGGTTGCGTTGGCAGTAGCTTTCTTTTATGCGCCGTTCTTCCGCGAAAAGGACGATCTGCCCGTGTGGAACTTCACATGGCGCACGTTCCTGTGGTTCTGCATCAGCTTCCTGACGGGCGGCATATTGACGGCAGGACTGCTGGCGCTCATCCGGTCATTGGAGGAATTGTTCGGGCTGCAGGTTAGTGAACATTGGTATCTTACATTCGTCGTCATCGCCCTGCTTACTACCCCCGTGCTGCTCTTTTTGGCACGCATCCCCGAAGGTGACGAGAAGCACGACGGCATGGCTGTCATCTCTAAGTATCTCATTTTCGTCATCCGCTATCTGTTCGTGCCGTTACTGGCGCTCTATCTGATAGTCCTGTACGTCTATGGCTTTCGCATCCTCATCCGCTGGGAGCTGCCCAACGGCGGTGTGGGGTGGCTGGTGTCGGCGTTGATGGCGGGATGTGTTGTCGTGGAGCTTGGCCTCTATCCCGTCATGCGTAGTGGCGAAGCCAAACCGTTCGAACGTTGGATTGTCCGTTGGCTGCCTGTGCTCATCCTGCCGCTGCTGCTGTTGATGACGGTGGGCATCGCACGCCGCCTGAGCGACTACGGCATCACGCCCCTGCGCCTCTATCTGCTGACGTTTAACCTCTGGTGCTATGCCGTCTGCATAGGGCTTGTCGTCGGTAGGGCACGGCGCATCCGCTGGATATTGACGTCGTTGGCAGCGGTGTTCCTGCTGACGTCCGTACTTCCCGTCAACTTCACCTCCATTAGCCTCCGTGTCCGCCGTCAGAATCTCGACCGTCTTGTGGAGAACACGCTCCCCATCACTCTTCCAATGGACGATGAAGCCATGGGCGAATGGCTTGGCACCCTCGGCGACCGCCGTCAGCAGGTGTGGGATGAGTTGGACTTCCTGTTGGATACCGACCGCCGTAGCGTGGCCGACCTGACTAGCGTGAAGCACATGTACCCCTTCGCCTCGCCCACCGATGCCGAGCATGACGAGCTGTCAACCATAGACTACTCAGCGAAGGGCCCCTTTGCGCTGCCCGAGGGCTACGTGCAGTTCCACGACGAAATATATACCTATCTCAAAACGGAGGGAGAGGACGCTGTGCAGGTCACGCCGGATGGTTTCTGGATAGAACAGCCCAACGCCGACGATTCAGCAAAAATCCCCCTTTTCATCGGCAAAAATCAGATTCTTTCTTGTACGATAGATGCCGAAAAAACCACCCCTCTGCTGTTCTATAGCGCCGACTCCACCTACGTCCTTGTCGTCACACGTCTCAATCTACGCATGAATCCCGACAACACCCCATCCTCCGGCAATGTCTATGGCTACCTTTTGAGTAAATAACGAAAAACGATAAACAATATGAATCCCATTTGGACAAACGTAAGGACCTGCCTTCGCAAGTATGTCGGTTTTCGCGGCAGAGCCTCGCAAAGTGAGTTCTGGTACTGGGTGCTGTTCGTGGCTGTGGTGGCGGGAGTGCTGTTCGGAGTAGCGGCAATGTTGGCGCTCATCCGCAGCGCCGCAGGGCCGGATACGATGGAAAACCCGTTGAACTGGTTTAGCTACATCATCTATCCTATCATGGTGCTGCTGGGGGCTTTTCTTCTCTTCTGCCTGCTACCCACGCTGGCTGCCGGTACCCGTCGGCTGCGCGATGCTGGCTACAGTCCTTGGCTGGCCGTTATTCCCGTGGTGTTTCTCATCGGCGCCAGCCATCCCCTGCTTGTCGTGGCACTTTCGGGCATGGACAATACGCCGCCCGAAATACCCCTTCCCTTGTGCTTTGCCTATCTGGCTGTGACAGGAGTGATATGCATAGCCTTTGCGTTCCTTCTGACGAAAAAGAGCATAGGATAGCGTTGTGCAGTAGCGCTCCCCTGCGTCGTAAGGGTCGTATGGTAGAGATGTCACAAGGTGACGTCTCTATTTTTTCCTCTCAGTTTGTCGCGGGGCGGGCGAAAGGATATTGGCGATTTGGGAAAAAATCATTATTTTTTGGTATTGTCGGGTGGCATGAATGTGCGTACCTTTGCCGCCGAAATGATGATTAACCTTTAAAAAGTAACCTTATGAAGTCAGTAATTAGAGTTTCCCTTATGGCAATTGCCTATCTTGCCACGTTTATTCTCGGAGCTTCCAGCGGAGCCATTCATCCCGCCTGTTATGCGTATGTCGGCGCGGTTCTTCCGCTGATATTCGCGTTCATCTATCTCTATACCTGCACGACGATCCGCGGTTTCGGCGCAGCGACAGCCCTGAATGGATTCATTTTAGTCTTGTTTCTGTTGGCTGGTGAAGCAGATGTGGCTTTTGTCATCGGGATAGTAGTTTTGACTGTTCTTGCTGAAGTCATCCGCAGGCTCTGTGGCTATGATACGCTGAAAGGTGTCCGCTGGAGTTTCGTTCCGTTTGCCTTCTCGTTTTTCGCCTACACCCTCCATTGGTGGACGGATACAGAGGGTTCGCTTGCTGCTGCCGTGGAGGAAATGCCTGAAGGATACGACGGGCTCATGAGGCCGGTCATTGACAATATCCCTATGCTGATAGTCGTTCTCCTGCTGACCCTGCCCATTGCCCTATGGGGTATGCGGCTTGCGACGCGCGCGATGAAAAAGCAGGCGGGAACGTTTTCGTAAAGCCAAATCTTGGAGCAGCGAGAGCAGAGATGTGCTTGCACAATCTCTGCCGAGTCGTGACAAGATAAGACGAAGTCAAATCTTGCGGCAGCGAGAGCAAAAGAGCTTGCTCATTTTGCAGAACCGACGGAGCAGCGAGAGCAGAGATGTGCTTGCACAATCTCTGCCGAGTCGTGAAGGAGGAAGACCGAAGGTCAGTCGCGACAAGATAAGACGAAGTCAAATGACCAAAGCATAGCTTGCTTTAGCTTTGGCATGGTGGGAAAACGAAGGATGAAATTCAACCTTTGTAAATAATAGAATATTGCAAGAAGTGCATAATTATTTATAGGTAGTAAAAGGGCGGAACAACCGCCCTTTTTTTGTTACCTAGTTACTAGTTACCTCAGGTGGTGAGGCGGACATGGGCGTGGGCTTCGACGACGTTGATGGCGTAGTCGCCCAGCTTCTCGCACTCGCTGATGATGTCCATGTAGTGGACGCCCATCTGATAGTCGTATTTCTGTTCGCCCACATCGACGATGTTCTTTTCCTTCAGGCTGGTGCGGTAGTTGTTGATTTCATTCTCGGTGTTGAGGCTCTGCACGGGATCGACGGTGCCGGTCTTGTCGTTCAGCAGGGCGGTCATCTGCGTCAGGGCACGGTCGCAGAGGGTGAACATGTGGTCGATGTGCCGATACTGTTCGGGGGTGAAATCCTCGGAGGACTGGAACTTGCGGTTGACGGCGCGCGCCATGTTGTAGCAGCTGTCGCCAATGCTTTCTATCTCGGATATCTCGCGCAGCATGCTGCGGATGTCGAGCTTACTCTCGGGGCTCAGACGCCCTTCGGACACCTTGTTCAGGTAGTTGGCAATCTCAATCTCCATGTTGTCCGATATGCCTTCGTACTTCTCGATGCGCGAGAAGAGCTTGGAGAATTCGTCTTCGTCCGTCATGTGGAGTAGTTGGGGCAGGAAACTGAACATACGCTGGATGCGCTGGGCAAAGAGGTTGATTTCCTTGCGTGCCTCGAGCAGCGACAGCTCGGCTGTGCTGAGCATACCGGCTGAGATGTAGCGCAGACGGGTGTCCTCGTCGTCTTCCCTGCCCTTGATGAGCCGGCAGACGATGCGCTCCAGCTGGGGTATGAACCAAATGAGGATAAGGACGTTGCAGAGGTTGAAGCAGGTGTGGAAGGCGCAGAGGGCGTAGTTGACCATCGTGCTGTTGCGGGCGATGTCGGCCTCTGTCGTGGGGACGTAGAGGGGGTCGAAACCGACCAGCGAGCAGACCATGTTGATGAACGGACGGAAGATGCAGAGCACCCACACGACGCCGAAGACGTTGAAGATGAGGTGGGTGAGGGCAGCGCGGCGTGCCTGGGTGCTGGCAGAGAGGGCTGCGACGTTTGACGTGATGGTGGTGCCGATGTTCTCGCCCATCACCAGGGCGATGCCCTGATAGATGGGCATGACGCCTGCCGAGCAGAGCAGCATGGTGATGGCCATGATGGCGGCCGACGACTGGACGCACATCGTGAGCACGCCGCCGATGAGAAGGAAGAGCAGCGTGGTCCAGATGCTGTCGGGGTCGAACGACGAGAAGAAGCCTATCACAGCCTCGTTGTGCGACAGATCCATCTCGGCAGCGTTCATACGGAGCGTGGCAAGGGCGAAAAACAGGAAGGCGAACCCGAACAGGAACTCGCCGACTGACTTGCCCGTGTTCTTCTTCTGGAACAGCAGGATGATGCCGATGAGGAAGATGGGCCACGCAAAATTGCTCATGTCGATAGAGAAGCCGAAGAACGCCATAAGCCATGCGGTAACGGTCGTTCCGATGTTGGCACCCATGATGACGGAGATGGCCTGTGCCAACGTGAGCAGCCCGGCGTTGACAAAGCTGACAGTGAGCACGGTGGTTGCCGTGGATGACTGTACGGCTGCGGTTACGAACGTTCCTGTCAGCAGGCCTGTGAAGCGGTTGCGCGTCATGGCGCCCATGATGTTACGCAGATGTCCGCCGGCAAGTTTCTGGAGCGACTCGCTCATCACCTTCATGCCGTACATCAACAGGGCAAGACAGCCTAAGAGTTTCAAAACGGAAATGATAGACATAGGGGTATTTTAATGATTAGGGTTTAACGTTTAACGATAATTCCTAATTCCTAATTCCTAATTATTTAATTTTTAATTGCCTCAGTATCCAAAAATCTCCTCGGTGGTGAGGCGGACGATGCGGCCCCAGCGGGCGAGGGCGTCCATGTCGAGCTGGCTCTCGTCGCCCAGCACGCAGGTGTGGTAGGTGCGGCCCTTGATGTTCTGCTGTTGGTAGCGGGTGACGTCGGCAAGCGTCATGTCCTGCACCTTGTTGAAGACGTCGCGACGGATGTCGGTGTCGAGACCGCGATCCTGCAGGCTCTGCCAGTAGCGGAGGACGTTCTGGCCCGTGTAGCGCTGGGTGCGCAGCTGGGCGATGAGGCCCTCCTTGGCGATGGCAAAGGCGGCTTCAGAGGCGGGCATGTTGTCCGTAATCTCCTCGAAGTGGGTGAGGGCGTCGATCATCTTGTCGTTCTGGGTGATGATGTAGCGGCCGAAGAACTCGGTCTCGTCGGCTACGGAGGGCTCGGAGTCGTAGGCCGAGGCGCTGTAGGCCAGGCCGCGGGCTTCGCGCATCTCCTGGAAGACGATGCCGTTCATGCCGCTGCCGAAGTATTCGTTGAAGAGCTCGACGGTGGGGTGCTTGGCGAGGTCGAAGGGCGCGCCCATGTTGGTGATGCCATAGAGATAAGTGTTGTTGGCCACGAAGGGAGCGATGTAAACCACGTTTTCATCGGTCTTCTGCAGGGGTGCGGGCTCGTTCGCGGGGACGTCGGCCGTGCCGGCGTGGTGGCACGCGGCGATTTGCTTGAAGGCCTCGTCGGCGGTGGCAGGGCCGTAGTAGATGACGCGATGCTTCATGCCGGCGAGGGCACGGAGGCGGTCGGTTAGCTGGCTGCCGTCGAGCGCCATCACCTCCTCGTTGGAGAGGGTGCGCGTGGCGGGGCTGCCCGGGCCGTAGAGGACGTACTGGCGCAGGGCGGTGAAGTTAGCGCGCTGGTTGGTCTTGTTGACCATGCGGCTGCGGATCATGTCGGCCTTGTAGGCTCCCAGCACGGTCTCGTCGGGCTGCATGTCGGACACGAAGCGCTCGACGAGTGCCAGGGCCTGGGGCATGTACTCCTGCAGGCCGCTGATGGAGAGGGTGGTGCGGCGGTCGGCCACGCGGAACGACATACTGCAGGCGATGTCGTAGAGCGCCTGCTTCAGCTCGGCAGCCGTCATGTCGGAGGTGCCGAGATAGTCGGCATAGCCGGCAGCGGTAACCAGCAGCGGGTCGGCATAGTTGCCGAACTCCCAGACGTACTGCACGTTGAAAATGTCGTTCACGTCGTTCTTCTTATAGAGCGTTTCCATGCCTTCGACCTTGCCGTGTGTCAGCTCCTTGGCGAAATCGACATAGACGGGCTCGATGGGGGCAACGGTGGTGTTCTGTACCTCGGCCAGGAAGGCGCTGACGGTGTCGCGGTTGGTGAAGATGGGGGTGATGGCGGGCTTCTCGATGGTCTTGCGGTCGGTATCGACGCCTTGCAGCTTATAGATGAGGGTGTAGGCGTTGGGCTTCAGGTAGCGGTTGGCGAAGGCCATGACGTCCTGTTTCGTATAGGCAGCCATGCGGTCGTAGTAGCTGACGACGTCGCTCCACTCCTGACCGTTGACGAAGGCATCGACGAGCTGGCTGACGCGGCTGCGGTTCTGCTCGAGGCCGCGCTGCTGCTCCAGTTTCTTGTTGGCGGCAATGGCGTGGAGCAGTTTCTCGTCGAAGTCGCCCTTGCGCAGTTTCTCCACCTCGCCCAGCAGCAGGTCGCGAGCCTCGTCGAGCGTCTGCCCCTCCTTGGGATAGGCAATCAACATGAAGGCTGTATAGTCGCTGAGGGTGTAGGGGAAGCATTGGGCGGCAAGCACCTTCTGTTCCTGCATGAGGTCGAGGTCGATGAGTCCGGCCTGGCCGTTGTAGAGCAGCTCGCCTAGCAGCTCCACCATCGGGGCGTCCTTGTCGCCTCCGCCGGGCATGCGCCAGCCCAGCCAGAGGTTCTCAGCCTGCTGGCCCACGACGGTCTTGACGACGGGAGAGGTGATCTCCTTCTCCGGCGCGAAGGTGGGACGGACGATGTGCTCGTTGGGCTGCATGTCGCCGAAGTAACGGTCGATGATGCGGATGGTCTTGTCGGGGTCGAAGTCGCCGCTCATGCAGATGGCGATGTTGTTGGGCACGTACCAGTTGCTGAAGTGGTTCTTGATGTTGACGATGCTGGGGTTCTTCAGGTGATCCTGCGTGCCGATGATGCTCTGCTTGCCGTAGGGATGGTTGCGGAACAGTCCGGCGAAAAGGCTGTCGATGACCTTCTCCTGGTCGTCGGCCATGCTGATGTTCTTCTCCTCATAGACGGCCTCGAGCTCGGTGTGGAAGCCGCGGATGACCATGTTCTTGAAGCGGTCGCTCTGCACTTTCGCCCAGTTCTCAATCTGGTTCGAGGGGATGTCCTCGGTGTAGCAGGTGACGTCGTACGAGGTGTAGGCGTTCGTTCCCTCGGCGCCGATGGCGGCCATCAGCTTGTCGTACTCGTTGGGGATGGCAATCTTGCTGGCCTCGTAGCTGATGCTGTCGATCTGGTGATAAATGGCGCGACGGCGGTCAGGGTCGGTGGTCTTGCGGTAGACCTCATAGAGGTCGGTAATCTGGTCGAGCAGGGGTCGCTCAGCCTCGTAGTTCTGGGTTCCGAAGTGGGTGGTGCCCTTGAACATCAGGTGTTCCAGGTAGTGGCTCAGGCCGGTGGTCTCGGCAGGGTCGTTCTTGCCGCCCACGCGGACGGGGATATGGGCCTGGATGCGGGGTGCGTCTTTGTTGACGGTCAGATAGACCTTCAGGCCATTGTCGAGGGTGTAGATGCGGGTGTTCATCGGGTCGCCCGCTACGGTTTCGTAGGAATACTTCTTCCCACACGAGGCTACGACCATCACAAGGGCCAGCAGCAACGTCAAGTGCAGAATCTGTTTTTTCATTGTCGGTTACGCGCCTTTGGCGCAATTTAATGTTTATTTAGTTAAGAATTAAGATATTTACTGTTTTACAATTTACTATTTACGATTGATTTACGATTGGACTATTTGGTCAATTTGGATACGATGCAACGTGAAATTGAAAATTACTAAATCGAAAAATAAATAGTAAATAGTAAATCGTCAAATCGTAAATATAGGATCGTCAAATAGAAATTTTAACTATGAATGTACCTCTTCTCCCAGCAGGGTGGCTGAGCTGCTGCCGGTGATGCGGACGTTGACGAAGTCGCCGATGTGGTGGTTGCCTTTGTCGAAGACCACCATCTTGTTCTGCTCCGTGCGGCCGCACAGCTGGTCGCGCGAACGCTTCGAGAAGCCTTCCACCAGCACCTGATAGGTATTCCCCACAGAGCGGCGGTTGCTCTCGGCCGAGAGCTCGTTCTGCAGGGCGATGATCTCGTTCAGGCGGCGCAGCTTTGTCTCTTCGGGGACGTTGTCGGGCAGATGGCGGCTGGCGTAGGTGCCCGGGCGTTCGCTGTACTTGAACATAAACGCCGAGTCGAAGGCGCAAAGCCTCATCAGCGACAGCGTCTCCTGATGGTCCTCCTCCGTCTCGGAGTGGTAGCCGCAGAAGACATCGGTGCTGAGGCCGCAGTCGGGGATGATGCGACGGATGGCCTCGACGCGCTCCAGATACCACTCACGCGTGTATTTGCGGTTCATCAGCTTCAGGATGCGCGAGCTACCGCTCTGCACCGGCAGATGGATGTGCTTGCAGACGTTGGGCATCTCAGCTATGACCTGTAGCGTCTCGTCGCTCATGTCCTTCGGGTGGCTGGTGGTGAAGCGCACTCGCATGTCGGGCACCGCCTCCGCCACCATCCTCAGCAGCTCGGGGAAGGAGACGCTGTCCGAGGGGTTACTATTGTCTGAACTCCTGAACTCCTCAACTCCTGAACTCCTCAATTCCTCAACTCCTGAACTCCTATTTATATATAGGTAGCTGTTGACGTTCTGTCCCAGCAGGGTCACCTCCTTGAAGCCTTTTGCCTGCAGGTCTTTCACTTCGGCCAGGATGCTCTCCACGTCGCGGCTGCGTTCGCGTCCGCGGGTGTAGGGCACGATGCAGTAGTGGCAGAAGTTGTTGCAGCCTCGCATGATGGAGACGTAGCCTGACACCTTGCCCGTGCAGATGCGGGCGGGGAGGATGTCGCGGTAGGTTTCCGTTGTCGAGAGCTCGGTGTTGATGGCCTTGCCGTTCACCTCGGCCTGGCTGATCAGCTCCGGCAGGTCGAGATAGGCGTCGGGCCCGGCCACGAGGTTCACGTGGTGGTTGGCGATGAGGTCGTCCTTCACGCGTTCGGCCATGCAGCCCAGCACCCCGATGATAAGCCCTTTCTTCTGCTTGCGCAGGGCGTTCAGGTTTTCCAGACGCCCCCAGATGCGCTGCTCGGCGTTGTCGCGGATGGAGCAGGTGTTGAGGAACACGGCGTCGGCCTTGTCCAGCCTGTCGCACACCTCATAGCCAGCCATCTGCATGATGGAGGCTACCACCTCGCTGTCGGCCACGTTCATCTGGCAGCCGTAGGTCTCAATAAACAGTTTCTTCATGCTTCCAAGCGGGGCAACGTACCTATTTTATTTCTTCCAGTTCTCCTGTCACAGAGTCGATGATGAATCCGCGCACCACCACGTCCTTGGGCATCAGGGGATGCGTCTTTATGGTGTTCACCGTTTTGCGGACCGACTCGGGCGTGTCCTTGAAGCCTTCGAGCCAGCCGTCGAGGTCGATGCCGCAACGGCGGATGGTGTCGAGTGTCTCCTCCGTCACGCCCCGGCTCACCATTTCCTTCTCGAAATGGGCGAAGCTCATGTGGCATGCCCCACAATGGGTGTGGGCGACCACCATCACCTCTTCCACCCCGAGCTCGTAGATGGCGATGATGAGGCTGCGCATGGCGGAGTCGAAAGGCGTGAGCACCAGTCCTCCGGCATTCTTGATGATTTTTGCATCACCATTCTTCAGGCCAAGAGCCGCCGGCAGCAGCTCGGTCAGCCGTGTGTCCATACACGACAGCACGGCCAGCTTCTTGTCGGGATACTTGTCCGTCACATAATTCTCATAACCCTTCGAAGCCACAAACGACTTGTTATAAGCAATTACCTCATCTATCATAGCGCTTTTCTGCAAAATCGTGACAAAGATAGTGCAAGGCGAGAGATAATGCAAATTTATTTGCAATTATCCGAGCCGCCGCCTATCTAAAAGCCCCCGAAGGGGGATTAAAGATAGGGTGAGCCGAGCGAAAATGCAAATTTATTTGCATTTTTTGACTGCGTTTCCCTCCGTCGCCTCTCCCCATTCGCTTCCGCTCCGAGCCCACGCATTTGTTCAAAGAAAACCATCAAAAAAGCCTCTTTTTGTATAAAGAATCTTAAAAAACTAAAAATTTTTCTTAAAAATATAGTAAAACATTTTCTAATTACACAAAAAAACATAAACTTTGCGGCGTCAATAATAGAAGACATTACAAGTTTAGGTTAAGATTCACCGAAAAGGGTCGCTGCGAAGCGCCCCTTTTTCATTTTCTTTCAGCGCTTTCCCCATTTTTCTCCCCGTTTCACACCTTTTTTTCCTCATTTCCTTACGGACTGGATAAAAAAGATAGAAAAACCTACCGGAGTGAAGATTTATTTCGTATCTTTGCCCCGATGCTTATAAATCATCCCCGCAGAAAAAAAAGTAAAACCATGGAAAAACATCCGCACAAATCCCTCTTTACAGAGCCCAAGCGCTATCCCTTTCGCCCGTCCCTGTTCATCGTTCTGCTGTTCCTCCTTCCGTTAGCGGCTGTCGCCCAGCCCTTCCGCGATGAGAGCCTGCCCATCGAACAACGCGTCGAAGACCTCCTTCAGCGCATGACCGTGAATGAGAAAATCGACCTCCTGCGCGCCACCTCGCCCGAAAACAAACGGCTGGGATTTCCCAAATACTATCATGGTAATGAGGCGCTCCACGGCATCGTCAGGCCTGGACGCTTCACCGTCTTCCCCCAGGCCATCGGGCTGGCAGCCATGTGGAACCCCGAGCTGATGCAACGCGTCTCCTCGGCCATCTCCGACGAGAGTCGTGCCCGCTGGAACCAACTCGAGCAGGGACGTCTTCAGACGCACCAGTTCAGCGACCTGCTCACCTTCTGGTCGCCCACGGTGAATATGGCCCGCGACCCGCGTTGGGGACGTACCCCCGAGACCTACGGCGAGGATCCCTTCCTGGCAGGCGAGATGGGCACCGCCTTCGTACGCGGACTGCAGGGCGACGACCCCCGCTACCTGAAAGCCGTCTCCACCCCCAAGCATTTTGCCGGCAACAACGAGGAGCATAATCGCTTCGAATGTAACATGCAGACCTCCGAGAAGCAGCTCCGCGAATACTACCTCCCCGCCTTCGAGGCTCTCGTCCGGCGTGGGAAGGCCGCCTCCATCATGTCGGCCTACAACGCCATCAACGGCACCCCCTGTACCGCCAGCCCCTGGCTGCTCACCAAGGTGCTGCGCGACGACTGGGGCTTTCAGGGCTACGTGGTGTCGGACTGCGGCGCGGTGGACCTGATACGTTCGGGCCATCATTTCGTCCGTGAGAAAGAGACCGCCGCCACGCTGGCGCTCAAGGCTGGACTCGACCTCGAGTGTGGCGACGACGTCTATACCGAGCCGCTGCTGAACGCCTACCGCATGGGCATGGTCAGCGACGAGGACATCGACCGTGCGGCACGCCGTGTGCTGACGGCCCGCATGCGTCTCGGGTTCTTCGACAAGCCCGAGAGATGCCCCTACACGCAGATTCCGCCTTCGGTCATTGGCTCGGACGAGCATCAGCAGCTGGCGCTGGAGGCGGCCCGGCAGGCCATCGTCCTGCTGAAGAACGACCGTAATTTCCTGCCCCTCAAGCCGGGACGCGTGAAGTCGCTCGCCGTCGTGGGCATCAACGCCGCCTCCTGCGAGTTTGGCGACTACAGCGGCGCGCCCGCCTCTGCCCCTGTCTCTATCTTACAAGGTATAAGCGAGCTGGCGGCTAAGAGGAAGATTGCCGTCCAGTACGCCCCTTGGAAATCGGTCAGCGACGACCGTGAGCTCATCGCTCCCGAGTACTTCCCCGACGGGCTGAAGGCCGAGTATTACCGCGGCACCTCGCTCAAGGGCGAACCCGTTGTACGAAAGGAGGAATGGGTCAACTTCGACCCAGGGGCCCAGGCTCCCGATCCCTTTGTGCCCGAGTCGCCGATCAGCATCCGCTGGACGGGCACCCTGCGCCCGCCCGTCACGGGCGACTACGTCCTTCATTTCGAGGCGAAGAATGGCTTCCGCCTCTCCATCGACGGCAAGCCGCTCTTCGGCAACTGGGGCGAGACGCCCATTCACGCCACCAGCACTACCGTACGTCTGGAAGCCGGCCACGACTATGCCCTGCAGGTCGAGTTCTATCACGGCGACTGGGAGGTGCCCCACGCACGGCTCTTCTGGAAAATACCCAGCATGGAGAAGAAGGCCTGGAAAGCACTCCACGACGAGTCCTGGCGGCTGGCACGCGAATGTGACGCCGTGGTGGCCGTCATGGGCATCAACAAGACCATCGAGCGCGAGGGGCAGGACCGCTCTTCCATCGGACTGCCGCAGGACCAGCAGGACTTCCTCCACGAACTCCGCAGCATCAACCCCAACGTCGTGCTGGTTCTTGTAGCAGGCAGCTCGCTCTCCCTGTTGTGGGAGCAGGACAACCTGCCGGCCATCGTCGATGTCTGGTATGCCGGCGAGAAGGGCGGGACGGCTGTTGCCGAGACGCTCTTTGGTGAGAACAACCCCGCCGGACGCCTGCCGCTGACGTTCTACCGGAGCCTCGACGACCTGCCGCCGTTCAACGACTACGACATCACCAAGCGCACCTACAAATACTTCGAAGGCCCTGTCCTCTATCCCTTCGGCTACGGCCTCAGCTACACCCAGTTCCGCTACTCTGCCCTGAAGGTCGACGACTGTGGCGAGACTGTCGATGTCTCCTTCACGCTCAAGAACATCGGCCGTTATGATGGCGACGAGGTGGCACAGGTCTATACGCGCCTTGCCGACTACGAGGGAAAATCGCCGCAGAAGGAGCTGCGCGGCTTCCAGCGCATCCACCTGAAGCAAGGCGAGAGCCGCCGCGTCACCATCAGTCTGCGGCGCGAGGACCTCCGCTATTGGAGCGAAAGCCAGAGCCGTTTCATCGTCCCCGAGGGCCTGCCTAAAGTGATGGTAGGAGCTTCCTCTGCCGACATCAGGCTTTCCACAGACTGAGCAAGCGCAGGCTAGATTTGTCACGTAATCGCCTTGAAGGAGTGCCCTGAAAGGCAGAATTTCATCAATATCTATTCTGCCAGCACAGAACACGTTTGAAACCGGGCGAATAGCCCATAACGCTGCGATGGCAACGCATTGCGCTACGACGCCAACGCATTACGCTACGGCGCCAACGCATTACGCTATGGTGGCAGCCCTTAACGCTACGACTCCAACGCTATCGTAAAAACCTTTTCCCTTTCTGACGCCCGTCAAAATATTGTCAACCCATTCTGAAATAAGGTTTTTTCGAAAAATGGCTAACACCTACCTAAATCCGTACAATAAATTGTTTTGTAGAGTGTTAGATTAGGTAGGTGTTTGTCAAACACCTACCTAACACCTACCTAACACCTACCCAACACCTACTTGACTTCTGCATGACTTCTGCCTTATCAGTTGCCTTTTTCAGGTATCATTAGCCCATTTTTGCCCCTCCGCGTGACAAAAACCGGCTTCGTCATATCATGTCGTGCGCAGCCAAATTGTAGAGACCTTGGCATTCGCGTCTTCCCTTATGCTCTCATAGCTCCAAGATAATTACTCGTAGGGATACTCTCAAGCCACTTTTATGAATTTCCCATACTTGAATCATCTTGTTTGCTCTTTGTAGGTAGGTGTTAGGTAGGTGTTGGGTAGGTGTTAGGTAGGTGTTTGACAAACACCTACCTAGGATAACGCTCAGTATCATAGTTGGTTATGAGACTTTAGGTAGGTGTTGGCACTTTTTTGCAAAATTCCTTGATAAAAGTAGGGATGTGAGGAATATATAAGATATAGTAGTATAAAAAGGTTGGCATAGATGGGCGGCAGCCAGAGGAGGGAAGTGTGGAATGGCTTTACAGACGGTTGATGCGGGGTGCGGGGGGGGTAAAAAGGCGGAACTGCCTTCGCCTCACGGCGCAGGCAGTTCCTTTAAAAAACTAACTATTATGAAAAACTATTTTTGTTTCTTTTAAGCGGCGGCGGTAGCAGCCTTAGCGGTCTTCTTCATCGTGAGGCGGGCAATGGGTGCTGCCAGGAAGATGGAGGAGCAGGTACCGAACACCACGCCGAGAATCATGGCGAAGGCAAAGCTCTTGATGGTGTCGCCACCGATGAAGAGGATGCAGAGCAACACGATGAGGGTGCTGACGGAGGTGTTGATGGTACGGGCCAGGGTGCTGTTGAGCGACTCGTTGAAGAGCTGGCTCAGCTCGCGCTTGGGATAGAGCTTGCGGTTCTCGCGGATACGGTCGAAGATGACCACCTTATCGTTGATGGAGTAACCGATAGCCGTTAGGATGGCACCGATGAAGGTCTGGTCCAACTCCATCGAGAAGGGCAGCACACCATGCAGCAGGGCATACATGCCGAGAATCATGATGGTATCGACCACCAGGGCGCTGATGGCGCCGACGCTGTAGGCCACGTTGCGGAAGCGGAGCAGGATGTAGAGGAAGATGGCGATGAGGGCCAGGATGACGGAGATGATGGCTCCGCGTGTGATGTCGCTGGCGATGCTGGGGCCGACCTTCTGGCTGCTGATGATGGAGCCGCCGGCGCGGTTCTCATGATCGATGAAGGTGTTGAAGGTGAGGTCCTGGCTGAGGAGCTTGCCTCCCTTCAGGGCATCGAAGAGGAACTGCTCAATCTGGGTGTCGATGTCGTCGTCGTTATCCTCGATGCGGTAGTTGGTGCTGATGCGGACGGTCTTGCCGTCGGTGCCGAGGGCGATGACGCTCAGGTTGGCGCCGCCGACCTTGTCCTGCAGGAGGGTGTTGACCTGTTCGGGCTGGACGGGCTGCTCGAACTGCACGGTGAAGTTACGTCCGCCGGTGAAGTCGATGCTGCGGTCGAAGCCACGCAGGCCGTAGGCTACGGCAAACACCACGATGAGGGTGCCGAACACGATGAAGGAGGTCTTTTTGGCGCCCATGAAGTTGATGTTGGTGTTCTCGGGCATGACCTTCTTGGCAAACGGAGTGGTGAACGTGAGGTTCGTGAACTTGTCCTTATTGAGGAAGTGCTCGTACACCAGACGGGTGAGGAACACGGCTGTGAAGAACGAGCAGACGATGCCGATCATCAACGTGGTGGCGAAGCCGCGGATGGGGCCTGTGCCGAAGACGAAGAGGATGATACCGGTGATGATGGAGGTGAAGTTGGAGTCGAAGATGGCCGAGAAGGCGTTCTTGTAACCATCCTTGAGGGCGGCCTTGACCTGCTTACCGGCGCGCAGCTCTTCCTTGGCGCGCTCGTAGATAAGCACGTTGGCGTCGACGGCCATACCGAGGGTGAGCACCATACCGGCGATACCGGACATCGTCAGGGCTGCCTGGAAGGAGCTGAGGATGCCGAGGGTGAAGAAGAGGTTGAGCAGCAGGGCGCTGTCGGCAATCAGGCCGGGGATCCAGCCGTACATGGCGCACATGTAGAAGATAAGGATGATGAAGGCGATGATGAACGACCAGATACCGCGCTGGATGGACTCGGCACCCAGCGAAGGACCGACGACGTCTTCCTGGACAATCTTGGCGGGGGCGGGCATCTTACCTGAGTTGAGCACGTTAGCAAGGTCGCGGGTCTGCTCGGGGGTGAAGTTACCGGTGATGATGGAGTTGCCGTTGGTGATTTCGACCTGGACGTTGGGTGCGCTATAGACGCGGTCGTCGAGGATGATGGCGACGGCGCGGCCGATGTTGTTCTTCGTGATCTGTCCCCAGCGGCGGCTGCCCTCGGTGTTCATGCTCATGCTGACGGCGGGACGGCCGTTCTGGTCGTAGTCGTCACGGGCGTTGACGATGACGTCGCCCTCCAGCGGAGCGCGTCCGTTGCGCTCGGTGGACTTGATGCCGTAGAGTTCATAGATCTGTCCCTTCTCGTCCATGGCGCTGACGCCCCACTTCAGACGGAGGTCCTTCGGGAGGACGCTCTGCACCTCCTTGCGGGCCAGGAGCTCGTCGATGGCGTCCATGTCCTTATGCTGAGCCAGGCCGATGACGGCGCCGTTGTTGCCGTTGTAAACCTGCAGCATGCTGAGCAGCGGGTGCTCGCGCTTCATCTGCTCGTCGCTGACGGCGTCGGTCTTGGTCTCCTTCTCTTCGCCCGTGAGGGTTGAGAGGTCGAGGTCGGCGTCGGAGCTCTTCTCGGTGGCCTCGACAGCCTCGGCAGCCTTCTCGGTGGCCTCAGCGGTCTCGGTGGTCTCGGTAGCCGTGCCGTTCTCGTAGGCGAGGGCATCGCGCAGACGGGCGTCGGCAGCCACGAGGGACTGATAGACCTCGGCGGCGGTATAGGTCTCCCAGAACTCGAGGTTCGCACTTCCCTGCAGGAGGTTGCGGACGCGTTCGGGCTCCTTCACGCCGGGGAGCTCAATCATGATGCGGCCCATGGAGCCTTCGAGCTTCTGGATGTTGGGCTGGGCGACGCCGAAGCGGTCGATACGGGTGCGGAGCACGTTGAACGAGTTGTCGATGGCAGCCTGCACCTCGGCACGCAGCACGGACTCAACGTCCTTGTCGGAGCTCTTCGTATTGATTTTATCCTTCAGCTGCTGGGTGGCGAAAATCTCGGCCAGCGAGCCTTCGGGGTTGATGCGCTTGTACTCTTTGATGAACAGAGTGATGAAGTCGTCGTTGCTGGTGACGGCCTGCTTGGTGGCTGTGGCCAGGGCGCTCTTGAACTTCTCGTCCTGCTTGTGGTCGGCCAGGGCGTCCACTACGTCGGGGACAGAGACCTCAAGAATAACGTTCATACCGCCTTTCAGGTCCAGACCGAGGCCGATGCCGTTCTCGCGGCAGGTCTTGTAGTCGAAAAGACCCAGATAGACTTTCTCGTTCATGATGGAATCGATATAAGCCGATTCGCCTCCTGCATAGTTGGCTGCCTTTTTCTCGTGATGGCGTGCCACAAACGTGAAGGAAAGGTAGAACACACACACCAGTGTGAGCAATACCGCAATGATCCTTACAAATCCTTTGTTTTGCATTTTAACTGATATTTTTAATTTATTACTTTATTTCCTTATTTATTTTTCAGAATCGGGGCGCAAAGATAGTACATTTTTTGCCAATTCAACCATTTAAGTTGAAAAAATCGACGTTTGGGGCGTTATTTTGTCTGATTCCACCCCAAAAACTGGTAAAAAAAGCCACATTTCGGGCTGTCAGCACGTGTTTTGTGCTCAGAAGGCGCGGGTCACTTCGTGCCCTCTTTCCGATAGACGAACGAGGAGAAGATGGGGTAGTGGTCGGACTGTTTGATGGAGCGGTCCACCTTGCAGCGGTAGGGCTTCAGGTTGGGCGAGGCCATGATGTGGTCGATGCGGAAAAACATCTTGTTGCGGTTGTAGCTGAAGCCGAAGCCGTTGCCGCTCAGCGTATGGGCGTCCTTCAGCAGTCGCGACAGGCGATAGTGGCTGTAGCTGATGGGCGTGTCGTTGAAGTCTCCGCAGACGATGACCGTGCGCGGGCTGTCGCCGTCGCCGAGCGCCTCCTCGATGTCCTTGGCCAGCTTGTCGGCCTGCATGGAGCGTTTGGCGTTGGCGTCGCGAAGCTTCTTCAGCAGCCCCTTGGTGCCCGAGGTGGGGATGTTCTCCTTCGGATGGCTGAGGATTTCCTCCCAGAAGTTCTTGTCGGTATCGTTGAGGCCGAAGCTCTGCAGATGGCAGTTGAAGAGGGTGATGGTATCGCCGTTCACGTCCAGCGTGAAACGTGTGTAGCCGTTCCCCGAGTCGGGGAAGCCGACATTACTGATTGACAGAATGGGGTATCGGGAGATGCAGGTGATGTCGCGGGCCTCGCTTGTGCCCCCGTGGGGCATGCGGTACGAGCGGTAGGGGTAGGCCTTCATCCACTCGGCCTTCTGGTCGTAGCGCTTGAGGTTGTATTCGCTGGCCTCCTGCAGGCAGATGATGTCGGCGCGGCTGCGGGACAGGTATTGGAGGATGGGGTCGTCAGGCTTGTCGGTGATGCTGAGCACGTTGTACGAGAGCACCTTCAGCGCCCCCTTCGGCGCACGGATGTCGGAGATGTTGAGGGGGCACATGGTATAGACCTGCGAGCCGCAGACAATCAACGTCAGCGCCGACAGCCAGCCGTAGCGCCTGTGGAAGAGCAGCCAAAACAGCAGGAAGAACACCACGGCGCCCAGCACGATGGGGAAGGCCATGCCCGCCAGCGAGACGACGGGCAACTTCTCGGTGGGTATCTGCTGACTGAAGGCACACAGCAGGAACGCGCCGCAGACGGCGATGTTGACCGCCAGCAGCGGGTATGCCCACAGCTTGGTGTACCACTTCATCTTCTTTTTCTCCCTTTTCATCGGCTGTTTTTTCTGGTGATGCTATCGGTTTGAAGCCTCGAAGAGTTTCCTCTTTTCCTCGGCCGTCAGTCCGGCGTAGCCCGACTTCTTGATCTTCTCCAGGATGCGGTCTATCTCGTCCGACTGCTGTTTCTTCGTCTGGTTGTAGGCATAGTCAGCCGCATGGTCGTTCACGGGGCTCTCCGACGCCTTCTTCTTCCTCTTTTTCCCCGATGAAATGGGCTTTTTTGCTCTTTTCGGCTTGTGCACTTTGATGTTCGTGCGGTAGGCGACGGGGTGGAAGATGCCGCCGACAAAGTCGATGATGCTGTTGACCCATGCCGTGATGTCGTAGCCCTTCTTCAGTCCTGCCGCGAACCACCATCCCGCCAGCGCGCCGCCCAGGTGGGCGATGTGTCCGCCGGCGTTTGTCGAGGCGATGAGCAGCATGTCAATCAGTACCGTGATGACGGCAAGCCACTTCATGGAGATGGAGCCGATGAACATCAGCCTCAGCGGATAGTTGGGCTCCTTGACCGCCGTCGCCACGACGATGGCAAGGATGGACGCCGAGGCCCCTACCAGCAGCGAGCTGCTTAGCTGGGGCGCAAACAGGGGGAAGACGTTGTAGGCCACCACATAGAGCACGCCGCCCATCAGGCCGCCCACCACATAGAGTCCCCGCAGGTGGCGCGCCGAGAAGAAGTAGAGCGCCATCTGTCCGAACCAGTAGAGCCACAGCATGTTGAAGACGAGGTGCCACACGCTGGCGTGCATGAACATATAGGTAATCAACGTCCAGGGGCGCAAGGCCAGCTGGGGCAGCGAGGCCGGCAGATCGAGGAAGTGCAGCCACGGCGAGTCGTCCACGCCGAACAGCTTCAGCACCACCCGTGCCAACGCAAACAGCACGAACAGCACCACGTTGATGCCGATCACCCGCGTCACTATTCCGCCTTGGCGGAACACGCGCTTCACCTCATCGATAAGTCCAGCCATTGGTGTCCTTGTTATGTCGGCGCCAGTAGAGAATCAGCATCAGTCCGAAGACCATGCCGCCAAGGTGAGCAAAGTGGGCCACGTTGCCGTAGCTGAAGATGCCCTCCAGCAGCTCTATCACCGTGTAGCCGATGACCATCCACTTGGCCTTGATGGGCACGGGGATGGGGATGATGAAGAGCGGCATGTTGGGGAACATCACGCCGAAGGCCAGCAAGAGGCCATAGACGGCTCCCGACGCGCCAACCACCGGCACAGGGGGGATGACGCCCGCCAGCTGCAGCAGCTCCTGCGTCAGGCCGGCGCCCACGCCGCAGACCATATAATAGAAAAGGAATCGCTTCGAACCCCACACGTTTTCCAGGATGCGTCCGAACATCCACAGGGCGAACATGTTGAAAAACAGATGGTCGATGCCGGCATGGGCAAACATATAGGTGAACAGCTGCCACAGACGGAAGTAGGGCGTACCCACATAGTGCAGCGATATCCACCCCTGTAGGGGAAAGTGGAGGGCTGAGGCTGGCAGTATCTGCTGGGCCACGAAAACAAGGCAGTTAATGATGAGCAGATTCTTTACTACGGGCGGGAAATTCTTCATATCGGTTCATTTTCTCGGCAAAAGTACGCAATAATTCTTAAGAAATAGCTACTTTTGCAGTCAATTTAAGAAAATATAATAATAAAACCTAACCAAATATGATTGACGAAATCCTTTCTCTCCGCGTCCGTGACGCCGTGAAGGCGCTCTATCAGGCGGATGTTCCTGCCGCCGCCACCCAGCTGCAGAAGACCAAAAAAGAGTTCGAGGGCCACTTCACCCTCGTCACCTTCCCCCTGCTGCGCCTCTCTCACAAGAGTCCCGAGCAGACCGCGCAGGAGCTCGGCGCCTGGCTGCAGGAAAACGAACCTATGATCTGTCGCTACAACGTCATCAAGGGCTACCTCAACCTCACCATCTCGCCCTCGTTCTGGACGGGGCTGCTGGCCGACATCGACGCCGACCCCGCCTTTGGCATCTGCAAGGCCGACGACCAGTCGCCGCTGGTGATGATTGAATACTCGTCGCCCAACACCAATAAGCCGCTCCACCTGGGCCACGTCCGCAACAACCTGCTGGGCTATGCCCTGGCCAACATCATGGCTGCCTGCGGCAACCGCGTCGTCAAGACGAACATCGTCAACGACCGCGGCATCCACATCTGCAAGTCCATGCTGGCGTGGCTTAAGTACGGCAACGGCGAGACGCCCGAGTCGTCCGGCAAGAAGGGCGACCACCTCGTCGGCGACTACTACGTGGCCTTTGACAAGCACTTCCGTGCCGAGGTGAAGGAGATTCTCGCCAACGACCCTGAGGTGCAGGCCATTACCGACCCCGACCCCGACCGTCAGGCCGAGCTGCGTAAGGCGGCTGCCGAGGCCAAGAGCCCCCTGCTTTGCGAGGCGCACGAGATGCTGGTCCGCTGGGAGCAGGGCGACCCCGAGGTGCGCGCCCTCTGGGAGAAGATGAACGGCTGGGTCTATGCCGGCTTCGACGAGACCTACCGCAAGATGGGCGTCAGCTTCGACAAGATCTACTACGAATCGCAGACCTACCTCGAAGGCAAGGAAAAGGTGCTCGAAGGACTGCAGAAAGGCATCTTCTACCAACGTGAGGACGGCTCCGTGTGGGCCGACCTCCGTCCCGAAGGGCTCGACGAGAAGCTGCTGCTCCGCAAGGACGGCACGAGCGTCTATATGACGCAGGACATCGGTACCGCCAAGCTCCGCTTCCGCGACTATCCCATCAACAAGATGATCTACGTCGTGGGCAACGAGCAGAACTACCACTTCCAGGTGCTCTCCATCCTGCTCGACAAGCTCGGCTTCGAGTGGGGCAAGGACCTCGTCCACTTCTCTTACGGCATGGTGGAGCTGCCCGAGGGCAAGATGAAGAGCCGCGAGGGTACCGTCGTCGATGCCGACGACCTCATCGAGCAGATGATTGGTACGGCGCGCGACATCTCGCGCGAGCTGGGCAAGCAGGACGGCCTCAGCGCCGACGAGTCAGACGACATCGCCCGCATCGTCGGCCTCGGCGCCCTCAAGTACTTCATCCTCAAGGTCGATGCCCGCAAGAACATGCTCTTCAACCCCAAGGAGAGCATCGACTTCAACGGCAACACAGGCCCCTTCATCCAGTACACCTACGCCCGCATCCGCTCCATCCTGCGCCGTGCCGACGCCGAGGGCATCGCCCACACCCTGCCGCAGGGCCTGGCCTACGAGCCTGCCGAGAAGGAGCAGGAGCTCATCCAGCAGCTCTCGGACTTCCCCGCCGTCGTCCGTCAGGCCGGAGCCGACTACAGCCCCTCCGACATCGCCAACTACGTCTATGAGCTGGTCAAGGCCTTCAACCAGTTCTATCACGACTTCAGCATCCTGAATGCCGACTCCGTCGAAGCCAAGACGTTCCGCGTCGTGCTCGCAGCCAACGTCGCCAAGGTCGTCCGCCTCGGCATGGGCCTCCTGGGCATCGAGGTGCCGGAGAGAATGTAGTTTTTATTTACGATTTGACGATTTACGATTGATTTTGGCAAAGCAGAAGTTTTATGTGGTCTGGAACGGCCTGCAGACGGGCATCTTCACGTCGTGGAAGGAGTGCGAACGGCAGGTAAAGGGAGTGGAAGGGGCAAAATACAAGTCCTTCGACACCCGCGAGGAGGCCGAGCGCGCCTACGCTTCGTCGCCTTACGATTACATGAACAGGGCGGGCAAGACGCCAGGCAAAAACGCCAGCAAGAAGCATGCCCCAGAGGCTGTGCTGAACTCGTCCGCCATTGCTGCCGATGCCGCCTGTAGCGGCAACCCGGGCCCGATGGAGTATCGGGGCGTCTATATCCCCACGGGGCAGCAACTGTTCCACTTCGGTCCTGTCCACGGCACGAACAACATCGGCGAGTTTCTCGCCATCGTCCACGCCATGGCCCTCATCAAGCGCGAGGGCTGGCAGATGGCTGTCTATAGCGACTCGCGCAACGCCATCAAATGGGTCACGGAGGGAACATGCAAAACCCGTCTGGCCGTCGATGAACAGACGCGCCCCCTCTTTGCCCTCATCGCCCGTGCCGAGGCGTGGCTCGCCGCCAACCCCGTCGCCACCCGTCCCCGTCTCTTCAAATGGGATACGGACAACTGGGGTGAAATCCCCGCCGACTTCGGCAGAAAGAAATGATAGTTTCAAAATGCGAAGTATCACGAATTGTCATTGACTCAATTTTCGCAATCATAAAAGAAGTCATCGTTAAGATTAGAATCCGCTTCGCGGTTGTTGGAGTCTGCTTCGCAGAGAAATTTTAAAAAATATAATTCAAAATTTCACAAAATAGCACTATCGAAAAGACTATTTTTTTCATAATTTTGTCTAAAATTTTGTCCAATTTCTGCCTCGAAGAGGCATTCTAAATGATTTCCCCGATATAAAAATCATTCATAAATATATGAAAAAGCTCTCTCTCCTTTCATTTTTGCTTGCTGCGCTGGTTTGCAGCTGCGCGCAACACGATTTTACCCTTCAGGCTGGCCGTTCTGTCACGTTGAAGGGCGATTATCTCGATTTCTCCCTCACAGGTGAGGCCTTCCTCGCTCCTGGCGCCTCGGGCGCCATCCTCTTCCATACCGACCGTGAGGGCAGGAAAGGCTACGAGGTGGCTCTCCGCGGCGGCCCTATCGACGGCACGCTCAAGACCGGCTCGCTCACCAGCGTCCGCAACCTCTACCGCTCGCTGGCGGCCGACAGCACATGGTTTCCCTTCGATGTCTCCGTCGTCGGCAAGACCATTCGCGTCGCCATCTGTGGCACCGACGTGGTCTGCTATACCGAGCCCGAAGCCCCCTACCGCATCGCCGCATTTGCCGACAGGCTGCTGGGACACGGACAGATTGCCTTCCGCTGTACTGAAGGCACCATCCAGCTCCGCGACGTCCGCGTAACCGAAGGCTCACAGGCCGATGCAGACCGTTCAGAGCGTGCCAGCTCTCCCGCTTACGGATCCGCCCTGCAGATTCCCGAACAGCACGACCGCATCATCCGCCTGCAGCAGCAGCTCTTCCCCGTCATCGACTATCACGTCCACCTCAAGGGCGGCCTCACCAAAGAGCAGGCTCACGCCATGTCCATGGCCTACGGCATCAACTACGGCGTGGCGCCCAATGCCGGCGAGGGAGGCGTGGGACGCATGCTCGCCAACGACAACGAGGTCTATGAATACTATGAAGAGGTGAAGGACCTGCCCTTCCTGCGCGGCGTGCAGGGCGAGGGACGCCGCTGGACTACCACCTTCTCCCCCGAGGCCCTCGGCGTCTTCGACTACCTCTTCACCGACGCCATGACCATCCGCGACCAGGCCGGACGCATCGTCCGCCTCTACCATCCCGAGGAGGTCATCCGCGACGGGCTCTCCGACGAGGAGTACATGGACGTCATCGTCTCGCAGACCGTCAAGATTCTCACCAACGAGCCAGCCGACATCTACGCCAACCCCACCTACCTGCCCGACGACATGCAGCCCCGCTACGACGCCCTCTGGACCGACGAGCGTGTGGGCCGCGTGCTCGACGTGCTGGAGCGCTACCACATCGCCCTCGAAATCAACCCCCGCTACCGCATCCCCAGCATGAAGATCATCCGCATGGCGAAGGAGCGCGGGCTGAAGTTCACCTTCGGCACGAACAACGTCGATGCCGACTTCGGACGCCTCGAATACGCCCTCGACGCCATCGAACAATGCGGCCTCACCCCCGACGACATCTGGTTCCCCTCCATGAGCATCCGCCGCACCCGTCATGCCGTCCGCTACGAATGACAACCCAATTCAGTACACTCCACCCCTCCCAACATACTTTCAGAAATCAGGTGTCAGCCGTCAGGATATATCATATTGTCGTACAACAAAATACACTCCAAACCCCTGTTTTCCGGCGCACGAAATCATTTTGTACGCCAAAGTTAAACATCGTGCCGACAACGTTAAACGCTACCGTGACAGCGTTAAACGCTACGGCGACAACGTTAAACCCCATTCAGGCTGATTGCAAATCCCCAACAACGGAACAGCAGATATTTGATATCTTTTGTAAACACGGCCCCTGTTTATATAAACACGGCCCCTGTTTATATAAACGCGGCCCGTGTTTATAAACCGCCTCCTACTTGCGGAAAAAAAGATAAGACAATAAGATAATAGGGCTAATCGAATCCCTCCTGTTCGCTTGCTGCCGAT
>Ga0129306_1000674_pt1 | contig 49455 bp, 50 predicted proteins | sample P827metagenome_FD_94438 | JGI IMG/M metagenome (GOLD analysis project Ga0129306, IMG submission 94438) | Capybara group fecal microbial communities from Wisconsin, USA - P827 metagenome | ecosystem: Host-associated > Mammals > Digestive system > Large intestine > Fecal | place: USA: Wisconsin... | reverse complement strand
TTGTCAACCACGGAATTACGGTTACCGCAGCGTCCGACATGCTTTCCGAAGTTATTGATGGGTATAACCATCTCGGGTTCGCCCGGAAGCTTCCAGAACGGCTTTGCATCGGACAAAACATATATGACCGACGGACTAATCGTCCCAGCGCACAGCATACCGATGGTCTGCTTGACCATCTGGTGCTGGTTGTGGCACGTGATAGCGACAGCTATGCGCATTTAGCCTCCGTTCACAGTGAAGTCGTAGAACTGTTTATTGGTTCTACCCATCGTGTTGTCATTGGTTCTAGTGTCAAGCACGACCCACGAGCTGTCCGTTCGTGATGAAGTTGCGGTAGTGGAACCGCTCAACGTCCATGACTTCGGATTTCTGGTCGGATATTGCAACGTATCGTTGGCCGTGGCCATACGATAACTGGCGACGGAGACTGGTGTCGATGTGCGGAAGATGTGATATACGCCAGATGAGTCAAACCGTGAACAGAACTTAGTAGTTACATCGTTATCACACAACTTATTTCCACCTTCACTGGAATTGTTGCCGCTGCTTCCACCGACGTATTCCAACGGGATCTTTGTTCCGTTAGGTGTATACAGTTCCAGTTCGGAAATCTGTATGTAACTTTCTCCTTTGTTAGCGGTTATATCCAGCTTGAAATAGGTGTACTCATTACTGGACGGCGTATCACCACCGCCACCAGACGAGCCTATCACCAATTTGATCTGATTACGGGTAGCCAATACATTATTTGAGCCGCTACCTGATGTAGGATTAGACGGAGAATAATTACTGCCATCACCATATCGATATAACGTCCTCTTAGTATTATCACGCTCAAATGCCATGAAATATGCATTAGTTTTAAAGCTTCCCGTATTATCATCTACCATAATAACAAGATTTTGATGACCATCATAGTCAAATGGTCTATTCAAATTAATGGTTTTCCAACCAGACGTAGAACAGTCCAATGATCCACTATACACTAACTCATTTGAACTCATTGCTATCCAATCAGTGTAATTACTAAATGATGTTTTGTTTGTAGTCGCCATATAAATATCGATACTACGTGTCGAGCTAACCGTATTCGATAAATTAAATGCAACCGATTTAATGGTACCAGTTATACCAATCTCGGCAGACGTATATATTTGTTCAGTAAGAGAATACTTATAATAAGTATTTACCGGTAGATAAGTATTAGTAGTAGATCCACTACCTATGGAAATTTCAATATCCGCGCCAACATCAGAAATAGTTGGCTGTATAGTCCATGCACCACTAGGAACGGTATAATTCAACGTATTACCACTGAATGTACCGTTTTGAATAAACACATCATCTGGACCGCATCCATCGGCATACGTTACTGTAAACTGAGTAGTGCTTCCGGGAGTTGCATAAGTCATACTAGGAGATATAGATACTATCTTTTCTGTACGAGATAAGTCTGGCGTAATTTGCACCTTTATTGGACTAATGACAACCCGTGTCTCCGCATGAACATCAGTGACCACGATAGAACCATTTATCAATGTACCTCCGCCACTGACTGAAATTGTAGACGCATCTGCGTCATCTCTAAATATCACTGGAACCGATATGGAGCCGCCTTCTGGTACAACGTTGCGATATGTTTCAGCGTATGCCCACGGGCATGACGCCGATGTAATATAGACGAGATATGTTGGAACGCCATTTACTAACACTTTTACATCGTTACGATGCATCATCCTCGTGGTATCACCGACCCCAGTCGTTGGTGATTCCGGATTGAAATTACCCGCATTACCAACTTTATAAATTGTCATAGCATTACCACTTGAAGTGGTCACAAAAATTTCATAATCGCTCGAACTACCAGTATTGTCGTCGACCATTATCACCAAGTTGCTAGTTCCATTATAATTAAATGGTTTATCCAAGCGTATCGTCTGCCAGCCACTGGTATGACAATCAAGTATACCACTATACACCTTGTTTCTGGCATTCATTGTAATCCAGTCATTATCATTATTGAATACATATTTATCGGTATGTGCAAGATAGATGTCAATTGAACGATCTTGTTCGACGGTATTATAAAGATTGAACGAAATCGATTTAATTTTACCCTTGGCACCGATTTCTTCGGCAGTATATATCTGCTCAGTAATAGAATATTTATAGTACGTGCATGTAGGGATAACAGTATCAGTATAATTTCCACGACCGATGTATGCTTCGATGTCAACCCCGCCAGATACATCCGTAATGGCAGGGCGCACTGACCAAGTATCATCCGGCACATTATAGGTCAACGTGTCGTCATCAAATGTACCACCTTCCAAATTGACGTCGCTCGGGCCGCATCCTTCCAAATACGTCACGGTGAACTCTACGCTTCCTCCCGGAATGCCATACGCAACGCTAGGTACAATGGCCGTGATATTCTCCGTGTTCGACAAATCTGGGACAACCTGTACCTTCGCCGGACTAATTGTCACGTTAATATCTGAGTGGATATCGGCCAACACAATCGAACCATCCACGACAGAGCCTTCCGATACAGCAATCGTGGTACCATCCGCACCGTCTGTATAAGTAACCGGTATGACGGCGTCATGCCCATCAAAACCGTAGTAGCTGCTCGCATCTGTAGAGGCCCAGTCGCAATCCGAATCAACGGTTATCGTATACGGTACCTTATCCGATGGAATAATCGCAACTGTCATATTGCGGGTGACGCTGGGGATAGTCACACCGGCCTCGGAAACCGTACCGCCGATAGCATCAACATAGGTATAGTCGGCACCCATAGTGATATCCAGTGGTACAGTGACGCTCTCACCTTCTGCGACAACTACGAATGGGACACTAGATGTAGCCCATTCGCAACGAGAAATGAAATTGACCGTATAGAGCGGCGCATGCTTACGCAGCAGCTTGCCGTTCTTCTTGGTGCCGATCCGAATACGCCGACCGGAAGGCGATGTGATGTACGGTTGTCCGGACATTGATACCCCTTACGCTGGACTGTACATACCGACTTCGACCCAGCGAACTGTGCGGTTAACTGGATCCCATTCTAGCATGTGTCTACGAGTTTCGTCAGCCGGTGGCTTGATGGAGATTGTCACCTCGCCATTCACGGCATCTTCGACAATCTTGATGCCATCGCCTTCGGTGAGGGTTGCCTCATCCTCAGACGAGACGAATCGGCGAGCTTTTACCGTACCGTCAGCATACACTTCGAAAGCGTTCGAGCGATGGATATACTCTTCATCCTGCCACTGCCAGTTGTCATACTCGCCATAACCGTTACCGATAATGAATAGAGCGGCATTGCGGTCCGGTGACGGGACCTCGGCCCAGTCGCTATCCGCCCACTGGGTATCCTTGGCGATGTCATCTTGCGCTTCGTAGAACTTGCCATTCTTGAGGACAATATCACCAGTCTCATACGCATTGGTCTGGTAGTAATATTCTGCTGTGCGGTTAGGTCCGGCAATCGGCTGGTTATACTTACCGATAACAGTCTGCCACTGATTAGATATCAGCTGGCTACCGATCGCAACCGAGTTGTGTCCGGTTGACACAATACCGTTACCCATGAGCACTTGGTTACTTCCATCCAATGCAAAGTTGTTGCTGCCCTGAACGAAGGAATTGCTGTAACAGAACGCCGAATAGTCATCATGCTCGGTCGTAAGGATGCTGTTATTCTGGCCAACAACAAAATCACCTACTTGCCATGCGCCGATGTGGTTATGGCGTCCTATAATATGCACATTGTCCATGAGCATATATCGGTCATAGTCATAAGACTTATCGGGTGAGCAATAATTCGGAAGATTATCTACATAACCATACTCATTCCAATCGTAACCGTCTTCAGTCACAGCGAAGTATGTATTCAAATAGTCGCCTACCGCAGCTTCATATCGGTCTTCGTCTACATCCTTTTCAACATCCGAATAGCCATAAGTCAAAGCTGGAATTGCATTGATGTAATTTTGTGCGAGGCCGAACTCAGCAGCAATAAATTTATACACCTTACCAGTAAAGACACGCCATTCAATTAGCGGAGGCTCATCATTATTGCTATCATACAAATGAATGTAACCGGTGTCCTTCGCAATGAAGTACCGCGGGTAACCAGTATGTCCTGGCGACCTAGCAAAATTCTCTTGTATTTCACGAATGCGAGCCACGGTAAGAAGAGGTAAATCAAAGCCAGAAATGTCGTTTTCGGAACCAATGATTGACGAGTCCATTATGCTATTACCATACAGACAGTTATGATGACCCTTAATCGAATTGTCGTGGAAATAGGCACTATCCCAATCCCAAGCATTAAATACTTTATTCTCATGGCCGTCAATCGTCAAATGCGGCATCAAATCGCACTCGCCGTCACCGTTGTTCACCAAATTCCGGTTACCGTGAATATTTGCAAAATTAACACCACACACGATGTTGCCTTCACCAGTCACGAAGGAAGTATTCGCATTGCCGATGAAGTTGTCGCCAAAATTGACCGTAGCTCTGGAGTTGACCATCCAAGCATTTCGTAAATCAACATCAAAATTGCTGTAATAATCAGTCGACATGAATTCCAATATTTGAGGTATATATTCTCTAGGGTCATTATCCCACACACCGTTAATCGGATTGTCGTTTTCGCTGTGCGAGAAGCAGCCCAACAAGCCTTCGCCAAATGCACCAAACAGCACATTATTCTTGATATTTGCAAAATAGCCCCACCCATATCCCCAATATGGATCATTATTGTCATTCAGCACAGAGCCGTTACCAGAACACTTTAAATACGCGCCATTCATGAGCGTATTCATCGTAGACGACATGTAATTGTCATAAATATCACCAGATTCTGTTTCATAATTGTATCCAGCAGCAACATGCAAGACAGAATTCTGGGTCACAACATTACACGTCGTCTTGAATACGCACTCACTAAATGAAGCATAAATTAAACTATCCAGTGCCAAGTTATTGGACAGCGTGTTAGTATCATATTCATCGTGCTGACCATAGCCAAAAATCTCGATTTCAGAACCAACAAATGTGTTGTCAGTGACATAATCAAAGTCTTCACCCTCAATATGAGTATTGAGCATGGTATTGCGGTCAAACGATTTATTGATATAAACACGTGACACATTGTCATACATTGTCTTCAAGTTGAATACAATGTTGTTAGTAGCCGTTCCAGTTTCAATTAACGGATAATAATAGTTATGGAACAGGCTGTTCATCATGAAGACGTTTCGAGAGAAACCACTCATGCTTCCATCTTCATTCAAGTTCAAACGTAGAGAGCTGTGCGTGAAGATATTGTCGGTAAACGCACCGTCCTCCGGATAATTCTTTTGAACATCGTTGTCGTATCCAACCTTGGAGGCAATCAAGACGTTACGAGAAAGATACGGACTGGCTTCATCCTGTTCATACATTTCAGTCCAAAGTGTCGATTCCAAGAGAGCCATGTTGGCTATGCCGTAAATTCCGGAATTAACTATCGCAATGTTGCGATAACCGGTTGTCATCGACTGATGTATTGACAAGTTTTCGCCACCAACTGCATAGCTACGGTGACCAATCGCAATGTCATAATTGCGTCCAACGGTATTATTATATCCAACCGCAAGTAAAAAACCGTCATCGTCAGTATCTGGGTGCTCATCGGCAGCAAGCGATGTGTTATCAGTTCCTATCAAGATGGAATTATAGTGATTCGATTGGTTATTAACACCAGCGAGCAAGCTATAAAACCCAAACACATCCTCTGGGGTGTAGATTGGGCATTCAGTTTCATCGGGAACGAAATCCAAAAACACGTCCCAATAGACATCCTCTATGATGTACCACGCATCTTCTACACTTTCTTCATCACCAGATTCAAGCCATGTCAAAGCACGGTCGAGATTATAGTCAGAAACCCAATTGAGCAACGTGCGGCAGAATGTGATACCGGCTTCCGCCGTCTCGGCTTCTTCGTAATTATCATCGGCAGCCGCTATGATGTCATGCAACGCATCATAATCGGCTTGGTCCATATCGTATGGTGTACTACCAGAAAATGTCTGGTATTCATAGGCACCTTCACGTATTGCGCCCATCGTCGAAAGAGACTCGTTACCACGGCCAAGCATTATGGCATTAGATTCCGAACTCTCCGTATAGTTATCATAACCAAACTCAATCGACGGCCCATGTACCTCATTGTTGCCGCCAATGAATATAGAGTCGGCGTCACCGGTCGACCCATGCAGGATAGACCACTGCTTCCACGAGTCCGAAGACACGGGCACATCGGGTATCAGAGCTTTAAGTCTACGGTATAGCTCCTTTGCACCTTCTTCACCTACATATATTTCCGTATTAGCGGCCATTGTCCTCTCCTTCGTTTTCACCTTCTTCAACGGAGTCATTCTCGTGATCAACTTCGTCTAACCAGCCGTCCATTTCTGCGACGGTACATGCCCTACTGTTCGAATAGTCCTTCCATGTTCCGTCACCGCACAGCACCTTGTCCACGTCGGACATGGTCGGCGCTGGGACGAACCCGGATGTTCCGTTGGCCGAACTTGTCGCACCAGTAAAGACACCCGGCTTATGCAAAATTTCAGCAACTCCGCTGTTGGCGTCCCAATCGGCGTTCACTTGAGCAGCCGGAATTTCGGGTTTATTCTTGATGTAGTCCGGCTCTACAGGATTTGTTTGGTTCCAGTCCGACTGTACAGAAGTTCCCGAACCACCAGATGCACTGACCTTATAAATCTTGTGTCCGTCCGCGCCGACCGATTCTGTGACACTGACGTTGAGACCCTCAACGACCTCGGTCGTAGCGGCTGCAACCATCGCGTCTATATCGGGCTTGTGCTTGATATAGCTAGCCGATATGCTGTCCTGTTCATTCCAGTCCGACTGCGCGGTTTCTGGAATAGTAATCGTCGCCCACGTTCCGTCGCCGCGAAGGAACTTCCCTTGGTCGCCGGATATAGGAGCGGGGACGGAGCCGGCCTTTCCGTTAGATGAACTCGTGGCTCCGGTAAGGTCGTTGATAGTGATGAGGAAGCCGGTACGTTCGGAACCGTCGTCCTCGGTGAACACGCCTTCCTTGACTACGATTGGGTCTTCGCCGACGATGAGCGGTCTAGACATTTCGCCGTCGAACTCGATGAAATACGCTGGACGACCGTGGAAATAACCCTCGGTGACTTTCAGTGCGCTGTCGGCAGACTTGACTATGGTGTTGTTGAGTACAAGCGTTGTGGTAGGCGGACAACAAGGTCCGGGCAGAACCGGAGGAGGCGGCGGAGAAGGCTGGAACGGACGTTCCGGCTGGGGTCTCTGCTGTTGCGGCGGTCTCGGCGGAGGCGGTTTCGGGCAACCACCCTGCTTAGTCTTCCCAATATCAACAGCCATACGCCGACCTCAAACTACATTTACATGCAGTTTATAACGGCGTGGGATTTTTCCGCCGTTGCCGGGAAGCCAGTTCACGGTATATCAGCGCGATTCAACGAGTCCGGTGCCGTGACACGTGGCGCAGACATTGTCGCGGTCGTCCACGCCGGTACCGCCGCAGTCGGGGCAGTAGTCGCCGTCGACGGTCTCGGTCTCATCGTCGCCTTCATTGAGGTCGTCTTCGCTGAAATCGTAGCCTTCGGAATCGCGTTCCCAAGTATGCGCCGGAATCTTGCTGAACTCGCCGACGGCGTTCGCGTCGTTGCGGAACTCATCAGGACGCTCGTACTTGAGGATGATGTCCTTGATGAGACGGTGGCGCACGATGTCGTCGACACCCAGTTCGACAAAAGCTATGCGCGGGACACCCTTGAGGCGCGTCAGAGCGTCGACAAACCCGGAAGTCACTCTCGGTGGCAAGTCGCACTGCGCAGCGTCGCCACAGATGACCATCTTGGAGTCGCGTCCAAGGCGTGTCAGCATGAGCTTCATCTGCGCCTCGGTCGTGTTCTGGAACTCGTCGCAGACAATAAAGCTCTTCGCGAGCGTCGACCCGCGGATGTAGGCGAGAGGGCAGACCTGTATCTTCGAGTAGAAGTCGTTGTTCGAGAACGTCTCCTCGAGGTCCTTACCCTTCTTCTTGGCGCGTTTCTCCTTGGCGGAAAGCACGGGCATCTTCTTCAGCTGCTCCTCCGGGCTGACGCGCCGTCCCTTGATTAGGGAAATCGCGTCGTAGAGAGGCTGCATGTAGGGAGCAATCTTCTCGTCGAGGCTTCCGGGAAGGAATCCCAGCTCCTCGCCACCGGTCACGACCGGTCTGGTTAGCACCAACCGTTCGTAGTCGCCCCGGTCCATCCCAGCGATTCCCAGCCATGTCGCGATGGCGGTCTTGCCGGTGCCTGACGGTCCGTTCACGAAGATGATGTCATGAGTCTTGATCGCATGGACGAGTTCGTCTTGTCCCTTGGTCTTTGTGTATATCGGTCGGTCGTGCCGATCGCGGATGATCTCTTGGCCGCTATGCTGTATCACGTGCGAATCCTTGATAAGGTGGCTGCATTGCCACCTATATGTTTGTTTATACATTTAGGCGGCATTCTCTAGCCAAATTAAAATAAACTGATTCGTATGGCAAATATTCTGTTAGAAACCGTACAATACCGCAAAGGACACCGCAATTCCAAGGGTGAACTTGCCGAATGGGTTATCGTCAAGCACGATACCGGCAAGATTCTGTCGTCTCACAAGTCCAAATCCAAGGCCAACAAACACCTAAAGCAGATGGAATACTACAAGCATGTAAAGGCCGAGTCTTTCATAGGCTACCTAACGAAACAGCCGCTTACCGAAGCGGTAGCGGCTGCTATGAAACTGTACAGCGAAATTAACCGCGCCGGATAGTCTCGGCCTTTGACTTGGCCAGCTTGAAGGCGGAACTGCGCGTCACGGCTTCCCAGTTGGAATAGCCGTGCTTCGCGATGAACTCGGCAATCTTCGGGAGCGTGATGGTCTTCAGATGTTCCGTGGCGTGGTTGAAGTCCTCGATCCATTCGGGAGAGTGAACCATCTCGGTCAGCGGCTTCCACGTCGGGTCGAACACGGTCACGACAGGCGAACCGTACATCGACTCCACCACCACGTACGACTTCACGGTCTCATTGATGACGGCCTCGTACTTCGGGAACTTCGACGATAGCTGGTTCATTGTATCCATGAACGTCATCGCATGTTGTACCGACTCGTGCTTCGGAGAATCCTTCAGCAGCATGTCCATGTGACGGCCACGGCGTTCGGCGTTCTTGAACTCCGGAGACATGAGGAACTCGATGAAAGCCCCGTCGCCGTAGTTCTGCAGATAGAAAATCAGTTCGTTGACGTACATCTTGAAATACTGGTAGTCGCTGTCAAAAGACGTTTGCGCATCTTGCATGAGCCGCTTCTCGGCGTCGGTCTTGTGGGTCAAATCTTGCACGGGCGGAGCGTTGCACGGGTCTTCCATGATCTTGTTCTTGGCTTTGTTGAATAAAGACTTGACGCCGTCGGCGATACCCTCGTTGATGATGTAGCACTTCGCTACACACTTGAGTGCTTCGGTGTAGTCCGGATTGACTTTCGCCAGCTTGGTTAGACTCTCTAGAAATATCGCGTGTTTTTCGGCCATGAGGGAACCCATTGTTTTACACGCAGTTTATCAGCACACTCAATTTTTGAACGCCCAAACCGCATATAAACTGCAAATGGCAATAAACCGAGCACACTATGGCATACAGAATTGACGACGACTTCATCGAGGCTTTCCGCAACGGCGGTTGCTTCATATTCGAAGGCGAGGAAGACAAGGCTCCGGGTCCGGAAGAGGCTACCGACAAGCAGCCTGACGAAACGTCGGACGGTACGGAACCCTACCATACCGGCCTTTGCGGAAATATGACCAAGTGGGGAAGCCGTTACAACGCGTTCGGAAAGTTCAAACGCGTCCTGGCGGCGGTCGACTGGATTTAAACATACTACCAGTAAACATCAACAAACCCGCCTCGCGGCGGGTTTTCTTGTTATTCTACAGAGTCTTGCTTTTTTTCTAACCGCACCACATTGTTAATGGCGATCTTGTCGTCTTCCTTGAACTGGGGCGGCCACGGAATACCGAACCTATGGTACACCTCTTCAAGACTGACCGCCGAAAATTCTTCGACTACCTTCAGCAGTTTCTTGGTCTCGTCCGTGTCCAAGTGGAGCAAATTATCGTCGCCGAAGTGAACCACGCTGTCGCCGTCATCGGGGTCGTAGCGGATGTAGTTAATGTGGGAAAGGTTTAGGTACTGGGTATCGCTTACTTTGACAAACTTCATATCCTACCTACATGTACAAATCGGCATAAGTTTCCGTGTCCATCTCTTCCGGAGTCAACGTCTCGGAGAACTTCGTCAGCACGGAATCCAATTTACGGTATTCGTCCACGTAGCGCGACTGTCGCTGAGAATCCTTCTCGGTCACGTAGGTAAGTCTGGACAAGTTCATGTTGTCGCGCAAGTCCATCAGCTTCACCTTGGTCGCAAGGAGATTCTTGGCGATGTTGTCGATGTACACTTCGCGAGCCTCGGACTTACCCCTCGTAAGGAGTTCTACGGTCTTCCATACGGAAGCCGGAAAATATGCGGCGAGGTCGCTCACGGTAAAGCCGCCGTCCTCGACAACGTCGTGCATGTATGCGGCAGCCGTCAAATATTGGTCGCCGTATTGCGTTTGGGTCATTTCGGCGACCCTCGTTGGGTGATAGATATAGGCTTGCCCACCCTTGTCCAGTTGTCCGGCGTGGGCGAATTCAGCGAATTGCTTGGCACGTTCAACCATGTCCACATTTTTCTGCTGGATATCCTTCAAAAAAGCCTTGATTTCGTCGCGTGATCTCATTTAAATCCTCGAAAACGGTTATACATATCAAGCGGGACGACAACCCGTTGATTATTAAACTAGTTCCTTATGCACGGAATGTAATAATTTAGAGTTTAGAATTCAAATTCGGTCAAAACCGTGATTTTCAGTACCAACAATTTCAAGGAAGAATTCGTCAAGCAGCTCACCGACGCAATGTGCTTCGTCTTCGAGAACGATGCCGAAGTAGTCATACAGAGCGTGGAGGAAACCCGCAAGGTCCTGAGCACGACGATAGCCGTTTTCAGCGGCGAATTCGTGTCCGGTGAGCTGTACGGAAAATTCCGTGGAAGCTATGCCGCCAAAGGCGAAGAGACCACCGTAGAGCGCATATACATAACCATCTGCGACAGCCCGGCTGAATCTACAATACAGTTCGCCAATACACAGGACCTCATGAGGTCGCTCATGACCGCCCACAAGCTTTTCTTCACCCGAGAGAACCTTGCACCACGTCAGTACGAGATTATCGCGACCGAATGCGAGAAGCTGGCCGAACTGGCCAAGTATCTGCCGGACAACCGCATGGAAGCTTTCAAGAAGTCGCTAAGTCTCATCCGCGCCCAGATAATGATAGACTTCGACGTCAACAAGGCAACCGACAAAGAGAGGCTAGGATAATGTACCCGCTCGACCAATACCGCTCCAAGATATACGACGCGCTGTCAAAGAACTGGAGCATATCCATCAACGACAACCATACTTTCATGCTGCGGTTCAAGAATGAAACCGTGAAGCTAGAAGGTACGGTCGGTGTATCCGTAACCGAATCGAACGGTCACCATACCGTACGTGTCGCCTTTTACAACTATGCCGGAACTCGCCGAGACTCCATCATAATCAAGGACATGACTCCGGAAATGGTCTGCGGCCAGATCGGCAATTTCATCGAGGCGAAGGAAGCTGAAGTGGAAAAGGACAACGACCGCTCGCTTCAGTACCGTAACGAGCTTACGGAACTTCTCAAGAATCTCGGGTTCGTCAGGGATTGCGACTCGAAGTACATGTCAATCTTCAAGTCAGACTGTATCATGCTGACATTCAACTATGGCGAAAACATGGGCTTCAAGGTAGGCATATCCAAGAACCGAAAGAAAATCGCCGACAAGCCTATCGAGCTGGACGGCTCGTTCACATCCATCCACTGGAAAACCTCGCTGGAAGGCTGCATCAACCGCGCAAAACGAGAACTTGGAATCAAAAAATGAATCAAGAAGACTTAACAGCGGCACTTCGCCTATTCTACTTCGTGGCCGAAGAAGTCGTCGGCATCGGCATCGTGGTGGCCATGACAATCTTATCACTAGTTTTCGGTACGTACATGATATCGAGCTTTGGCGACCACGGAGGATACGTCTGGTTGGTTATCACCTATTGCGCGTACCTCAGTTACTACCCGACCTTTGAAACAATTAAAACCCAAATACGACATCTCTTGGTTTAGGAGAATTCCATGAATACCGACCCGGATTACCATTATGTACCGAAAAGGCGGCCCGAGGCCGCCTTTCTTGTTAGATGTTCACCCTTCGTTTCAGTTCGGCGAGCTTGCCGTCGCCCCAAGACTCCTCGATGGACTGCTCGGAACGTCCAACGAGGTAGCCGGTGATGCGGCGGATGCGGAGCACGTTGTGGCCGTTGTCCTTCACGTGACAATGCGGACACTCGTCGCCAATGATTCCGATATAGCCGCACTCCCTACAAGTATCTTGCTCGAATGTGCAAGTGCCGTAACCGATGTTAGCGTCGTACATGGCGCGTACCGTGCGCTTGACCGCCTCGATGTTCTGACGAGGGTCTCCGTCAATCTTGTAGTAGAAGATGTGGCCGCCGTTAGTCAGCTCGTGGAACGGAGCTTCCACGGCAAGCTTGTGTGCGAGCGTAGTCTTCACGTCGAACGGCATCATGTGCGAATTCGTGTAGTAACCCTTGCCCCAGAGTTCATCGCCCGGAACCTTCAGCTTGGGGTCGTTGCCGAAACGCTTCGCATCGATCTGTGCGAAACGTCCGCACACGTTTTCAGCCGGTGTGGCAAAGGTAGTCCAGTTCATGTGGGTTTCCTTCTGCACGGCGTCCGTGTATTCACGGATGTGCTTTACCACGGAATAGCCGAACTTAGTGGCCTCGTCGTCGATACCGAATACCTTTCCGAGAAGCGTCAAGCATACTTCATAAATACCGATATATCCGATGGCGTTAGAACCGTTCTTGATAGCGTTCTCGATGGTCGTATTTGTAGGCGCATCCTTGTCGGAGCCCATGTACAGTCCGTTCTTCATCGGGAAGAACAAGTTGGCGTACGTACGGTTCTTGATAGTCTTGTAACGCGCTTCCATGCACTCGCGGCACATCACAAGCTTCTCGTCGAGTTCCTTCCAGAACGCATCGACCGGGTTGGGAGCCTTCGTCGCACGGATGGCGATCGCAGGGAGGTTGATTGTCGTGAACCAGAGGTTGCCCTTGCCAGTCGTAACCGACTCGCCGTTGACATTGCCGATTGAGCGGGTACGGCAACCCATAGTGGAAATCGTCGTTTCCGGACGGAGCTTGCGGAGCTTAGCCTTGCCGTTCTCGACTCCGACGAATTCCCAGAACACGCCGCGCTCCACGCGGTAGAGCTTCTGCCCACGGTTATCCACGACGTTCTTCTCGTCGTAGTCCACTTCCATCTCGTTGTACTTCACGTAGACCTTGTTGTACGGCGTATCTACGTCGACGAAGTTCGGGTAGAAACGCTCTGCGAGGACTTCGCAAGACTTTTCCCACAAGTCGTAGTTGGGGTCGCCGGGATTGATGGAATAACCGGCCATCTCCTTGAAGATGGAAATCGGGAATATCGCGGTCGCGCCATTGCCGATACCGACCTCGGTAGCGTGGAGAAGCGCAAACGAAACAAGACGCCCACTCTTTGACGTATCCAAGCCGAAGTTCACGGAGCTGAACGGGAGCTGGTTACCAGAGCGGGAGAACAAGCTATTCACATTGTGTACGAAGGATTCCAGACCTTGGAAAGTGCTGCGGACGGTCATCATGTCGGCCTCGTTGACAAGCTCGGCCGGCATCTTCCAGTTGGTACCGTCGCCGAGCGGAATCCAGTAATCACGGTCGAACTCGTCGTACGGGAGTTCCGGCAATTGCTCGCGACCGCATTCGTACTCGTCAAGATCGCCCGAGTAGGCGTTGACAAATTCCTTCAAGTCCTTTGTGTTCACGTCCTTGAGGATACGGAGGTCGTACTTTGCGCGGATTTTGCGGAGCGCGTCACGGTCGACGCTGTTGGACACCCCCATCGCCTCGTTGACCACGATTGCATTGCGGATAAGGGTCTTGAGATGCTTCTGGAAAGAAAAATTCACATACGGTGCGAGGTCGAAGTCAAAATTGGCGAACGCTTGACCGCCGAAGAACGCGTTCTGGGAGGTCTGGAGAGCGATAGCGCCGATGGCGCACGCCGTCTCGATGGACTTGGCGGGGCGGACCCAGCCGTTTCCAGTGTCGAAACCGTCGGCGAGCAGCTTGGCCAGCGGGATAAAGAAACAGTTAACAGTAAGAGCATAGTAATCAAGGTCGTGTACATGGATGTCGCCCTGTTTGTGAGCTCTGGCGATTTCAGGCTTGATGATGTCCAGCAAGTTGTACATCTTCATCGTTTCACCGCCGGCCTTGGCGTAGCTGGATGCCACCAACGCGCCGTTCACGTTTCCGTTGTCTCGCAGTAACGAGCTGGTCTTGAGATTGGCGTCGATGATTTCGCGTACAATCGTGTAGAGGTCGCTTCTCAGTTCCCTTACTCGGGTTCTGTCGTTACGGTACCGAATAAATTCCTTGGCAGTTTCAATCTGGTTGTTGTTGATAAGGACGTTCTCGATCGTGTCCTGAATCTTCTCCACGTTGGCGGACTTCGCCCCGCCGTCCGACAGCACGTCGACAACCTCGTTCACGAGCTTGTCCAGCAGAGCATCGTTATACTTAACCGTGGTGTCCTTAAAAGCCGCTTCAATTGCGTCGTAAATATGCTTAATATCAAACTTCCGTCTACGCTTATCTCGTTTAATAACGTGTGTTAACATGTTTCCTCTTTAGCTTTACAGCAGTTAAATTATCTCTTTTGGTAATCGGTAGTTTAGCTATTATCCATTTGAAATGCAAATGAAAAAGGCCGGCTTCACCGACCCTTTCCACAACATATTGTTGATTAGTTGTTGACATCCATACAATATCTAGGACGCGCCTACCGGAGGCAGCTGATTTACCAATTTCATGCCGTTAACCGCGTTAGCCACGGATTCGGCGTTCAAAACGTTCACCGGAGCCAACTGCATGCTTACAGTCGGCGCGGACGATTCGATATGCCCCGAAGCGTCGGCGACCATGGAAGCGTTCTTAATGGTTTCAATCTTCCGGTCAATCAACGACAAGAACGATTTACAGTCACAGGACTCCGCATACAGGTCCGCCAAGTCACTGATGATACCAGCGATGTGTGCGTGTGTGAAATTGGCCTTCACGATTTTCTGCATGCCATCAACGAACTCTTGGTTTTTCATTGACATCCATTCTGGACGTTCCTCGCCAATGTGAATGTAACGCTGCGTAATGACATCAAACACCTGTTCAACCGTGTTCGGATTATGCACGTGTATGACTTCGTCAATACGTCCCGGACGAGTCTTGATGGTCGGATGCACCTTCTGGGGCTCGTTGATGGTCATAATGATGATTCCACTGAACTTGGACGAGTTCGTTTCGTCGATGCACGTGATGAACGTGGTAGTCAGATTGGTCTTCGCGCTGAAGTCGTTTCCGTCAATGTCGTCAAATACGAAAATAGAACCGGGGAACATGTTCAATATACGGAAGACCGATCGCATCTTCTTGGTATCGCTAATTGCATCGGACGAAATCCAGAATACTGGCGTGTCCGTGAATTGCATGATGAGCTTGTGGATAGACACCGTCTTTCCGGTTCCTGGGTCGCCTTGCAAGATATAACCACGGCGGCGATGCGCATTCAACACGGAGCGACACGTCTTGGCCATGGTATTCAGGTCAATATTCTTGATGTCGAAGTTGATGTTCTCGCGCTTGGCAGTGCGAATGGTCGAACCTTCAATCTTGATGATGTGCTTCGAGATATCGATAGTCTTAATGTAGTTGGAATATATGATATTTTCCACTTCGGCCAAAATATCAACATCCGTGTCATCGTCCACGAAGTCTTCGTTGTTGTACAGGTCACCGTTAAACACGCCGATGTTTATGTAGCTGAACTGCGAATTGGTCGTCGCATCCACGCCGGACGACTTGTACTGCATGTAATTGACTTCGAAACCGATAGTGGTGTTCTTGTACTTCGTCAAGATATACGTGCAGATGAGCCGGGAGTTGGTGGTGGTCGGTGTGTCATTTTTCGGAGTAAACATCTTGACAATACGCAGCCCGCTTTTTTCTTGCTGTTCCTTAGACATCGCGATCAAAGCCTTGCAGATATCTGCAGTCGCATCAATCTGGTTCACGTGAATAGAACGACCATTCTTGTACCCCATGAACTTTGCAAGCTCGTCGTAATCAGTATGAATCTCGTATTTCTGCGCAACAAACAGGTTGTTTATAACCATGCTTGCTTTTCCAAGGTTCAGCGCGGTTTCCGCTAAGTCCACATACGAACGGACTATCGGATTTCGTGTAGAAGCCTTGGCCGTCATTAGGATGCTTTCGAGCAGATTCGAGCCGACATTGAGAATCTTGGTGCCGTTCGTTCCGTTAATCTGGTTCTTCAGATAACGAATCTTCTCCTTCGCGGGACGACCGACCCACATGTCGGTGTCGATGCTGATGTGCAGCAGCATGTCCCCTATGTTGCGTATGATCTTGGAACCTACGCTGCCGGATTCGGACGTTTCTTCGTTATATACTTCGTTGGCCATTACATGCCCTCCATCTCGCCGCCGATCGGATTCAGTTCGTTGTCTCCGTCATAGCTGACTTGGACGTTGGTCTTCGAGCCGCCATATTTCCAAGTCCGTATGCACACGCGGAGCACGTTCCCCACGAACACCGTGAACAGAACGACCTTGCTCCAGAAAATGATGCGTGAATGTAAACTTTTCATTATTTTTCCTCAAAAAACATCAAAAATATAGCATTCTGGCCGTTTTAGCGCAATACCCTGACCAAGTCCGCCACGGTCGAAACTCTGTAACTGTCGTCACACCCTCGTGTAATTCCACTGTATGACACTGTCATACTATGTAAAAAACCTCGTTTTCCGGAACCGCAGTGCAGTGTCAAGGGTGCCGACCGGATGTAGGTCGACAGCACGAGCTCGTAAACCCTCCGCTTGACATCCAGCGATTTAGCCACTTCGCCGAGCCGGGTTTCAAGCTCCGTCTGGGCGTCGTCGCAGTCCGGGTCGTCGTTGGAGAAGCAAGCCATGCGTACGCGACGACCCTCGCAACGTTCCAGCACCCAGTCCATGCACGACCCGTCGAAAACCCCTTCCACTAGGACGTCTATGTCATCGCTCGGAAGCCGTCTCTCGACGTCGTACGGGTAGCTTTCGAGGTGTACCGCCTTGGAACACGCCGGATGGTCGAAATTGCCGAGAAATACCACCTTATCGGCCAAGTCCACGTATTTCTCGTAATGCGGGTACCAGTCGTGGACAATGACTATCGGCCTTTTGAAGAAACAGTCGGCCACCGCCATGCCGTCACCCAGTTGCCACACGGCGACATCTGGATTCTCGCGGCAAGCGAACCGCGTGTCAGTGCAGACAGACGCGACGACCCTCGCGAGACGGTTGAACTTGGAAAAACCGTCTTCCGTGCCTATGTCCTTTACGAACTGCATCTTTCCATATAGTCCTTCAGTTCCTTCTTCTGGGCGTCGGACAAGCCGGGGATTCCGTTCAGTCCGCCCAGAGAAGTGTTAATGAAAACCGGGACGTACCACTTTCCGTATTCGGCTGCAACCGCGTCGAGTAGCTTCGTGAACGACATGTCGCCTTCGTCCCTGATGTCGTAAATGGTCGTATCCAGAGTGAGAAGGCAAACCGGCGTACACTGCCACTTCATCTGGACCGAAAGCCGCCCAAGCGCGTCGTACTTTTCCACCAGTTCATTCAGCCCGACTTTCCCCTCCGCGTACCGCTTCAAGTCATCCATCGTCATGCGCCTCACGCAAGCGCAACGCCTACGGTTGTCCACATATTCCTTGGATTCGCAGTACGCGTCAGTATTGACCTTCGGGTGGAACAGGTGGCGCATCGTGCCCTTCAGACGCCGGCTATCCCCCACGAGACGCGTACATTTCGTGAGAAACGCGTCGTCTTCCGCGCCCCAGTTGCGGAAAGCCTCGTCGAAGCCGCCTACGGCGACCCACGTGGATTTCTTGAAGATGTTGCAGAGGCCTGTCTGACGGAATATTTCCGCGCCGTGGTCTTTCGTACCGGGAAGGAGCGGTTCTCCGGCTATGACGCGCCTCGTGTCCGGCTCATTCAGATACAGGACGTCGTCGAACGGGAAAACTATGGACGCATCCCCCGAATCAAGCAGACTTACTGATTCTCGCAACGAACAGAACGATTCCTCTGGCAGCAGCGCGTCAGCGTCACCCATCACGTAATATTCGTAGTCCGGATAGGCTTTGACAGCGGCGTTCAAGAGTTCGGTCTTGCAGAACACGCCTTTCTTCTGCGGGTCTCCCTTCAACTCATGGCACGGCACGAACTTCACGCGGTCTGGATTCCGGTTTGCGATAGCTTCGGCGAAACCGTTCGGATACTGTTCCGCGATTATAACGTCAAAGTCGTCGGTTGTCAAGTAATTTTTCACCACTTCGGCCAAGTTCCGCTTGCGGAACGTGTTTCCCTTGTCAAAAAACGCCATAATGACGCAAAATCTCATGATAACCGCCATGATAAACTACTTAGTTGGCAATTATAACAAAAAGAGATTTTAATGTCATTTAACGGAATCACAAACTTGCGAGACGCCAAAGAAAGCGTCAAGCTAAAACCGGAGCACCTTGCCGAAATCAAGAAGTGCGCCCAAGATCCGTTGTACTTCATCAATACATACATGTACATCAACACGAAAGACAACGGAATGCAGCTTTTCAAGACGTGGCCTTTTCAGGACGCGGCTATCAAGCGATTCTTGAAGTATCGATTCAACATCAATAGATGGTCACGACAGGTCGGTAAATCAACAATCGTTCGAGGCTTCATCCTGTGGCACGCGATGTTCCACCCGGACCAACTTGTCGCGATGCTTGCAAACAAGCTTTCGCTCGCGAAAGAACAGTTGCAGCTGTTGCGCGATTCGTATGTCGCTCTTCCTTACTGGCTACAGCCCGGTGTGAAGCTATGGAATAAAATGTCGATACAGTTCTCCAACAACACGCGTATTATCGTGGCGGCTTCGTCTCCAGACGGCATCCGTGGTTTCTCGCCAAACTTGTTGTATCTAGACGAATTCGCGTTCTTGCGTACTGGAATGGCCGAAGAATTCTGTGCGTCAGTATTTCCAGCAATTTCTTCCGGTAAGAAAACACGCGTTATTATTACATCCACTCCATGTGGACTTAATAAATTCTATCAAATGTGGGAAGACGCAGTCGACGAAGACACCGCATCTTATCACGATTTAATGTCAAAATATGTCAGGTCTACGGTTAAGTGGAACGAAGTGCCGGGGCGTGACGCCCAATGGGGCATCGATGAGAAGGCTCGTATCGGCGAACAGAAGTTCAGACAAGAATACGAGTGCGACTTCATCGGTTCCGCAATTACACTCATCGATTTCACTATTCTACAGAAGCTGAAGGCGTCCACTCCAAAACCAGTGAGGGGATTACCACCGGAATACAATCTCAGAATATTCCAGACGCCGTTGCCCAAGCAGAAGCTTGAACTGAACGGCTGGGTATACATCGCGGCAATCGACACGGGTTACGGTATTCGTCAAGACTACCATGTCCTTCAGATATTCCTTGCAAGAAGCAGTACCGACATAGAACAGGTGTGTGTACTGTCGTCCAACGAGGTGACTATCGAAGACTTCTGTACGATGTCCAGAAAACTGCTAAAGGGTTACTACGACCCAGACTTGACTATCGAATTCAACGGTCCGGGTGCGCGTACCTACTACATCTTCCAGCAGAACTTGGAATACGAAAACATCGTGAACTACGACAACAAGTTCCGTGGCATGTGGGCGACGGACGGTATCAAGCAGAGTGCGGTCATGCTTCTCAAGCTTTATGTCCAGCGTTTCTACGCGAAGCTACACGACGAAACGACCATCAACGAACTGATGTCATTCACCGAGCTTACCAAGAAGCACTGGGGCGGCGGTGGCGGAAACCACGACGACCACGTCACATCTCTTTACTGGGTCGTGTATCACGCCGCATCCAACTGGTTCCAAGGCAACCAAGTCGAGATTCCGTTCCTCAGCGGTCTGGAGCTCATGTTCGCGTCTATGCCGGGACACGAGTCGGAAGAGGACAAGGCCATCGAATTCGTCCAAGACCAAGATGCCGTCGATGAACAGGCTGCTGTCGGCAAGCTGCAGTACGACCAGTTCAAGGCGTACACGATGGAAAGGACGCAAGCACCACGAATTGAGATGCCGAAACAGATGGCATCAGTATAAACTGCGGATAAGCAACCATAGGATTGGGCGATGTTTAGTGAACTTGACGACTTGAAGCAGCTAACGCAGTCAGTGGCACTCGAATCCCTCGACTTCTCGAAGGAGAAGGAAGAGGCGGACGAAGCCGACCACGGCGCAATGATTATCGACGGCGAAATGGACAACCGTCCGTTCGAAAAGGGTGACAAGATCCCGGTCATCCGTGTACAAGGCGACGCAGACAAGAAACCGGTTGCGATTACTGCAACGGTTGGCGGAAGCTCCGGCAACTTGACCTCCGACAAGATCAAGGCCAAGCGTCCCATATTCGAACAGAAACCGGATTCTGAACTTACGGATTCCGACCTCGAAGGAATCTTCGGCAAGGGTCTCGGCGCACACATCGGCGGCATCGGCTCCCTCAAGAAGGCTTTGGAATGCTGCGTGGACGGCGACCCAGACTGCGAGCACCAGTTCCATCCGGGCGACTACGTGAAGGCCAAGAGCTGCAAGGTGCCGGTCATACTCATAATCAAGCAATCCGACGGTCCGGTCATCACGACGGCAAAGCCGACCAACAACATGGACGAATATTGCGAAGGCAACGACGGCTGCTGGCCGGAGTTCCACTTCAACCAAGACGAAATCGAGCCGATGGACGGCCTTTCTCTCGACGATATCATGAACGTCATGGCGTTCAATGACGCCCAGATGGAAAGCCTCAGCGACGGTTCAATCGACGAGGACGCACAGAAGGGTATCGTGGACAAGACCAACGAAATGCTGCGCGAAAAGAACCTCGAAGGCGCGGACGATTGCAAGCCGGGCGAATTCTGCGACCAGAAGGAACTGATCGACCGCATGGACGAGATCTTCGGCAACCAGACTTATACGTTCGCTTCACCAAAAGTGACGACACTCGACCGCGACGGAAACATCGAGACGAGCCAGTCGGCCGGTAAGATCAGTTTCGGGGCGTTCTAATGGATGGCCAGATAAAGACAAAGCCGAAGTTCTTCTTCGACAACGGGTGCCCGATCTGCTCGCAGTACAAGCGCATCGTGGAGCGGAAAATTGGCGACCGCGTCGACTACGTCCCCGCCCCGCAGAATTCTTCTGACTTCGAATATCTCGCTGCGGACGGTGTCACGTATTCAGGTGCCAAGGCTATCGAGGCGTTGACGAAAGATTTCCCCGAGGTCAAGGACTACATGTGGGTACTGCCGGAGAAATACAAAGTGACCGCCCTGAAGGCGGTCTATAAGGTCAGCAGTGTCGTTAGGAAGGCTTACGGAGTTGCCAAGAAAGGCTGCAACTGCGGCAAGCACTAGTAAACGTTTCGTCTAGCCGAATACTTGGGCAGCTTTTTACAAAGCTGCTCCTTTATTTTTGGTTTCGCGAGGTTATACGCATCCAAAGCGATACGATTCCTGTAGTGCGGGTCACCCCGATTCAAGTTGAAACTGTCGCCTTCGTCCGAGCAAATCTTGGCGACCTCGTCCATTATGGAAATGTTGACCGAATCGTTCCGAGATCCGCCGAAAGCCGCGTTATAGATGACCGTATGGTCTTGCTTCCCTACGGACAAGTTCACCTTGGCACCCAGCACGTTGAAGCTCACGCCTTCCATGGCGAATACGCGGTCTAGAACGCCAGAGGCATAGGCATTGTTCACCTTGGCGTCCAGTTCGTCACAGAAAGTGTACACGAAATGCGCGGGATCGTCCCTGTACAGGCTGACGATGGCCTCGTAGAGGTTCTTGTTATCACCGCATATTTTTGCAACCGTCTCAAGAAACAACATAGGAAGCAACCGTTATGGCTACTTCCTAGTTTATTATTAACGGACTGTCCTAGACAATGGAAATCGTGGTTCCTTCAAGCGGCGTAAGGAATCCCAACGTCAAGTGCAGCTGACCGTTCTCGAACGAATGCTTGATGTTCTGGGTGTCAACCGGTCTGGGAATCGGGTACACCACCGTATGGGTGCCGAGCAAGTAGTCCGGAATGTTCACTTGCGAAGTGATTTTCGGCTTCGTCTTGCTGCCCTTTCCACCCTTGGACTTCTTCGTGTTGGCCTTCAGTCTAGCGGTGAGACCGTCGACGAACGTAGTCCTCGTAAATGTGACCGATACTTCGTTCTGCGGCGTGAGCACGATATTGACGTTTTCCTTCTGGATTCCCGGCAAGTCGACGATGACGTGGCATTCGTCGTTGGTCATTACGAGCTCGGAGAACGGCTCCTGCAAGTAGTACGCGGACTGCACGGACGGTTGCTGCTGTTGCGGCTGGTTAATGGGGATCGGCACCCCCTGCTGCGGTGCTGGAGCTTGCTGTACCGGCTGCACTGGCTGGGCCGGCTGCTGGTAATAGTTCGGCTGCACGGGTGCTTGCTGAGGCTGTTGCGGCTGCTGGTAGACGGCCGGCTGGGCATAGTTACCGGCGAATTGCTGGTTCGGCTGCGGTGGCGGCTGTTGCGCCATCGTATTGAGCCCGATTCCCATGCCGCGACCGCCCACGCGGTTTCGTTGGTTAATCATCTCGGTTTCTCTTTGAGTACGCTGTATGGCGGCCATACTGACGCGCTCACCCTCGCCAGTATTTCCCAGTGTCACATTGTAATCGGGTACGCCGTTGTTGAAAATGATAGTGGACCCGAAATCGTCTTCAGCCATAGATGACCTTCTTTTTAAATGTTCAATTTCGACTATATCGTCGTGCTTGGCACCGAATAATTTAGCGGCAATGTTCTTCAGAAAACCCATCAATTACCCAGCGCGTCTCGAAGCTCGGACACGACGGGGACACTCCTTAGCTTTGCCAGCGCACGATTCCTGATGCGGCGTATGATTTCCTTGCTGACACGGCGTTCAGCGGAAATCTCACTAACGGTATCTTCGTATCCATCCAAGCCATACAGTCTACGCAGTAAATTAGTCTCTTCCGGCGACAAGTAGTCTTCGAGCACGTTTTTGATGGTTTCTCGCCGCATTTCCTCCTCGTGCAGCGCGTCGGTACGGTCGTCGGCGGCCAGCGTGTCGGCAATCACTATTGGAGCACCGTTGTTCAGCGTAGTCCCGACGACGCTCCTCTCCATGGAAGCTGGTTCGGACACGGCGTTCTCGGCCAGCTGGCCGTATTGGATATGTTCTACCGATTCGCCGCGTTTCTTGGCCTTGAGTACGCGTTTTCGAATCCTGACCGGTACGCGCACCATGTCGCTGTTGTGGACGATGAGATCCATGTGGCGACGGATTTCGAACACGGCGAACGACCCGAACTTCGTCCCGCACGTGTAATCGTACTTGTTGAAAGCTTCGAGCATGCCAAGCTTCCCTTCAGCGTAGAAGTCGTTGATGGGGAGGCCAGTCGTCTTCTTGTACGCCTTGGCCACGGCCAGAACGAACCGGAGATTTGATTGGATTATGGCAACCTTTATTTCCTGTCGCCGCTTTTCGTCCTTTGTCGAATGGTATTCACGAAAAAGCTCGGTTTCGGCCTTTCGTCCGAGAATCTTGTACTTGACAGTCTCCTCAATCAGTTTCTTTGTTGACCAGTCTTCTTCATAGGTCTTCATCCAGCACTCTCTTGGGTGGAATTGTAAAAAATATAATACATCCGAGTTTGTAATGCAAATTTTACAAACACAGCAATAAACTGCAGTTTATATGACTACGACACGCGATATATATGGTTCTCTGGCACTGACAAGTGACCAAGCAGCCTTCAAGAAACTGGTAGACGACGCTTCCAGCAAGCTTACAAAGTACTCGCGGTCTGTTCCAGTGACTGGATGCAAGACAGGCCCCGGCTACGAATACGTCGACTACGTAATCACCATCCGGGTTTCGCATGACCGTCGATCGTGCAGCGTATTCCGCAACCGGACCGGTAAACTGATCTATGCCATGATTGAAGGACGTGTCGCCAGTGTCAACTATGAATTCATTTTTGTGGAAGACCACCTACAATCACTCATAAAGGAAGGAAATGGCTAAAGAAGCAAGCATACCAGTCAACGGCGTCGTGACGGAGGAACGCGGAAGCGGGTTCTTCACGGTCGAATTGGAAAACGGCCACACGCTGATAGCGCGTCTATCCGGAAAGATGGAGAAGCGCAACAAGATTAAAGTAAACACGGACGACAAGGTAATCGTTGAAATATGTCCGTATGACCTCAACCGAGGCCGAATCACATATCGATTCAAATGAAAAACCGCTGCCTAGTAGGCAGCGGACTGAAATGAACCTAGAGATGACCTTTAGGCTTTTTTCTTTTTCGTTTTCTTGACTGGCTTTGTCACGACTACCGGCTCGGCCACGACCTTTTCAGTCTTTTTCTTCCGGCCACGCGTCTTCTTTTCTGAAGACTTGGAAATCGTGTCGATGAACGTCGCGATGTCTTTCTTGGACGTCTTCGCGGTCTTCTCTGCCTTCTTCATGGTCTTCTTGGCAGTCTTCTTGGCCTTGGACGGCTTCGGAGCGGCTTCGACTGTTTCTTCGGCCTTCGGTTCGGTAGCTTCGGTTGCTTCGACCTTGGTCACCACCTCCTCGATAGCTTCCGTGATAGGCGAACTTTCGGGTTCTGCGTCGGCCGGTGCCGGCACTTCTTCGTCTGTCGTGACAGTCTCGGTTGCCGGTTCGGTCGCTTCGACGGTCGCTGTGATGGGTTCTGATGCCGAAACGATGGCTTGGGGTTCATCTACGGTGATGGTGTGTTCGGTGGTTGTTTCTGGCGCGATGACGAAGTCGGTAGTGATGTCGACCTTCTTGGAAGCGCGAATCTTCAAGAATGCCACGACCACAACAACGGCTGCCAGCACACCCAGGGCTATGATGAGTTCTGTACTCATGGGTTTTTCTCCTATAGGATTTTTCAGTATTCACTAAACTAGTACATTCGTACAGAAAGCGGAACAGTATAAACTACGGATATGGCTAAGAAAAAATTACTTACAGATGTTCCGGATTCCGTCGAAGACTTCGTTATCGACGCGGTCAAGGAACCAGTAGACACCGAACTGCGACCGATGTCAGAAGTCACGGAACCCGTGACGGTCGACAAGGCTGCGCCAGTCGTCAAGAAGGTTCCAAAGGAGGAACCGAAGCCGGTACAACATAAGCCGGCGAGTGTTCCAAGCAATCCGGTCCCGGTCAAGAAGAAGCGAATCCGTATCCGCAAGAAGGGTGCGAAAAAGCTTTCGGCGGCCATAATCTGCCAGAACCCGAACATCACCCGCTTCATCTAATGAGGTTTCCCATGCACGAATCGCTAAAGGTAGTTATAGAATCGGTTGACCCGGCAATGCGCAAGGCCATCTACGCTATATATTCGACGGTCTTCGAAAATGCGGAAACACCGACGAGTACCGACGCGGTCGAGCATCTTAAAGCAACGGTTGGCGTCAACCCGAACGAGGTGAAGGACGGTACGAAAATCGTCGGACTGGCATCCAAGGTCGGGATGGACGGAGAAACGAGCTTGGCCAAGGACGAGGATGAAATTCTTAACCAAGTCAGCAACGACATGGCAGATATCCATCCGATCGACGTGCAGCTCCCGGAAGAACAGCAGTTCGACAACCTCCCCACGGGAGGCGGACCGGTCGAAGAACCAGCACCGGTTGCCGCGCCAAACGATTCCGATGACGCCGACATGACATGGGACGACATACAGAATGAACCGGCGGCTATTCCAGACGACACTTCGGACGAGACGCTGGACAGCTTGCTTAACGGATAAAAAAAGGCGGTTTTATTACCGCCTTTCCTATTTACATTTGCGAAGAAACGTGGAACTTCGCGTGTTTCGCCTCTTCCTTCCGTTTATCGGCCTTGACAATATCGCGAACTTGCTTCTGCTCTTCTTTTTCGCGGATACGTATCTTCTTGAGCAACGCTTTGCGGACTTCCTTGTTGTATTCAAGCCGCTGTGGGGATACGTTACCTTCCTTGATAAATCGGTCGACGTTGCCGATAACCTTAGACACCTTGACCTCTTCGTCGTTGAACGTGTTCAACGCGTTGATACGTGCGGTAGTATTCTCACGTGCGGTCTTGACGACTGCGTCGATACGGTCCCAGACGCCGTACATCTTGTCAAAATTCTCGGTAATGTACGTATACATCGACGACGGAGACATCGGGTTCTGGTTGACAAGCCCCTCCGGTACCCAACGGTCGGCCTTCCACGCCTTGCCCTCGACTTGGACCGGGATGATCTTCAGTCGACCGTCCGCGTTTACCTGAACAAGAGTCATGTGTTCGGCATTTGCCGCCCAGTTGATGCACTTGCGTTTCGTCTCGCCGTGGTCGTTGTAACTAAGGCTCACGGTTTCCTTGCACTGGAATACCACGCCCCAGTAAAAATTCTTGGTGTCGACCGGGTTCAGCTCCTTCAGCTTGACGGTATACATGTAACCGTTACGGCGGCCACCCACTTCTTCCGTCTTGGAGTTCGTGTCAACCTTCCAGAACGTATTGATGTTCGGTAGGCCGTGATACACCTGAGTCTCGCAGATAGACCGCGCATCCATTTCAGACTGCATCAATTCGATGTACCACTCGTTTTCGTCTTCTTCCTTCGGTTCAGACGTGTGGTAGAACAGGTTAAGCGTCCCGTTGACAAACGTAATCCACTGAGGGTCTTCGTTCTGGAAATCGTAGGAACCGAACCATTCCGCGTACTTCTTCTGCGCATCGGTCGGCAAGTCCACGACACGAGACATGCCGTCGAAATCGTGCGGGGCGAATCCGGCCTCGCGGCACTTGTTCATGATCCAGAAGTCGAGAATGATGTCCTTGTGCGAGTCCCAGGTAATGCCGGCGTTGATATAGTTGATAAGGCGGATACCGGCAACCTTCTTGGCTTTCATCTCAAGAAGAGCTTGCGTATTTCCGTCCCATTCCACGAACGCGTTGATGCAGTTTAACAAAATCCTACTGTTGGCCATCGGCTAACCTCACTACGCAGTTTATTCATTTACGAACAGTTAAGAGGATATAAACTAGGAGATAAAGCACAATTGAAGGTATCATCATGTACGAAATGTTTGACCTCCCCAATGAACAAGAGCTTGCCCAGATCATTCTGGAGGCCAAGAAACAGCCGCGCAAGACAGATAACGCAATCGATGTCAAGGACATCTTCCCCTTCAGTACGCCGAAAGCCAAGTCCAATGTCGTGTCCGACAAGACCGGTGTCGTGAAGCCGAAAGTCGACTTCCGCGATTCCGACGTCGCATCCGCTTGGGAAAAGTTCCTCGGCAACATGAAGGCCAAGAAGGCCGGTGCAAAGACCGATGATTTCGGTCGTCTCGACGTCGCCAACGGCGAGAAGGTTCCGTCCACCGAGAAGATCGTCAACACTATCAAGGCTCTCAAGACCACCAAGGTGACTGGGCTCAACGGAAAGAGCACTACCGAGACCGAAGTCCTCGGCGTGTTCAAGGAAATGGCCAAGACCTCCGCCACCAAGCTTCCGGACAAGACCGGAGCGGTGGAACCGAAGGACGGCCTCGGAAAGATCGACAAGAAGCCAAAGATCATGGACATGTCTGGCGCGACCGTTGTGGTGAAGGACGCTATCCCGTCCAGCACGAACAAGCTTCCGGACAAGACTGACGTCGTGAAGCCGAAGGACGGTCTCGGAAAGATCGACAAGAAGCCGAAGATCATGGACATGACCGGTGCGACCGTCGTGGTGAAGGACGCTATCCCGTCTAGCACGAACAAGCTTCCGGACAAGTCCGACGCCGTGAAGCCGAAGAAGCTCGAAACCGCAAAATCAGCTAAGTAAGGCGAACCATGGCCGAATTGACCGAAGAACTGCAGAAGAACGCTAGACGACTGACGCGAAACCCGGTGCCCGTGCACCAAGGGTTCGCTCGGTTGCGCTTTTCCGAATTTCCGGTCAATTACGTCGAGCGTAGGCAAAGCGTAACCGACCCGTACACGACTGACGAGCAAGAGGTTGTCAACGCAAACATCATGGACTGGGTATGCCCCGGATTGACTTGTGCCTTGCAGAAGGAATGCCACTACAAGTTCGTGACCTACATCCCAACGCAAGAGGACAACCAGTACGACGACACGATTTCGGTCGCTATGCTTGCCGATAACCGTTACGAGAACTGGTGGGCTATCACACGGTACATGCAAGTCGTGCAAAGCGGACAAACGGACGCCGACCCGGTTCGCGACCCGAATCACCGTGTATACGGATTCGACCACCGCTACCGCAACCGGCTGACTTTCATCCAGTGGATAGACATGCACATGGCCGACGACGTCGCACAAGAATACATGATTGTCCGGCTGGAACGTTGCCGCTTCACGGCAAAGTCCCCGCTCAACTTCAAGCCGGGTACACTCCAGCCGGTTACGTTCAACCTCAGTATCAAGTACGAAATCCAGCACATCATCCGTCTTCCCGACCCCAACGAACTGATGGACGCAATCTGCGTCTCGCTTGGTTCGGACGGTTACTACAACACCTAGAGGTGAGAAATGGCTACGAACTATCAGCATGGAACGACTTCCGGTATAGGAAACCCGACGAACCGAAAGGCTTCCGGCGACGCCTATCTCGCCTACTACATGGACAAGTTCTACGCATCTGCGCGTGGTCACTTGCTGAACAAGTACCACGTGGGGTTCTGGGGTGAATACGTGTCGGAAGCACTCCGAGTGATGGACCGCAACGCTTTCGCCGACAAGTATACCATAACAAATACCAAGACGTTCAAGAACACCGGAGACCTCCACTGGAAAGCCGCGTTCAACAACTGGTGCGACCTATTCTACGACCGCGCCAGCAAGGTTCTGAACATGTACTGGGCATGCGAGTCGGCTACCGTGCTGGGCAACACGGCGAGCATACAGCGTTTCGGCTCGCTAGACACGACAAAGCAGATGCAGTACCCGCTGGCTACGGGCGACAGCGGCCCGAAAGACTTGCGGCTGACCATCGTGGATGATCCGTACATGATGTGGTATCAGTTCTTCAACGCGCTGTTCAACGTGCAGTACAGTCCTCTCGTTCTCAAGGCGCGTAGCACTTGGCACAAGATCAACATCGCGATAGACGTATATTCGGAAGCTACGACAATGCAGCGTAGCGGAACAGGACAATTAGCGACCGAACAGAACCCCTTCATCACCGATATCGCGCTTAACCAGATGTTCGAATTCAATTCAGCCGTTTTGAAAAATTCCCCGGACATGAAATTAAGCTTCAGCGAAAGCAATCCATACAAGTTCAACATCAATTTCATTTATCCGAACGTGTTCCACGGTTCGTTCAAGACGCAGCTCCGTTACCTACGCGACAACACTCGCGACGGTTCCGACGCGAACGCCTTGGACAAGAAAACCAACTACAATTCATACCGTCACTCGTTTTACGAAGAAACCTACAAGTCCCTTCAAGCGACCAAGAAAGCGTACACCTACGAGACTTTCAACCCGAAAGACTACTATTCAGATTACGGAATGCGTTATTTCAAGAAAAAAGACGATTAACAAGAAGACCCGCACTGAAGTGCGGGTTTTTTAAAATCACTTCACCATCGTCTCGACTCGCTGCCGTACGTCCAGCATTTTGTTCTGGCCGTAGAACTTTACCATCGCCTCGTACTGATTGTACATCTTCGCGTTGGTTCTGCTCAGCGGTATTTCCGACACGAACTCGTCGTAAAGTGTGTTCACCTTTTCCGAACCCAGAGTGTAAGCCTTGTCGCCGAGTATTTCCACGCCCCAAAAATCCGTACTGTACGGCGTGTAGTAAAGCCCGTTCCGTCCGGCGGCAAGCTGCTGGGGCATCTTGACCTGTTCGCTAGACATGCGGATTCTGTCGAAACGGCCACAGATATACTTGAGATACGCGTCTATCCGGTTGTCCATAATCACCAAGGGGTCGGTAAATGCGCGGTCACGGATAATCTTGGAACATGCCTTCGCGCCGACCTGAGTAACCGGAATCCCGGCTACCGCCAGCATCTGCGTACACATTTCCTCGTAGCTCATGTTCGGCTTGTAGAAAGTCTCATTGTGCTCGCGGTCGATGAATGAGAACGGATATTCATAGTTGAAGCCAATCATGGTAAGGTGCGACAGCTGTATGCCGCGCCAACGCGTCATGCCCATCGCCTTGCAGAACGTGTCCACGAAGGTGCTCGGCATGTGCGCCTTCATCGCGCTGACCAGCTTGGAAGGCGAGTTTCCCTTGTTCGTCAGCACGGACATCACCTCGTCCTTCTTGAACGCCTCGCACACCGTCTTCCATTCGTCCTCGTCCTCGAACGAGTTCTTGCAAAGCGGGAACTGGATGATGCCGTTCTTGGTATTCTTGATTCGGACACGGTCGTACGGGATATAGAGAAAACGCGGATTGTGGTATTCCGTATAGGTAATGTCTATATGGGCAATGACCTTCAGTATGGCGACAGTCCGGTCGGACAGCATGTCGTTAAACAAGTCCAACGGTTCGCCAAGCTTGGCAGTCGCCAAAAAGTGCACTTTTTCGCCGTTTATGTTGCGTCGCAACGCCTCTATAACGGCATCGAGGCTGTAGCCCATAATGTATACGGTCGCCTTAGAGTCCATTATCCTATTTTTCCGTCGTTCTGGATGTACGGCAATATGTATTCGTCAAGCCATTTATGTCCGGGGAACTCGAACACGACGTCATATATGAGACCTTTCTCGGTACAGAACACCACCGCAGGGAGCTTCCGCATACCCAAGTCGGTGTATATCAAGTTCTTTTCCGGTTCCGGCTCTATGACCGTGCGTACACAGCGTACTGGGTCGTCGAACAGATGGTACTTGTTGAACCACGCGAACATGTCGCTGAACGCTTGCTTGCAAGACGGACACTGGTCATTCTCGTCGTAAAACACGAAGACCCACATAATCACCCTCTGACGCGAAACGAGGTCGCTGTATGCGTCCTGTCCGTAGTTCAGAAGGCGTTGGCTCAGTGGCTCATATCCGCCGTTAATGAAGGCCGTATCGCTGCAACACGACATATTCCGTAAAATCCTTGGTTAAACCCTAAATTATACTATTTAAAGCCTTACGTCATAATGGAACAGTTTTCCCATGTTCTTTTCGTTGGCTATGAACCAGTTTACACCCCGAAGACGGCACCATTCCTCGGCGGCAGCCCATTTAGCATGGTTAACCATAACATCCATAAGCTTGGTCTCGTAAGATACCTTACGCTTTCGGTACCGGTCCCATGCAGCCTCGTCGGCCTGATTGGACGGCGGTTTCGGCATCTTCGGGACAACGGAATAGGTCGTCGGCTTAATCTCAATAAGGTATCTGGATATTTCCTTGGTGTCCTTGTCGGTAATCTCGACGTATAAATCCGGCTTGTATATGGAAAGTTTCTGGTACTTGGGCGACATGTACGCAATGGATATCGGCGGGGGTTCATAACCCCACAAGGTTATCAAAGGGTGGACGTCGCACAGCACGAACATCTTCTGCTCCCACTCCGACTTGTACTGGGGAACCGGGGCGTTCGGCATGTACTTTTCCGGGTGCAGCAGCGTGTACGTCCCCTTCTTGCAATCTCTGTAATAGTTATGAGCCATTACGACCTCACCGCAGATTGGAACATACGCGCATAGTAGCTAGAAAGGCTTTCGCCGGCTGCTTGCGGCGTAAACTGGTAATATGAAATCTTCTCGTACCGCGACTGTTCGAAATCGCTTGCCACGCTATATGTCGACACAAGTGCCGGAGTCTTGACAGAACCGTCAGCCGTCGGATAACCAGTCGGATTATCCGCGTAGTACGGCTTGCGAACGGACGACTCGTTCATACCAGTATTCGACGACGAATAGTCGCCCGACAGCGATTCGATGGAGTCGAGCTTTTCTGAGACGTATTGGATGTAAGCCTCGGTCGTAGCGTAATTGTTCGAGAACCTGGCCAGCTGGTACATGTGTTCGACATAGTAGTTGTCGTCCGACTGCGCCGACATGCTTCCCACGATGCTCTTCAGCGTATTCTCCTCGAACTTGGAAATCTTCTTCGGTCCGGCCATCACCTCGTTCTCTGTCTCCATCGCATACGTGAAGTTGATAGAGTCACGAATGCCGTCCGCAGCCGGAGCCGTTTTGGACGGGTGCAAGTCGGAGAACGTGAACGGACGGTTGGTATCATACTCGTCTGCCTCGGCTTCCGCCTCGCTGGTGTTGTCGTCCTTGTTCTTGGCCTTGCGGAACTGGGAAAGCAACCAGTCCCACGGATTTTCCAAGTACAGCTGGCGCAACACGCTCTCACGAGCGGTCGGCGCGTCAAGCTCCATCGCGAGACAGCAAGTGTAGATGTCGGCCTCCATTGCGCGACGCCAGTACTTGTCTTCGAGGCGCAAGTCCTTGTACAACTGCTTGGTTCTGTTCTTAATCTTTTCCGAAAGGTTTGGACACGCAATTTCCAAGCAACCAATCCAACCCTTGTACGTCTTGATCATGTCTATCGCGGACATGCCGTAAAATTTCTTGCCGTTGTCGTATTCCTCCGTATATACGAAGAAACACTCGAACGGGCCGACCATGTCTATGAACTTGTTGACATTCATCTTCTTGGTCAACAGCTGGGCGTACTTTTTCAGAAGCATACGGAACGGCTTGATGAGCAAGTCGTACACGTAAACGATCCACGCCTCGATAAGGTTGAACAATCCGTTGATGAAATTCTTGACATACTTCGTAATCATCGTGTCAAGACCAAACTTCAAGTCTGTTACGTTGAGGAATGAAAACTTCTCGTTGATGCAAGCGATAATCGCCCACGGGCGTCCCTTGGTCGAATTTCCGTCGGCATCCTCCGTACAACCAGTCAGATTGGCTATGACGTTGGCCAAGCAAGGACACTTAGCCATGTACTTACCCAAGTCGTCCCAGTTGATTGCCATAGTGAAATTGAGCAGCCCGTTGAGCTTATCTTGTATCGCGTTAATCACATCCAATATACAGTTCCGCACGGCCTCGGTAAAATCAAGCGTAGCGTATTCAAGCCGTTCGCGAGCGGCGTCGATCTTGTTGAACAAGGCGAAAGCGGCCTTCACGATTACGTCGAGCCAGCCATCTACCGTGCCGCCCCACATTTCAACGAACGTACAGACGTTTTTGACAAAATCTGGTTTCTGGATAAGCTTTCCGATAGACGCGCCAGAAGTGACGCCATGCATAGCCGACGCCGCCTTGTCCATACCAGCGGTCACGCCGCTCATGAGAAGCTTAACCGATTTCGGCAGCTTGTCCATAATATAATCGTACAGCATGTCGCTGCAGTCAAGCGAATTGATACGCTTCGTCGAAGCGTCAATCGCGGATGCGGCCTTTTCAATGCCGCCAGTGATTGTACTGGCCAGTCCGTCGACGCTTGTCATGACGGACGGCTTCAACGGATAGCCGGAATCACCGGCCAGCTGCGACGACGTGCTTGCGGTCGGCGTAGAAACGACGGCACTGTCCACCGACGACTGCATGCCGTCACTGGCCGCGTTCCTCGGCTTCTCGCAATCCATTTTCTTCTTCGATGAATCACTCATTGCACCACCTATCCGTTATAGTCGTCGGCATTGAACCCCGGCATCACGGCACGGAGGTTCGGAATGTCGAAATCGTTGGTAGAAACTACAGGGATGTCGAAATTGGCCGCCGTTGTCCGTATATGCACAATCAGTTTATCCAAGACGTCGAGCTGGTAATCGTTGGGGACATTATCCATGTCGCCGACAAGCATGATAACGACCGAATCGACGTTAGCCTTGTTTCCGTCAATCGTCGCGTTACTGTATGCGCCGGCATCATTATCGATGTCGATAAATTGATAAAGCCCGCTGTTCTTGAGAGACTTCTTGTCATCATTCTCGGCAAGAATCTCGGGAGCACCTTCCGTCTGGCCGACAAGGAAATGTGCAGTCGTCGCCGTCTTCATAATCTTGCTGGCCATGACCGGGAAGCATTCACCCTCGGTGTGGCAAACAAGGATACGCTTGATCTGCTTTCCGCTTCTCTGGATCATCGTGTCAGTCCGCTCGATAGGAACCTTCATCACGGTTTCGCCGTCTTGGTCAACGATGTCGGTATACGGCAAGTTATCGTCAAACGGTTCGGCCAGTGCCGGATTCTTGGCCGTATCGTCAACCGGCGGCTGCCCATTGAACGCGTCGACGGTCGCTTGCGAAATGTGGGAAATCTGCAAATATTCGCTGCCTTGCCCGATACCGGTATTGTTCCGGTTTCCGCCTACCGGCATGCAAGTAAAAATGTCTATCGTAGCTTCAGTCAGAACATGGTGCGTATTCGCCCCAGCACCTTCCTTCGCGCCTTGTCCGGCTTGAGGATGCGCAACGCTAGATTCATATGTGACGAATCCAGACTCGTCCCAGAGAAGTCCGGAATTGTTTCCGGGATTAACGATAGTAGTCGTATGGGTCTGCCGGTTGTGCGTATAGAAGAAACCGTCCTCGCCTAGATTTCCGACTGCCACGTCCGGATAACTGTCGGCGTATTCAGCTGGAAGAACGTCGGGTGTAGCCGACACCCCATAATAGGTTCCACGGTTGATGTCCCCATCCTCGAAACGAACGCGCAAATAATAACCGACTTGGGGAACTTGCTGAAGTCCACCTATAAGAGCTGGATACACGTACGGCTGGTCGTCGTCGTCCAATTCATCGGTCACCCCAAGAATACGAGCATGCACACCGCCTCGGTGCATCGTATCCACACTGCCTTGAACAACCACGGCCAAGTAATCTTCATCGGGTAACTTGTTATACACGCCCATACGTAACCTACTTCTTCATCTTATCAGCTTCGACCTTGCATGCCTTGGCGATTTCATCAAGCTTCTTCATGGTAGGGTCATAACCGTCGATTCCATCACTATTGGAAACCAACGTCAAAATCGTCAAATGGTCCGGTTGCTGGTTAAAGTGAGCGGAGCCAAGGGCACCACTAGAAACTGTCGAGTCCTTCTTGATTCGTTTCGCCACGACGATATATTCATCCGTGTAGTACATGTCCGGTCCTTCGACGCCTCCGTTCTTGGCCGGTTTCAGAGAATACACATAGACGCGGCTTCCGACGGCCGGCCCGATACAGTTTGTCAGACCAATCGCCATCAGCTTGGAGTATTCGGTCAGGTGGCGGAGACGGATCTGTTCCGCGATACAGTACGACTTGTGCACATTGCCTGGAAAATTGTTGATGACCTTGATGTCGCCGTAGACGGACTTCGTATCAGGAAGGCTGAACTTTTCGGCGGTCTGTTTCGCGTTCATCGCGCCGTAATGCTGCATGAGCGCGTCATAGCAATCGCCGTAGCAATTTGACACGTCAGCCTTTCCCTTCGAATCAACGCTCGACGACACGATGTTAGGGAATGATTCGGCAAGGTTGTCCCCCTTGTTGGTCATGCGCTCCTCTTGATAGTAAAGCCACGCTTCGCTATTCGTATTGGAGTCGACAAACCGCGTGCTCGCGGTCGACGTCCGTGCATCTTGCGAATAGATACACGCCATCGGCGTACTGACCTTCTTCGAAGTATTCAGTGATGAAATAACAATCGACTGCGACACGATGTCGTAAGTCCAGAACATATAGTCGCCTACCATGGCCGAATGGTCAACCGTCGTGCGCATCTTGTCGACCAAGTTGCAGTTGACATATCGCCAAGTCATAGTGTCAGTCAGGTTGGCCGCGTCACCGACAATCAAGTTGGTGTACGGCATGATGCCTTCATATTCATTCAGAATATCTTGCATCGCGTCAAGGCTGGAACCCTTGATTGCGTTAGTAGTCTTCTTCATCAATTCTGGAGAATTCATCTTCCAGTTGAACTTGACGGCGACCGTCCCTTCGTTCACAAGCGACTGCGACGCCGACGTAATCAGAAACATGAAGCCGGTTCCGTCTACGCCCGTATAGCCGGTATTAAGAAACACGAAACGACCGAAGCATCCGCTATCCAGCTGAAAATCGGGCTGATTGGTTACGAGCACGGTAGCTGACCCGAACGGAAGTTCATTGATCGGAATCGTCATAGACAATTCTTCAACGTCGTTCGCGTCAAAGATATGGTCATTGAGAACCACCGTAACACTGAAACTTGTTCCAAGCCCACTAGCCATTAATCATCCTCTTTCACTTCATTGTACTTCATGTGCCAAGTCACTACACTGTTCGGGTCAGGAAGCAGATAGTTGTCGTCACCAGCGGCTTCAGTAATTACACCATTGAAGGCGTCGCTATATCCCAACCAGTCACGGTTACCCAACACTACTTCTTCATTGGCAGCCTTTTCAGCTTGCTCCAAATCCTTTCCTTTATACCCCTTCAAAACTAGCTCATTGTGGATAGCCTCCGAAGCAATTCGAATAGTTCCACGAAGCTGCATGGGATTACGGATATCGTTGGCCGCAGCAAACGCCTTGTACATCGTAGGAGTTCCGTACAAGTCGCCTATCACGCGGTCGAGACGACCGTTCTGAGCCATCGGAATATGGAACATACCGGCGATATTGAAATCGTCTTTACGGATTCTGGGAAATTTCTCATCAGCGGACGCCATAGCTACTCCTTACTTTTTCTTTCCGTTGATGCCACCGGCATCTTGGTTCTTTTGCGACTTCGGGTCGCCGCGATTTACCCATTCGTCGAACACCTCGCTACCAAGGAACGACATGAAGTCCTTGGTCGGACCCGGCTGCATCCAGTAATCAAAATTCACCTCGGCGGAAACCCACAAAGGCAAGTGCGTCCCGTCCTTTGAAATGAACTGTTCCTTTGAGGCCGTAATCTTTACCGAAGTCAATACTATCGGTTCCAAGTCAATGTAGTGTCCGATAGAAATTCTAACAGGCAACGGGTTCGCCGTAATTTCGCCACCGAAGAACGTGTTGATGCTGTTGTATGCGTTGACAGCACCACCAGCAACTTTCTTCATCAAGTTCTTCACACGCTGTCCTCGTGTACCCGACGAGCTCGACTCGGCCTTCTCGTTCTTGGCCGGCTTACTGCTATTGCCGCCGCCGACATTGAGACCCAAGGACGATGCGGACGTGTCGGAATCCGTCACGATTCCCCAACTGTCGGCAGCCACTTCCATAGTGAAATTTCCGACTTCCTTGATAGCGTCCTTCGCAGCGTCGAGAGCACGTCCACCAGCGTTCATGAGGCCGTTGATGGCGGCATTGATAATAGTGGCGGAATCCATGTCCATCGGACGGACATAGGTCATCATAATCAGACGCTTGATGGATATGCGGCACATCTGTTCCTGTTCCGGAAGATACCACTTGAATTTCAACGGCATGTTCGCGCTGATCGTAGTACTGGTAAATTGCTTAATCGTAGTACTACCGGTCGAATTGTTGTTCATGCCACCAAACGCCATTGACGACGTCGCAATCTTGTCAATGGCTTGCAACGCAGTGTTAGTCGATTTGGCAAGCTTGCCGCCCATACAAGGAACCAGTCCGATGACACCACCCGAACCGTCGCCGGTCAGCAATGTATTCATCATCGAGAATCCGCTCTTGTTTTCTGGTGTTTTCCAGTTAGCGGCCACATTGATGCTCGGACCAACCACGTTGCTCACGTCCAAGATTCCGTAAAACGGTTCATACAGGTCATAATTACTAGCGGCGGCGCAAGCGTCTTGCATCGTAGTACGGAACTCGTCGAGTACGCTCTGGAAACCGCCCATATAAGAGCGGCGAGCCGGACCGTCCAGAACCTGAATACGGACAACGTTCGGCTTCGGCAAATTCTCGATCATTCGTCCAGAAGTATGGCCTACGCGCTTTTGGTATTTCTTAACCTCATTCTTAGTCGCCATATATTACCCCATCAACCTTCCGTTAATCGCCTCGCCGGTGGCCTTGGCCTGTTCAACGTTGGCATTTTTAACTTCGTCACTAGTCATCGCGTCGATAAACGCCATCTTGATCATCTCGGCAATTTCCTTGTTCTTTTCCGTGTCGCTCCTACGTGTTCCGACAACGTCATCACCAGTAGTAGCGTTCGGCTCATTCGAATTCACGGTAGAACCAGCTGCAAGCTTGCGGTTACCCTGATACAGTGCGGCGGCCGTGCCGAACCCGGCGGCGTTGCCATTGATGTTGGCTAGTCCCACTTGGTCTTTAGTAAGTCCGTACATACTTGCACGACGGATAGCCTTAGTCGTGTCGGTCTCGTTACCAGCCCAATGAGCTACTTCAGCGGCAAACGACTGACCAATGGAAACTTGGTTAGCGTCGTGCGCGTTCATGAAACCAGAACCAGCACCCTTCAGCGCACCCTTCAACCCGCCAGTCTTCGCGCCATTATAGACACCCTTAGCCATTCCGATTATTTCAGGAACCGCCAGCGTATTTACAAGCGCGTCAGTAGCACCAGCAAGAGCCGTACTCATCGTATCCTTGATGTTTCCAGTTTTCTTCCAGACATCATAGGTGTTCTTTGCGCCGTCTGCAAGGCTACCGATGCCTTGTACCATAGGTATCTTCTTTCCAATACCCATAGCAATTTTACCAGCGGACTTTGCCGCACCAACGGCGGATTTTCCAATCTTTACAATAGGAGATTCAGTTACGGCCTTTGCCGCCAAATTACCAGCTGCCTTCACGCCAGAAGCAATCGAATTGCCAATCTTTGAAAAGATGGAACCAACCTTGCTCTTTACCGCGCTGGCCGCCTTGCCAACCGTACTGTTCGTGATGGCGTCTTTCCAACCAGTCAAAGTCTTCATAAACGACGATTTCATTTCGCCTAGTGTCTGCCCGACGGCTGTCTTCATCCCATTGAACTTTCCGACAATTGAATTTTTAACGCCACTTATCATCGACTTGAAGCTAGTCCCTAGTTCGGACACTTTATTAGCCAGCTTGGTATCCTTAATCCAAGAAGTAGCCTTGTTCCAAGCACCAACGAAGGACTTGCCGACCTTACTCCACTGAGCCTTGAGACCGCTCATCCAACCCACGGCGAGACCGCCTATGGCACCTATGGCACCGCCGATAAGGTTGCCTAGGAATCCCGGCAATCCGCCATCAACGTTTCCAACAGTGGCCGTATTTTCTTGGTTCAGATACTTGTCCAAAGCTTGAGACAGCTTGGTCATCGTAGGCTTCATCGTATATTCTTGATAAGCCTTACTTTCCTCGTGGTCAATTCTAGCTTGAACGCGGTCAGTCTCGTCTCCAGCGATGCCAGCCTTGTATGAAATGTTGTCATCCGTTTCGGTTACCGAACTGGGGGACGGCGTAGCGGTCTGTGCGGCACCCACATTAGATACGCCGCCCTGCACAACACCAGAATTCGAATCACTCATAACAACGCCGTGGTTAATAATCAGCGTACGTATGGAGCTGTTTCCGCCAATCATATCCCCGGTGATGTTGCTGCCAAGCGACAAACTGTTCTGACTTGACGCCATCGCTTGTTGCGCCACGCCAGACTGGCCATAGCCAGCCGTTGAGCCCAACCCGCTCGTATTGTCGTTAAACTGCTTGAAAAGCTCTATAATGGTAGCTTGGTTAGCCAAGACCGCTTGCATCGGGTCTTTCTTGGAACCGTTATTCTCCTCGTGGAAGTCAACAAGGCTCTGGTGAGCCTTCACGGCCTCTTGTTCGGCATAAGCCTCCAATACGCCGGCCTTTACAGCATTTTTGATATCCACAGTAGCCATTATACGCCCCAAATCGGTTACTTGCAGTTTATATGATTTAGGGCATCAAAAAAGGCGGAGCCTTGCGGCTTCGCCTAATGAATACCCAGCATTGTGGACAGTTCTTGACCCGATTCCTCTCCTTCTCCTCCGTAGAGATGGTTGAATTTCTCTACGCAGTACTTCTTGACCTCAAGAAACTCCGGTATGAAAAGCTGGTCACAATCCAGTATCGAAGTGTGGATCATGTCGGATATGAGGCACTTGTCCTTGACAAGGTCTTTCTTGTCATAGACTGGAAATATACTCGCCGAGACGAAAGGGATAGAAGACACGGACCTCCTTACCGCATTTCGGACAAGTGACTTTCGCAGTTATGACAGTCGTCAGGCTCGCGCCATTAATCTCGTCAAGCATTTTTGTGGCGTCGGCCACGTTCATGTTCGAAAGATAGTTGACCTTGTCGTTAAGGGTTTCGCATTCCTCGATTTCCAAGATGACTGCGGTCTTGATCAACTCACGCAGATACGACGGCATGGGCTTGCCGAGGTCACGCTGGTAGCCGTTGATAGACTCGTCGGCTATGCGGTCATGGTATCGGCGTCTCAGGTACAAATCGCACTCGCGTCCGTCCGGTAGACGGAAAGCGTAGTAACCGTTGGCATGCTTCGCCAAGATCGCATTGACGTCGCCGAGAATACTGAAATCGAGGTTGTAGAAACCGACAGTGAATCCGCCGCTGTTCTTGGGTGCTTCGTTATGGGTTTCGCACTCGGGACAATCGAACCACTTGATTCCCGGAAGAGGCTGGTCAGGGAACGATGACGCACGGAGCCAGTGAAGGATGTACGGGTCGTCACACGACAAGATGTTTTCCGGTTCAACACCGCGCAGTCGACGAGCGTAAAGCTCGTTGAATACCGTATTGACGTTTTCGGAATCAATGTCATTCAGCATCAGCATGTCCATGAGCTTGAAAGCTTGTCCGGACACGGGGCCACCGTACAGCGCACCAGTGGACGGCAATCCACGGATTTCACTGAAGGCTTCATAGTCATGGACTTGCTGCGGTATAATCGTCCTAGGCTGAGAATCAGCAAACTGGTAGCCAGCCGGACCGACACCAAACGGGTCAGCCTTAACCGGTTGCGGCTGAACCATCGGACGTGGCGGCTGCGGAATCTGCACCGGTGCTTGCGGCGGAACGACCGGCGTGACTTGCTGTACAGTTTGCTGTGGTTGCGGTGCTTGTACATACGGCCTCGGAATGAAATCCGCCAGTTCGGTTCTTGGCGTCGTTTGCACTTGCACTTGCGGCTGGGGTACTACCGGCTGCTCTGGCTTCTGTTCGGGCTCTGACTGCACCTCTACATAGGAAGCCTCTGGCGGAAGAACCTCTTGTTGCTGGGGTATCGAGAATGAAGGCTGCGAAACCGGTCCACCCATCATCGCCTCCATATAGCGGTCGTATCCATGACCGGCCATATTTGCATCAGTTATGGGAGCATTTCGCAGTTCCGGCTCAACGACCGGCGGTGCCGATTGCTGAACAGGAGGCACGGCTTTTCCAGCGATACGCTGGCGCACCATACCATTCTTCTTCTTGATTATCTTTGCGGCCTCACGTAGACCCTTGTTGTTCTCGCGCATCACCTCGGCTGGGTCACGGTTAAGTATAAGGCCATGATTCTTTGCCATCATGGTCTTTGCCGTCTGCATGTATGCACGGGTCTGCTCGTCGGTGTTATCCAACAATTCATTCACCTTTGACATAGCTCACTCCCTTATCGGAATCACCGATTCGATAGATATACCTCGGTCCGCTGTAGTGCTTGCCGTTCTTCATATCGACCTCGACCGTTTCGCCGCCTTGGGTAGCGGAAAGCTCGTCGCAAGCTTGTTGCGCAAGTTCGATATCGTCATACGGGTCGCCCACAATTGAAGGCGCGGCGACGGACATGTCGGAATAACCTTTCGTATCCTCGCCGAAACTGGTAACGTCGTATTTGGCTACCCAATACTTCATTACTTTTCCTTCTTTGCTTCGGCGGCCTTCTTCTTTTCAGATTCGACCGTCTCAGCAATGCTATGGGCATACTGTTCGGAAAGCGTACGTCCAAGCATGGCATGGAACAAGCCGCCCATCACACTACGGCTGCCGATTTCACGTTCGCGCAAGAGAGCGCGTTGCTTCTTGTACGCGGCATCCCAGTTGATAACGATACGCCAGTTCTCGATAAGCGAAGCAATATCCTTCGTCGTGGAATCCTTACCGAACACGAGGTTGCTGGCAACGCAGATGTGGTTTTCCGCGCTATACCCAGCATCGCGCACACCGGCGATAGCCACGGCACCTTCGGCAACCGCCATCACGCAGTCAGTGTCGAGATTGGTGATTTCGTACGGGTTGCTGTCGATATCGTTAGGAATCGTGTTGATAACGAAATCAAAGCCACAGTCACGTTCGTAAGCCATCGTCTCTGTAACGTTGCTCTGCTTAATATACGGACTAGCCCAGTGCTGAAGGATAGTAATCTTGCCTTCCTTGATCAGCTGGTAGATTTCGGGCCGAAGATCTATCACGCTCGAAATCGTAATCTGGTAATCGGTTCCGAATACCTTCGGACGCTGGTCACGAGATTTCATGGCGTCAACGATGAACTGCTGCACGTTCGGCGGAATCACCGTGCCTTTGATAAGAATCTTCGGGTTACGGATTGACGTCGCATAGTTGCAAGACCGTTCGAACATGCGGTGAATCGGGTAGAACTGGTCAGTCACAAAGGTCGGGATGCTGATAACATCCTTGTCTTCGGCAACCAAGTGCATATCCAGCAACGCACTCTGCAGTTCGGCATTTGGCGTCAGCACGGAGTCGGCGATAATCATCGCGTCCTCGACTATACGGCATGCGCCGATAGTCTTGGAACGGCCAGCCGGAGCATCCCAAACGAACTCGTCGAGAGCGTAGACCACACGGAGATGAAGGCTACGCAGCTTCCTTGCCAGAACTTGCTCGGCTTCGGAAAGTTCGAGTACATTCTGGCCGACAAGTTCAGAGGCGTAATCATCCAACTTGTCTATGAGCATGAAGTTCATGCGCTCGTTGATAACGTTATCGACCCAAAGTACGTTGTACTTGGAAAGATCCGGGTTGAGGCGGCAGAAATCGCTGCTCGTCATAGAGACCAAGGTCACATCAGCCAAAGTCTGGTAACTCTTCTTGAAGTAACTCAAGGCGTTATGACCACGGAGCACCGAAAGACGAGACGTCTCGTCGCTCACCAACAAGATGTTGAGCTCCAGCTTACCCTTGAACGCCCCGGCCACATATTCATCGATTTTCTTCTGGATATCCATAGAATCCCTTTATCGTTATACAGGAGATTAAATTATTTCAATTAGTCTACTTTGCGTCGTATTCGCGCAGCATTTCGAGAATTTTCGTTTTTGGGTCGGTTTCCGGGTTACACAAATCCGGCAAAATCTCTGGATGTCTGTCCATGTACATGGACGCCATACCCAAGGAATCAGCCGACAATATGCGCTTGGCCTCTTCCTCGTCTATTTTTTTTCCGTCATCGGACATGATGGTTCCGTCGTCGCCATAGTAGTACTGGTCGATATAAATCGGGTTCCGTTCGACCAGTTTCGCCTTGATTTCGGCATACTTGTCCATAGACGACGCCTTGTCGGAAAAGAAACGCACTACGCAGTTAGACAAATCCTCCGGTTGCTCGTCGATACTCACATCCTTCACGTCGATGAATGTCGGCGATATGCCGTTCTTGACGAAGCTGTAGTTGAGCGGACCGTCGTCAGCGCATCCCTCGTCGTCCACGATGTAGTAACCCGGCGTAACTCCCACGTGCGAGAAAGTCAAGTGGTACGGTGTCCCGGTATAGATGATGGACGTACCGTCAGGGCCGTCTATCTGTGAATTGACATGGTAATGACCGCTGAACGTGTACGACGCCGCGTTGAGCAGCCTTTTCGGGTCAAAACCGTTCTGGGAAACGTTACCGGCACCCATGGCGGCTCCGATAATGTCAAAGTGGCCGAGGATGACCCGGTTTTCCACGCCAGACCGAGACAGCTTGACAAGCCACTTGTTGACATTGTCAATGTTGTCCGGCAGAATCCAAGGCACGAAGAACCATTCGCGTCCGAAGAAGTGCTCGACACCCACCTTGGTATCAAAGACCTTGACATGCGGAATCAAGTCAAGAAAGCTGACCGAACAGACCTCGCTGGTATTGGTATAGCGCATGTCGTGGTTTCCGGCTAGTATGTAGACCTTGAAATCAGCCATCTTGTCGCGGAAAAGACGCAAAGCGTAATCCATCACATCGGTGGTAATGAACCGTTCATTGTCGAACACGTCGCCGAGGAATACCGCATGAGTAACCCCAAGCTCCTTCCATTCTTCGACCATGTGCTCGATAAACGCATGCTGCCCCTTGACGACAGCGTTGCCGATCGGACTTTTCTTATTAGTGACCCCAAGGTGGAGGTCTCCCACAATTGCTACTTTCATCAGTTATTCTCGCTCTGGAGCAGTTTCTGCTCGGTTTCCTTTGAATGTTGTTCGATCAAGCGCATCTCGTTCGCTTCGGCGGTCGCCTTGATCTCATCTTGTACCTTGGCCTCCGCCTCGGACGTCCAAGCCGCGATGAGCTTGTTGGCCTGTTGCGGCGACAGATCGTATTCTTGATTGTCGTTTTCGGTTATCTCGCCTGACAAGATACGCTTTTCGGTATCGTGCTCGTTCTCCTCGCGCAAGTCCTTGGTCATCTTGTTCAAGTTGTTCAAGGAATTGGTGACGGACGAAATCATGTTGGCGACGGCAGCCCACATCTTGTCTCCGGGGTCGATCTGCGTACGGACTTGGTCGTACATGTACTTGAGCATATTCTTGCCCATGTCGTACAGCTCGTGCGCCTCCTTGCGGATACGTGCCCTATCCTTTCGGAGCAAGTCGTCGTTGATGTCGTCAGCGTCAATCTCGTCAAACTTGGTTTCTTCAAACTGGACGGTAAGTGCCTGTGTAGACAACGCCTTGGTCTTGGCGATAAGCTGTTTCGCGCTGTCCAACGCTTCCTGTGTCGAGCCCATAGGAAGATTCAAGTGGTGCTCGAACTCGCCAAATACGTTGTCTTGCTGCGAAGCCGCTTGTTGCGGCTCGTCCCCCACTTGGTCAATGTTGAAAAATACATTCGGGTCTACATTCTCTGACATTCTCACTCCAGTAACTTTTTAATTCTAGGTGGCTTGGGTTTAAGATAGCTGTCCCCAGAATCCTTTCAAGCCAATATTTCCCGGTCGATTTCAGAACCGTGCCTTGCCTTTGAAATTACATCATGTATGTATGAAGCGACTTTGAGTGGTGGTTTTTCGTATACGGTATCATACGCGTCAAGTATATGATGAGCCAGTTTTTGGTCATCGCCGCAAATATCTTGTACGAATGATTTCCAGTAATTAGACTTCTCAATTGCATCTTCATACGAAACCGGACGCAACCGTGAGTTGGGTGTAACCGATTCGAACGACCCAGAATCAAACGTAACACCAGCGTCAAACGAGCAACCGTTATAAGAGTTGTACTGGTCGGAACTTTCCGTATGCCACGGATTGGGCGCGACGCCATAGCCGCGAACTTGCGACAGAATCCTCTCGGCTACCGTGGGCATAAGCTTATTCACTGCATTCTGGACATCAGCATCGATTTCGGCCTTGTCCGGCTTGTACACCGTCACGTTGCCGTCGTCCTTGATCTGGTCTGCCGGGATTCGATTCGGAATCACCATGGTAGATTTCAAGTTCGCACGTCTGCGGTCACGTATACGGTTGTAAACCAGCTTACCGACGGCAACCAGTAGGCCAAGTGCGATATCGATAACTATTTCTTCGATGAGTATGATGTCCATAAAGAGCCTTTACAGAATCTTTCCGATTTCCTTGCCGTAGGTGGCCACGTTGACGAGGCACTGCGCGTTTCGAGGATAATAGCGGACAGTTTCTTGTGCATTTGCGAGCATTTCGACATAGAGACGCTGCGTTTCCATCTTTTTCTTGAGCGTAGAGATGTCCTCGTCGCCTTCGACCATGATGCGGACACCCTCGTTCGTCGGCGTCCACGCCATGCGAGTATTCATCGTCTCCTCGTACTTGGCCTTCTTGGCCTTGCGGTACGCGTCCTCAAGGTTTTCAAGCTTGACTTTCTCTTGGAAGAGAAGTCCGGCGATTTCTACCGCACCTTCACCCATGTTGTACGTGGCGTTGTAGAGAATCTTTTCCAAGTCCGGTTCACCATTTTCCTTGGTCGAGTCAAGGGTTTCCGTCATGAATTTACGGAGATTCTTAATCTGTTCGTTGGTTAAGAGCTTACCAAGTTCGTTTTCGGGTTTCATTTTAAAGTCCTTTTATTCATTTTCAATGTAGCAAAGGAGAGTTTATATTTCAAATTTCCGCCAAATACAAGAAAAACGGCCTCTTTCGGGGCCGTTTTCGTGGTTAAACGTTTCCAAACCAGACTAGATAACCTTATATCCAGGCGGGATGTAAAGGTTGAAGCGGTCGTAACGGAACTGGACGCTGAATGTACCGAGCGTTGCGTTGTCATAGCTCAACTGGAAGCTGGAGGGATCAACGACCTTCGGCCAGCAGTTCACGAGCAGAACGCTCAAAATCACATCGCCGTTCATCCAGTCATAGATTTCGAGACGGACAGAAGCGTTCCGCAACAATCCAGAGTAGGTATTGTTGTGGTTCTCTTGCTGACCGAGACCCAGATAGATCTGGTTGTTACCCTCGTTGGCAGTACGGTCGGATTCGTGGATAGCGTCGTTGGTACCGGTGTTCGAAAGGATACCCTGATTGAAGCAAGTCTGGTTCCATGCAATCATCATTTCGAATGCCTTCATGTCTTCCAGAAGCAGAATCTTGATATCCATCGTGTTTGCCAAGCCTTCCTGTTGTACGGGGAAGAACTTTTCAAAACCCATGTACTTAATAGCCGCGTCCTTAATCTTGACGGCGGGAATCTTAGCGCCGCTCTGGACATGCAGAGCGAACTCGTCTTCGCCACCTTCAGTACCGAAATGTACTCCGTTGGTGCACTTCACGCCCACGAGACTGAAAATGTCGGTAGGGACAATCATGCGCCAGCGAGTGCTACGCACCGGGTCGACGAGATGGTCAATCGCGCCAGCCCAGAATACTTTCTTCTTTTGCTCTTCACTAAGTGCCATAAATCACCTCCTTCATTAGCCCGAAATAATCTCGGTGGAAATCTTGTTTCCGTTCACGGTAGACTCGACCGACGTACGGAGGATAATCCAACGTGCGCTCTTCGGCGGAAGAATCTTCACATCAACGATGAGGAAGTTCTGGTCGATGATTGCCGGGGTGTTGTTGGAGTCGTTACAAATCACGACGCCGTCAATCAATCCCTGCGGATTCATCCGCTTGATCATGTTGAGCCTATCCTGAAGGTCGGACGTAATCTGAGCACGGAGACTAGGCGTATTCAGACGGAATACCTTGTGGTCGAGGTACTTGTAGAACGACTTGTGGATACCGGCGACAAGCATGGTCACGTGGGCCTGATTGAACGCGGTGTCTTCCATCTGCAAAGTGAAGTCGCCCCAGATGCACATTCCTTCCTTATTCACGCGAGTAGCATTGACGTGGATATCGTTCAGACGACCGACATCGCAGTTCTTGTCCTCGGAATTGTACGTACGGAGATACTTTTCCTTCGTACCCCAAGCAGCCGGAATCGGAGCTTGGTCATAACCGCTAGGCGGAATCCAGTAGACACCGGACTGACGGTTACCAGTGATGATGGAGGCCATCTGGACGGACTTCATGATTTCGGCTTCGCCGTTGGTGTAGACGGAATCCATAACCAAGCCGCGACCGTCATAGAGCATACCCCAACGACCCAGCGTCGAGACAAAGCCAGTAGCCGCGATGTCCTTCTTGAGAGCCTTTGCGATATCGGGTTCAGACACGCCGTCGAAGAGAGCGAAACAGTCCTTACGAGCTTCGCAGACATTCAGAATCGCTTGCATGACCTGAGTGTTCAAGGTTTCAATCTTGTTCATGAACGGGTTGTTGATAGCCATGCCAGCGGAGACGAGCATATCCACATCGGAGCCGTCCTTGTTGAGGAAGAGGTTCCACACCGTGGAGAGGGTGCTGCCGGAACGGTTGTTCAACGGGTTGTAACTCCAAACAGCGTCATTCTTGATGGCAGGGTCGTCACGGTTGAACGCAATCGCGGTAACGGAACCGTTGAGGGTACCGCCGACGAGCGACTGAGACAAGTCGTAGGAGCTGTTCTCAAGGAAGTAGTCGAGAACGCCGGAATCGTTCAGTACGAATTCCAGACCGCTGTCGGTAAGTTCATAGTCAGCAGAATACTTGATACCAAGCTGCACCTTCGTCGCCGTGCTGTACGGAACGATGGTACCGTCGAACTCGTAGACCTTTCCGTTGAAGCGATAACGAACGGAGAGATACATACGGGCAATGTTGATACCTTCGTCGGTCAACACATAGACCTGATGCGGGTTGTTGTCGAAGTCGACGTCGAGATAGTTGGTCTTCGCGAGGCCAAGGCCGAGGAACGTCGCGCCGATATCGCTATCAGCAAGCACCTTCTTGGACTTCTCCACGTCGAGATTCCACTTCTCGTCGCTCTTAACATAGCCAGCATCTGCGACATCGTCAAGTACAACCACGTTGGACTTCTGTTCGCTGGGGTTCACGTACATGGTATAGCTAGACACGATGTAAGTGTCGACCGAGTCACGCACAGACACACGAGTCGGAGTTTTCGTCAAGGCAATAGAAGCATCTGCCGTAGTAGACTTCAAGGTGTCGGGAATACTTACGATAACATTGGTGTCTTCGTAAGTCACCGTAACATCAGCAGCCGTAATAGCAGGGTCACCAGTACGTTCAACTGAAGTAACTGCAAATTCCAATGCCGTGTAACCTTCGGGTATTGTCACATTCGAAATGGTCACACTAGACGTGTTGGCAGCAATAGTAACCGTCTCGGGATTTGCAGTAACACTTTCGATGTAAGTCTCAGAAGTCACCGCGTTGTATGCGGTAGCCGAGGTCGTCGACAAGTTGATCAACTGGTAGTCGGCGGTCAACACCGGATGCTCGGGGTCGGCCTGTTCAGCCAGAA
>Ga0129306_1000673_pt1 | contig 49474 bp, 31 predicted proteins | sample P827metagenome_FD_94438 | JGI IMG/M metagenome (GOLD analysis project Ga0129306, IMG submission 94438) | Capybara group fecal microbial communities from Wisconsin, USA - P827 metagenome | ecosystem: Host-associated > Mammals > Digestive system > Large intestine > Fecal | place: USA: Wisconsin... | reverse complement strand
TTGCCTGTGATGTTGACATTGCCGCTGACGATGAACATGGCGGTGGCGGAATTGACGTCCACGCCCACATCGTTGCCCGTGATGGTGCCGCCGTTCATGGTGAAGGTGGCGTTGTCCCCGTAGAGATACACGCCACTGCTGCTTCCCCCCGTGATGGTGCCGCCAGTCATGTTGAAGTTACCTCCCCAAATGATGACTCCATTGGATTGAGCGTTGATGGTTCCCGCTGCCAGCGTGAGCGTACCGCCATTGACACTGACGGTCGGGTTGGTTCCCGAGTTGCAAAGGTTGCCGCCTGTCCGGCTGTCGGTAATCGTCATACTGACACCGTTATTAACACTAAAGAGGGGATTGGTCTGGGTTGTGCCACCATCGATGGTGTAGCCATTCAGGTCGAGCGTCACGGTGCCGCTTGCATTGATGCAATCAGAATTAACACGTGCCACGTTGTTCGTCAGCGTCACCGACTGCCCTGCCTCCAGTGCCATCTTCAACTCAGTCCAACAGGATTTCCTCAGCGTCTGGTTTGCAATGGCAGTTTTCTGCGCGTTTGTCAGTGTACCGCTATAGACGTTTGTGCCGTCGGTAAGAGCCTTGCCGTCGGCTACGCTAATGGCGGTGCCGCTGTAACTGCTGGCCTGGATAAAGTCACTGGTGCTGGTGCAACTGATGGTGATGGTGTTATCCGCCCAGATGCCGTCGTTCGTGCCTGTCACGGTGAGCTGACCGCCGCTGAAGGTAAAATCATTAGTGACGTTGAATTCTTCGAAATTATCCTTACAACGAATTCCAATATATCCGCTTGCCGTGACCGTTGCGCCTGTCTGCACATAGTTGCCGACGCGGATAGCAATATCATATGTGCCAGTGGCCGTAACGCTGAGCGCACCCGCGCCGCTGACGGTGAGCGTGTAATCGCTGTCGATACCTCTGTCCGTTGCGGTGTTGACGGTCATCGTCTTACCCTCGCCAATGGTGAGATAGGTGTCGGCGAGAAGATTGAGTGTATGGTCGAAGGTGATGTCATTCTCCACCTTATACCATCCTCCGCCGAGGTCAGTCACCGTAGCGTCCGTCAGTGCCACTGCTGAAGCCTCGTCAGCACCTCCGTTGAGGGCGGGGGCAAAGGTAACGGTAACTGTTACGCCCGTGCCGTCCTTCAGGTTATCAGGCACAGTGAGCGTGGCGGTCGTGCCGCTGATGGGCAATTTGAGCCCGCTCGCAGTCGTACCACTGTTATTGTTATTAGTATATCCGTATTCTACGCTTCTCACGGTGTTGCCGCTCTCGGGCGCAAGGGTCAGCACGACGCTGGCACCCTTCTCCGACATCACGCCAAACGCTTCTCCGTTCGATGCACTCTTGTCGCCGATGGTCACCGTGCCGCTGCCAGTTACGTTGACCATGATGGTCGATGGCTTGATGGTGAATGTCTTTTCCACGTAGCCCAGCGATGCGTAGTCGCCTTGGAAGGTGGCTCTGACGGTGGCCGTGCCGACATTCGTATTATTTGTGTAGGAATAAACGTAGTCCGTGCCTTTGGTGAGGGTGATCGAACCTATTGTTACTGTCGGCTCGGGTTTGATTTCGCTGCCCGTATATGCCTGTTCAGCAATCTCGGCAATCACGGGCTTCTGTACGATAAGCCTGCGGTTGCCGTCCTCGCCGATGGTGAAGTAGTCGGTCTTGCTGGCAGTCACGTTGGTCTCGCCGTGCATATAGACCACGCTGGCGAAGTCCTTGATGCTCGATGCGTCAACCTTGTCGATGCCATCGTAGATGGTCACGGTGCCGATTGTATTGGTGGCGGTGGCGTAAGTATAGCCTGTTCCTATACCATCTCCGCCTTGATGCGTATTGTGGTCAAATTCAGTGCCGATAGCAGTTACCGTGCCACTCTCAATAGTAATATTTCCACCCGTGAATGTTTTATCAGCAAAAACGACGCTTGTTCCGATTCCCGCACCGCCAGTGCCGCCTGTCGCTGTCAGCGAGCCGTCGCCGCGGATGGTGAGCGTTGTGCCGCTGCCGCCAATCTGTATGCCGGCCTTGTATTGTGCGCCCGTTGTGCTGTTCGTGCCGACAAGGGTGATTGTCGCAGTACCCTCGCAGACGATGCCGCCGCTGATAGTGGCACCGCTAAGGCTGATGCCGGCGCCGCTGGCGATGGTGACGGTGTGGCTGGTCGTGCCTGTCAGCACGTCGTTGTTGATAACCGTAAAGTCATCTGTTGCACCCGACAAGTCAATCGGGCTGTTGCGCTCGACGGTGGCGGTGATGGTGACGTCGGCTGTACCAATGGTAACGCTGTAGATGCCGTCAGTTGCCGTCAGCGTGTTAGTGCCGTCGGAAACGTCAGAGGCAGCGTAGGGGAAACTGGCCTTGAATGTGACGGTGGTTCCCGTGATGTATTTGCCGCTGGCGTCGGCTGCGTTCGTCGCGCTGACAATCCCCATGTTGGCGGGCAGGGTGACGGCGTAACTCTGTGCCGCCGTTGCCGTCACGGTCACGTTGCCATTGGGCATCGTGAAGGTGTATTTGCTGTTGCCTGCGTCGGTCAGCGTCAGGTCGCTGGTGCCGTCGTTCACTTTCAGCGTCGAAGCGTCAACAGCCGTGCCGAGCGTCAGGGTGACGGTCTCGCCCGTCAGGGCATATTCGGGAGTGGCCGTGATGTTGGCCTTGAGGTCATTGCTCATCGTAACGGCGTGGTTCAATGCCTTGGCGCGAACCTGACGCACCGAGCCTTCGCCCGAATCGTAGAACACGGCATCCTTGGCGTCGCCCTCCACGGTCGTGTCGCCGTTCTTGAACACCACGTTGACGGTGGTTTGGGCGTGTGATTCTTTTCCGATACATTCAGAGCCGTAGCCCTTTGTGGCCACAAGTTTCTTGACGCCGCTGCCAATCGTGACGGTCATCGTGCCGCTTCCGGCGTATGAGCCTGTTCCGATTCCAGCACCGCCAAATTGTGCATCGCCGGTTGCGGTAATGATGCCACCGTTCAGGGTGACGCTGGCCACATATCCATTGTTGCCGCCGCCGATACCCGCACTGTTGCTGTAATCTCCTGCCGTCGCGCTGACGATGCCGCCGTTTATGATGATACTGCCGCTATTCGAGCCGTAGCCGCCGCCGATTGCCGCATTATTTGGGTTTCCTTCCGCCGATGCCACAAGTGCGCCCATGGTAGCCTCGTCCGTTGACTGAGCATATACATTGAATGTTGCATCACTGCCTACGGTGATCCCCTTGCTGGCGGTCAGCGTCGCACCGTTGCAGAGAATCAGATTGACCGTGCCGCTCACGCTGATGCGGTCGGCGATGGTCACGTCGTCGTTCACGACATACCAGCCGTTACTCCATGAGGTCGTCGTGCTGGTAACCGCTGTTGCGTTTTCGTTTAGCGTCGTCAGCGTGCCATTGCCGTCGAGGTATCTCACGACGAGCGTCTGTGCCTCGGTTATCTCCGTGGTACAACCTTCGTTGCTGAAATACTTATTACACATGGAGCACTGCCAATACTCAATATGGTTTGCGTCCGCTGCGTGGTGTACGCCCGTGTGGGGCTTTATCGGATCTATGACATCTGACTCGGCAAGTTCCGTTGTACCCGTGTTATCGGTGAAATATTTGCCGTCGCCGCGTCGGTAGCAGTCCACCTTGATGCCCGTCGCCGTACAGGTGGCGCCCCTTACGGTCAGGTGTGTGTAGGTCAGGTTCTCGAAGCCGTAAAGCCTGATTTCCGTCAGCCAGATGTTCTTGTTTGTGTTCGATGCTTCGAAGCGGAAATACTTGTAGGGTGTGTTGCCGTCGTTATTACAAGCGTACTGGAACTCCTGCCCCGACGGCAGCGTCTGGCTGGAGTAGGACGACAGCGTAGTCCAGCCGTCCGTGGCGTTGGCCTTTGCCTTCAGCACCCACGCTTGGGGATAGAAGTTCCCTGCTTGGTATGTGTTGAAGATGTAGCCCTTCGGAATGATAGGGTCGTCGGTGTTGAACTCGATATAGACGCCGCTACTTTGGTCATGCCACGAGGACGACAAATCGCCGTCCACCGCTTTGTCGTAAGTGAACACGCCTTCTCCTGTGCTACCGCCCGTGGCGGTGAAGCCCGTGAACAGCGTGTAGTCCGTGCCGCCCACGTTGATGCTCGATGTCGTCGTCGCCCACGCCGCCGTGGTGGCAGTGAGCAGCATCACAAGCAGCAGCGCTGCTGCCCGTCGCGTTGCGCCCTGCCCCTTGGACAAGGGCGCGAAAATGTTTTTCTTAATACTCATTGTTATTGTTTATTTTTGATTATTTATTCGTTGAGTAATGGATATAAAAAACACAGCGGCCTTCCTTGCATTAATGCAAAGAAAGCCGTATATACGTTCACGATGCTATGTAGCACCGTTTTCTTGGTGTTTAGAGTATAGAGTGAGTGAGTGAGTGAGTGAGTGAGTGAGTTAACGAATTATTTGACATGGCCAAACAATTCGCGTTAAACATTGTTATCACTTCAATCCTTCTCATGCCTAAATTCTCAAAAAATCGCTACAAAGTTACACTTTTTCTTTCAATTATTGTTCATTTCCATCGACAAATTGACAAAAAGCGGTCGAATTCCTGACATTTTGCTATCTTTGTACACCAAAATTGTAACCATCAGCCACACACTATCACCATTTTCATAGTTCCTCAGTAGTCCGTATAGGCCGACACTCGCAGCTCTTTCTTACTGCAATATTCTCTGATACAATTGAGTCTGCTTCTTGTCCATATTAGTAATCCTTATCTGTACCTTGATTGGACGTTCGACATCCTCAGGGAAGGCCGAAAGGAGTTGTGTAATTACCTGTTCAACATTTGTAAATCCAGAGTCTTCGATTATGGATACACAATCACCACTGATGAATACTTCACCTCTGATGATATTATACTTCGACATTCTCTCAAAAGACTTTGTTGAGTCTTCATTGTTATCCGGTTCCTTATTACTGAAGAAAATATAATCAATCACTTTCTCATTCAATTCCCATGCCGGTGAGTAATCAATCTTCGTATATACTCTTGCCATCTTGTAGGTAGAGTGATTGAGGGCAAAGTCAATGTCGCCAAGCGACGCACCGCAACCATTCTGTGCTATCGTTGCCCATGAATGGCGGAACGAATACAAACTAACGTGGAAGTCTGGTGAGACCTTCTTGCAGATTTGACTGATACCAGCATTCACATTGGCATTGAAAGAATCTGGAGTGCTTAGGCGTTCTTGAAAGTCAAAAAGCCAAGGAGATTCCATGTCTTTGGACAAGTACTTCTCTAATGTTGGCTTTATGAACTGTGGCACTCTTATCTCGAAGTATGCACTATCCGAACGGGATTTTCTTGTCTTTCGTCTGTTATAGTGGAAAATGCCATTGTAATATTGGTTCTTCTCAGCATAGAACAAATCTACGCTATTGATACCACACATACAGAAGCTTATCAGAGCGACATCCTGACCCAGTTCCTGTAGAGGATGCGTAAATCTGCTGAAGTCGGGAACAACGGCGAAGAATTTGCGAAGCATATTGGGGCTTATCGCTCTCTTGTTCGGGGTATCTTCTTTGGGTATTGAAATCTTGGACCAAGGATTTGTAATTAACTGAATACCCCTTTCTTCATCATTGTATTCCAACATAGCAGCTTTGTGAATCTGCCTGATGTTGATAGGGTATTTATTCTTCGACCTTGCTGTTTGAGAAAGAGAGCCTATCCATCTGGAAAGGAAAGAGTATGTCAATTGCGAAAACATGACCTCATTACCACCTGCGAACTTTTCCAGATGATATAGAGCCCACTTGTAGTCGCGTGAGGTTCTTTCCTGGCCTCTGGCAATCATCTTCTCTATATGCTTACGGGCGTAAGCTGAAAACGAGATACCATCTTTCCCCTTCTGAATATAGTCCACAATTTCATTGACCGTCCAGTCTTGGGTATCAATCCTGTTCAGAATGTTGTAATAGTTATCTATCAACTTCGAAGTTTGTTGAATAACAGAGGGATCCAGAATATCCTTTTTGTTTCGACTCAGCCCCTTGTCATTAACCATCCATGATGTTCTCAGATAAGAAACCTTCCGATTGTGGGCAAAACGTATGTATACGACATACATGCCATCTTTCCTCTTTGATTTTACTGTAGCTTTTAATGTTGCCATATTAAATGTATATTATATGATTACACGCAATAGTGCGTATTCATACAATATAATTCAGGCCACATTAGACGCTTTCAAAATTTGGCAAACAGGCCAAAAATTTGGTAAACAAATTTGATACAAACACCCCTATTGGTACACGAAAGAGGATTTTTGCAAAATGTAAATAGCTAAATATCAAGAATTTACATTTTCGAATTGTTTCCCTAAAAAACACGTTTTTTTAGACAATACGAAAATGCAAGTGCTTGATAATAAAGCACTTGCATTTTTATGTATCTCAAAAATCTGAAAATTATTCACATTCGAGAGCGCCCTGGGCGGCGGCGAGGCGGGCGATGGGAACGCGGAAGGGGGAGCAGCTGGCGTAGTTCATACCTATCTTGGCGCAGAACTTGACGGAGCTGGGCTCGCCGCCGTGCTCGCCGCAGATGCCCGTGCGCAGCTCGGGGCGTACCTCGCGACCCTTGCGGATGGCGTACTTGATGAGCTTGCCCACGCCCTTCTGGTCGAGCACCTGGAACGGGTCAACCTTCAGGATCTTCTTCTCCAGATAGACGGGGAGGAAGCTGGCGATGTCGTCGCGGCTGTAGCCGAAGGTCATCTGCGTGAGGTCGTTGGTGCCGAAGCTGAAGTACTGGGCCTCGGTGGCGATGCGGTCGGCGGTGAGGGCGGCACGCGGGATCTCAATCATCGTGCCTATCTCGAACTCGACCTCCACGCCATACTCGGCAAAGACCTGAGCGGCGACCTTCTTGATGATTTCCTTCTGCTGCTTGAGCTCGTAGAGAATGCCGATGAGGGGCACCATAATCTCGGGCATGGGATTCTTGCCTTCCTTCTTCAGCTCGCAGGCGGCGCTAAGGATGGCGCGGGTCTGCATGGCGGTGATTTCGGGGAAGGTGATTCCGAGACGGCAGCCGCGGTGACCGAGCATGGGGTTGTTCTCGGCGAGACTGGCTACGCGCTTGCGGATGGTCTCGATGGAAACGCCCATCTCGTCGGCCATGACCTGCTGTCCCTCGCGATCGTGGGGAACGAACTCGTGGAGGGGCGGGTCGAGCAGACGGATGTTGACGGGGCAGCCGTCCATGGCCTCAAGGATGCCCTTGAAGTCGGCCTTCTGGTAGGGGAGGAGCTTGGCAAGTGCCTTCTCGCGTCCCTCGACGGTGTCGGCGAGAATCATCTCGCGCATGGCGATGATCTTCTTGTCCTCGAAGAACATGTGCTCGGTGCGCGTCAGGCCGATGCCCTTGGCGCCAAAGGCGCGGGCCACCTGTGCATCGTGGGGCGTGTCGGCATTAGTGCGGACCTGCAGCTTGGTGTACTTGTCGCAAAGGTCCATGAGGGCCTTGAAGTCGCCGCTCAGCTCGGCAGCCTTCGTGGGCACCTTGCCGGCATAGACCTGACCGGTGGAGCCGTTGAGCGAGATGTAGTCGCCCTCCTTGTAGGTGACGCCCTCGATCTCGACGGTCTTGGTCTTGTAGTTGACGTTGATGGCTCCGGCGCCGCTGACGCAGCACTTGCCCATGCCGCGGGCGACGACAGCTGCGTGGCTGGTCATGCCGCCGCGGGCGGTGAGGATGCCTTCGGCGCTGGCCATTCCGGCGAGGTCCTCGGGCGAGGTCTCGATGCGGACCATGACCACCTTGTGGCCGTCCTTATGCCAGGCCTGTGCGTCGTCGGCGTGGAAGACAATCTGTCCGCAGGCTGCACCCGGGCTGGCGGGCAGACCCTGCGTGATGACCTTGGCTTTCTTCAAGGCGTCCTTGTCGAAGACGGGGTGAAGCAGCTCGTCGAGCTTCTGCGGCTCGCAGCGCATGATGGCGGTCTTCTCGTCGATGAGTCCCTCGCGAACGAGGTCCATGGCAATCTTCACCATGGCGGTACCGGTGCGCTTGCCGTTGCGCGTCTGGAGGAACCAGAGCTTGCCTTCCTGGACGGTGAACTCCATGTCCTGCATGTCGCGGTAGTGATTCTCGAGCTTCTCCTGGATGCCGTTGAGCTCGGCATAGATGGCGGGCATGGCCTCTTCCATCGAGGGGTACTTGGCTACGCGCTCTTCCTCGCTGATGCCGGCACGCTCGGCCCAACGCTGGCTGCCCAGCTTCGTGATCTGCTGCGGGGTGCGGATGCCAGCAACGACGTCCTCGCCCTGAGCGTTGACCAGATACTCGCCGTTGAAGACGTTCTCGCCTGTGGCGGCGTCGCGGCTGAAGCAAACGCCCGTGGCGCTGGTGTCGCCCATGTTACCGAACACCATGGCCATGACGCTGACGGCCGTGCCCCATTCGTCGGGAATGCCCTCCATCTTGCGGTAGAGGATGGCACGTTCGTTCATCCAGCTGCGGAACACGGCGCAGATGGCGCCCCAGAGCTGCGTGGTGGGGTCTTCGGGGAACTCCTGGCCTGTCTGGGCCTTGATGGCCTTCTTGAAGCGGCCGACGAGGTCTTTCAGCTCATCAACGCTGAGGTCCTTGTCGAGCTCCACGCCACGGATGGCCTTCACCTGGTCGATGATGGCTTCGAAGGGGTCGATGTCCTCCTTGTTGGCGGGTTTCATGCCCAGCACCACGTCGCCGTACATCTGCACGAAGCGGCGGTAGCTGTCATAGACGAAGTGGGGGTTGCCCGTCTTCTTGACCATGGCCTCGGCAACGGCGTCGTTAAGACCAAGGTTGAGGATGGTATCCATCATGCCCGGCATGGAGGCACGGGCACCCGAACGAACACTCACCAGAAGGGGGTTCTCGGTGGAACCGAACTTGCAGTTCATGAGGGTTTCGATGTGCTTGACAGCAGCCACGACGTCGTCGTTAAGGATGGCCATGATTTTCTCCTGACCTACCTCGTAGTATTCGTTGCAGACGTCGGTAGTGATGGTGAACCCGGGGGGGACAGGTACGCCGATGAGGTTCATTTCGGCCAGGTTGGCACCCTTGCCGCCCAGTTGTTCGCGCATCTGCGCATTTCCTTCGGCCTTACCGTTTCCGAAGAGATAGACTCGTTTTTTGTCCATAATAACGTTAATTAAATATTGGTATAAAGTATTAGTATCTGGAAAAAGCGTGCAAAGTTACGTATTCTCTTTCACAAAACCAACCCCACGGGCGAAAAAATGCTAAATCGGGTTGGCATTTGCATTTTTTTTAAGAAAAGTGGACATTATTATTATTAATTGTGTACTTTTGCAGATACTATGAGCAGGAAGGTCAAGCCGCTCCCTCTGTTGGAGCAAGTCACGATAACCGACGTTGCGGCTGAAGGCAAGGCGCTGGCGCGGGTGAACGACATGGTGGTGTTCGTGCCCTTCGTCGTGCCGGGCGATGTGGTCGATTTGCAGGTGAAACGCAAGAAACACTCGTATGCCGAGGCCGTAGCGGTCAAGTTCCACACCCTCAGTCCGCTGAGGACCGAGCCGTTCTGTCGGCACTTCGGTGTGTGCGGCGGCTGCAAGTGGCAATGTCTGAAGTACGACGAGCAGCTCCGCGCCAAGCAAAGGCAGGTGGTCGATAACCTGACGCGCATAGGCCATCTGGAACTGCCGGAGGTGAGCCCCATCATCGGCTCGGAGCGTACGCAAGGCTACCGGAACAAGCTGGAGTTTACCTTCTCGGACAAACGCTGGCTGACGGACGAGGAGATTGCCGCCGATATCCGTTACGACAACATGAATGCCGTTGGCTTCCACATCCCCGGATGCTTCGACAAGGTACTGGACATCGACGAATGTCATCTGATGGACGACCTCAACAACCGTGTCCGTAATGGCATTCGCGACTATGCCCTTCGGCACGGGCTCTCTTTCTTTGACCTCCGCGAGCAGACGGGTCTGCTCAGGGGCATGATGCTGAGGATTGCCGAGAACGACGAGGGACAGATTCGCGAGGCTATGCTGCTGATGCAGTTCTGCACCAACGTGGAGAGTCCGCAGCCGCGTGAAAAGGGTAGGAGCGAGGAGCCTCGTCAGGGCGACTTCAGCGCAGAGATCGACGGCATGCTCTCGTACGTTCGCGATTCGTTTCCCGAAATCACGTCGTTGCTTTACGTCATCAACAACAAGTGCAACGACACCATCGGCGACCTTCCTGTCACCACCTTCTCCGGCACGGACTTCATTATGGAACAGATGGAGGACCTTCGCTTCAAGGTAGGGCCGAAGTCGTTCTACCAGACCAACACCCGCCAGGCCTATAATCTGTATAAGGTCGCGCGCGACTTTGCGGGGTTGACGGGGAGCGAGCTTGTCTATGACCTCTATACCGGTACGGGCACGATTGCCAACTTCGTGGCCCGCTCGTGCCGTCAGGTCATCGGCATCGAGTATGTGCCTGAAGCCATCGAGGACGCCAAGGTGAATGCCTCGCTCAACGGCCTCGACAACACCCTCTTCTTTGCCGGCGACATGAAGGATATCCTCACCGCCGACTTCATCCACATGCATGGTCGTCCCGATGTCATCATCACCGACCCACCCCGTGCCGGCATGCATGGCGACGTGGTTGACGTCATTCTGAAGGCCGCCCCCGCCCGCATCGTCTATGTCAGCTGCAACCCCGCCACGCAGGCCCGCGACCTGCAGCTGCTGAGCGGGGCGTACAGAGTGATAAAGGTACAGCCCGTCGATATGTTTCCCCACACCCAGCATGTGGAGAACGTCGTTCTGCTTGAAAAGATTGAAAACATTTTACATTCTTAATTCCTGAATTCCAAATAGTAAATCGTAAATAGTTAAATAGTAAATAGCTTTGTGTTTATGAAAAAGACAACCAGTTGGCTTCTTGCGGCAGCCCTTATAATTGCCGCTTTCGTGTTGGGATGGTCGTTGAAGATGCCCGTTACCGCCCTCAAGCAATACGACCGTACCGTTTCTGTGCGCGGCCTTGCCACCAAGGAGGTGAAGGCCGACTATGCCATTGCGCCGTTTGCCTATTCGCTGCTGGGCAACGACATGCAGAGCCTCTATCAGGAGATTAAGCGCAAGAACGAGGTCTTCATCGACTTCATCAAGTCCTACGGCATCAGTCGCGACGAAATCAGCGTCTCCACCCCCGAGTTTACCGACCGTCGCACGTGGGACAACAAAAGCGGCTACGACTTTCAGGTGACCAGCGTCCTCACCGTGGGCACGAAGGAGGTCGATGCTGTCATCCGCATGATGGCCGAGCAGAGCCGTCTGATGGAGAAGAACATTGTCCCCCTCACAGGATGGGAATATCGTCCCACCTACAGCTTCCGCGGCCTGAACGACATCAAGCCCGGCATGATTGAGGACGCCACGAAGAATGCCCGCGAGGCTGCTCAGAAGTTCGCCGCTGACAGCGACAGCAAGCTCGGCAAAATCAAAAGTGCCACGCAGGGCCAGTTCTCCATCGACGACCGCGACAGCAACACCCCCTACATCAAGAATGTACGCGTGGTCACCTACGTCGATTTCTATCTCAAAGACTAACGGAAACCCATCCGCTCTGCTTTACTTCATTTCCTATACTATAAAAACCTACGACTATGAAACGCTTCATTCTACTTGCCATCGTCCTTTCAGTAAACCTGACTGTGGCGTTTGGCCGTTCTGCGGATGACGTCCGCACCATCTGCGGCAAGTACGTTCAGGAAGAGGGCGTCCGTGTCATCGGCACGTCGCCCTCCAAGTTCGCCAAGACAGGCCGTCTGCCCCTTGTCGGCATGGAGAATGGCAACCTAGACCTCTCACCTGCTGTCAGCTCGCTGAAGTCCAGCTATCTGCTGGTCAGCGTCAATAGTGCCGTCAACCGTAAACTGGATGCCGACATAGCAGCCTTGCTGGGCGGTTCTGACTACAATCTGCTGTGCAGCTCAAACGAAGGCGGTGAGCTGTCGGCCATCTACGTTATTGCTGATTCTGATACCGTCTCTTCGTTTCTGCTCTGCTCCATCACCGAGCGTGAGATTGTGTTCTATAGCGTCGAAGGCCGCATGTCGCTTTCCAAGCTCGAGGAGCTGGTGGCCAAGGCAGCCCCTTCGTTCAGCGAAGGAGCCGCTTCGATAAAGGAGACAGGCGAAGCACCTCCTCCCGAACCGTCGGACATGCTTTCGCAGCGGAACGACGCCACAGCTTCTACTTCGCGTGTGGAGATGAGCGATAACGATGCTGCCAACTATACCGACATCTATGCCTACATCCGTGCCCGTGTGCCTGATGTCATGCGCGGGCCTGTTTCCGTTAACTCGCAGCCTGATGGCCCCATGATTATTGTCGATGGCATTCAGACAGCGGACATCTCTTATCTGCGCCCGATGGACGTCTATTCGGTTGAAGGTGTGAAAGGTAGTGCCACAGCCATCTATGGCTTCCGTGCCGTAGGTGGCGTCATCGTCATCACCACCAAGGCGGCCCATCTGCAGAAGGAGGCTGAGGAGCGCGAACGGGAAGAAGCCCGTGCTGCACGCCGTGCCGAGCGCGAGGCGCGCAAGGAAGCTCGTAAAAACCGCAAGGAATAGTAAAACGTCGTAGCGGTGGCCTGCGCCTCATGCAAGCGGCGCAGGCCACTCTTCGTATATGCCTTGTCCGTGCTGATGTCAGAAGGGAACGGACGGCGTGAAACCGGCTGATAGAGTGGGGAAGGATTTACGATTCTATCACATCAGTTTTTCGCGAAGGAAGCGTCCGGTGTAGGACGCGGGACAGGCTGCGACTTGCTCAGGGGTGCCGCAGACGACGAGGTTGCCGCCGGCATCGCCGCCTTCGGGACCGAGGTCGATGACGTAGTCGGCACATTTGATGACCTCCATGTTGTGCTCGATGATGAGGATGGTGTGGCCGCGGTCGATGAGGGCGTTGAAGCTCTCGAACAGTTTTTTGATGTCGTGGAAGTGAAGGCCGGTGGTGGGCTCGTCGAAGATGAAGAGGGTGGGGGCTGAACGCTCTTGCCCGAGGTAATAGGCAAGTTTGACGCGCTGGTTCTCGCCGCCTGAGAGGGTGGATGAGCTCTGTCCGAGCTTGATGTAGCCAAGGCCGACGGCCTGCAGAGGACGCAGACGCGAGACGATGGTCTTGTCGCCATGCTCGGTAAAGAACTCGATGGCCTGGTTTACGGTCATCTCCAGTATGTCGTGGATGTCGCGGTCGTGGTATTTGACGAGGAGGGTGTCGTTCTTGAAGCGTTTGCCGTGGCAGGCCTCACACTCCAGCACGAGGTCGCTCATGAACTGCATCTCGACCGTGATGGTGCCCTCGCCCTTACATTCCTCGCAACGTCCGCCCTCGCTATTGAATGAGAAGTATCCAGCCGTGTAGCCCATCTGCTTCGAGAGGGGCTGGGCGGCGTAGAGTTTGCGGATTTCGTCGTAGGCCTTGATGTAGGTTACGGGGTTGCTGCGGGTGGAGCGTCCGATGGGGTTCTGATCGACAAACTCCACGGCGCTGATGCTGCGAATGTCGCCTTCGAGGCGGGTGAAGTCACCCGGGCGGTCGCCGCTCTCGCCGAACTGGCGGTTGAGGGCTTTATAGAAGATGTCGCGCACGAGCGAGCTCTTGCCCGAGCCGCTGACGCCTGTGACGACGGTGAGGACGTTGAGCGGGAAGGTGACGTCGATGCCCTTCAGGTTGTTGTGCCGCGCACCCTTCACGTCGATATGGAGGTTCCACGGCCTCCGGCTTGTCGGCACGGGAATCTTCTCCTCGCCCAACAGATAGCGGAGAGTATAACTTTGATTGGAGGAGTTCAGGAGTTCAGGAGTTTCTGTTTTTGGGGAGTTCAGGAGTTCAGGAGTTGCAGGAGTTGCAGACGATTGTTCTGTATGCATATTTCCTTCACTATTGTCTGCACTCCTGAACTCCTGCACTCCTTTAATACTCCCCTGCCAGACGATTTCGCCGCCGAGGCGTCCGGCCTCAGGGCCTACGTCGATGATGTAGTCGGCGGCACGGATGATTTCCTCGTCGTGTTCGACGACGACGACGGTGTTGCCTGCCTGTTGAAGCTGGCGGAGTACGCGGATGAGCTTGTCCGTGTCGCGGCTGTGGAGGCCGATGCTGGGCTCGTCGAGGATGTAAAGCGAGCCGACGAGCGGACTGCCGAGCGAGGTGACGAGGTTGATACGCTGGCTCTCGCCGCCCGAGAGGGTGTTGCTGAGGCGGTTCAAGGTGAGATAGCCCAGCCCGACGTCAAGAAGGAACTGCAGACGGCTGGTAATCTCCTTCAGCAACCGGTTGGCGACAAGCGTGTCGTGCTCGTCGAGCTGCAGGCGGTCGAAGAATCCCTTCAGCTCGCTGACGGGCATCTCCACAAGGTCGCCGATGGAACGTTCGCCCACTTTGACGTAGGTGGCTTCCTTCTTCAGGCGGCTGCCGTGGCAGGTGGGGCAGAGCGTCTTGCCCCGATAGCGGGCCAGCATGACGCGATACTGGATCTTGTATTGGTTCTCTTCCAGCATCTTGAAGAACGAGTCGATGCAGGTCTTGTGGCGCGGGCCGTGCCAGAGGTAGTCTTTTTGTGCCTGGGTGAGCTGGTAGTAGGGGGTGAAGATGGGAAAATCCGCCTCGCCGGCGTGGAGGATGAAGTCGTCCTTCCATTCGCTCATCTTGTCGCCTCGCCAGCAGACCACGGCGCCGTCATAGACGCTGAGCGTGGTGTCGGGGATGACGAGCTTCTCGTCGATGCCGATGATGCGGCCGAAGCCCTCGCAGGTGGGGCAGGCGCCCAGCGGGCTGTTGAACGAGAAGAGCTGGTCCGATGGCTCCTCGAAGGTGATGCCGTCGGCCTCGAAGCGGGTGCTGAAGGTGTGGAGAATCTGGGCGGGGTAGAATCGCAGCATGCACGTGCCGCCACCTTCAAAGAAGGCCGTCTCGGCCGAATCCGTCAGGCGGCTGACGGTCTCGCGGCTGTCGTCCACCGCCAGACGGTCGATGACGAGGAAGAAGCCTCCCCCGTCCACTCCTGAAGGATTAGCCTCCCCCTTACCCCTCCTAAAGGAGGGGAGACCAGCGGGACGGGCTCCCTTCCCTTTAGGGAGGGGCTGGGGGTAGGCTTCCCCTTTAGGGAGGGGCTGGGGGTAGGCTCCCATCAGCCAGTCCTCAATCCGGATGATTTCGCCGTTTACGTCCATTCGCGTGAAGCCTTGCTGCATGTAGATGGCGAGTTGTTCCTTCAGCGTTCGGTCGGCTTGTGGCACGATGGGCGCCAGAACCGTGAAGCGGGTGCCGCGGCTGTAGGTGAGCATACACTTCACGAGGTCTTCGGGCGTGTGCTTCTTCACCAGCTGTCCGCTGATGGGGGAGTAGGTCTTGCCGATGCGGCTGTAGAGAAGGCGCAGGTAGTCGTAGATCTCGGTGGAGGTGCCGACGGTTGAGCGCGGGTTGCGGCTGTTCACCTTCTGCTCGATGGCGATGGCAGGAGGCAGGCCTTTGATGAAGTCGCAGTCGGGCTTCTTCATCCTTCCCAGAAACTGGCGGGCGTAGGCCGACAGGCTTTCGACATAGCGCCGCTGCCCCTCGGCATAGAGCGTGTCGAACGCCAGCGACGATTTGCCCGAGCCGCTCAGACCGGTGATGACAACAAGTTTTCCACGCGGAATGTCCACCGAAACGTTCTTCAGGTTGTTGACATTCGCTCCTCTGACAGAAATGAACTTCTCCTCCATGTGTTTTTTTTATTTCAAATTGCAAAGATACGACTTTTTTCTTGCTATTGTCACTACCTTGTCCTATATTTGCAAAAAAATTGTTGTAATCCGTGATGAGACGTTTCCACATTCTCTCCCTGCTGGCGATTGTTGCCGCATTTCTGGTGTCCTGTTCTGCGCAGCGAAAAGCTGCTGTTGTTTCGTCGTCGGCCGACAATATCCCCAAGCGCGAATTCCGTGGGGCGTGGATGCAGGTGGTGAACGGGCAGTATCAGGGCATGACGTCCGCCGAGCAGCAGCAACGTCTGTTGGAGCAGCTGAATGTCCTGCAGCAGGCGGGTGTGAACGCCGTTTTCTTTCAGGTGCGGCCTGAGGCCGACGCCCTCTATGTCTCGTTCTACGAGCCGTGGAGCCGCTTCCTTACCGGCGAGCAGGGGCGTAATCCCGATGCCGACTGGGACCCTCTGCAGTTCATGATTGACGCCTGTCACGCCCGCGGCATGGAGCTCCACGCCTGGATTAACCCCTACCGCGCAGCCCTGAAGGGACTCCGAAAGGGCGATATGCACCACAAGCACCCGTGGTTCCGCTTTCCCGAGCGATTTGTGGAGTACGATGGTCTCCTCCTCTTCAACCCGGCCCTGCAGCTCAACCGCGACTACATCTGTACCGTCGTCGGCGACATCGTCCGTCGTTACGACATCGACGGCATCCATGTCGATGACTATTTCTATCCCTATCCTGTGGCAGGCGTCCCGTTCCCCGACGATGCCGACTTTGCCGCCGACCCGCGCGGCTTTGCCGACAAGGGCGACTGGCGGCGCGACAACGTCAGCCTGCTCATCAGCCAGCTCTCAGCCGCCATCCACGGCATCAAGCCCTGGGTGAAGTTCGGCGTCAGCCCGTTCGGAATCTACCATAACGAGAAAGCCTCTTCTGCCGTCCCCGGCTCGGCCACGTCGGGTCTGCAGAACTACGACGACCTCTATGCCGACATCCTGCTCTGGATTGAGAAAGGATGGATCGATTACAACGTCCCCCAGCTCTATTGGGAGATCGGACATCCGCGTGCCGACTATGCCACGCTCGTCCATTGGTGGGCTGCTCATGCCGGCGGCCGTCCGCTCTTCATCGGGCAGGACCTCGAGCGCTCCCTCCAGTACACCGATCCGCAGGACCCCGCCCGTAACCAGCTCGCCGTCAAGTTCCGCATGCAGCGTGACGAGCCTGTAAGCGGCTACTGCTGGTGGTATGCCGATGCCCTCCGCACCCACATGGCCACCCCCTCGGGCAAAGCCGAGGTGCAAGCTGTCGCCCATGCCGGCACGCTTGCCCTGCAGCCCCTCTTCCCCTTCATCGACCATAAGGCGCCCGGCCCTGTGCGCAAGCCTGCCAAGATTGAGACCGACGACGGCCCTGTGCTGATGTGGACGGCCCCCAAGTTCAAGACCGAGCTCGACCGCCCCATCCGCTACGTCGTCTATCGCTTTGCCCGTGGCGAGAAGGTCGATATCAGCAACCCCACTCATATTGTTGCCCTCACCAACCATTGTTTCTTTAACCTCTCGGCCCTCACCCCTAACCCCTCACCCCTAACCCCTCACCAGGAATACACCTTCGCCATCACGGCTTTGGACCGTCTGCAGAACGAGTCACGTCCCACAACGATAAAAGTCAAACTATGAAAAAGAAAACCAGGAAAAAGCCTCGTGCACAGCTTTTTCAGCCGCAGAACACCCCCCGTACCGAGCGGCTCATCACCCTTTTCACGAAAGAGGAGAAGCAGCTCGTTGACCGCTACCTCACCAAGTATCACATCACCAACCGTAGCCGCTGGATGCGCGAGACCCTTCTCCGTGCCATCCTCCAGAACCTCGAAATGGATTATCCCACGCTCTTCGACGAGCACGACATGCGGCGATAACGTCTTCGCCACAATGGAAAATTGATAATTGATAATCGTTTAACGTTTAACGTTTACTGTTTAACGAACACGTCCTCTGATTTTAATTTAACGTTTTCCTTTCTTCTTGTCTGCGACGCTACGTGAATGTCCGTTAATAATCCGTAAATGTCCGTAAATAACTTTTGCCTCAGACCTCTTACCTCTGACTTCACTTCCTGCCGCATGGTCGTTAAACATTAAACGTTAAACGAAAAATCTTAACTCTGAACTAAATCCATGTCTGATGCCGATTATATGAAGCTGGCGCTTGCTGAGGCCAGGCAAGCCTTTGATGCGGGTGAGGTGCCTGTGGGGGCTGTCGTCGTGGCGGGAGGACGTGTCATCGCCCGCGCTCACAACCTCACCGAGACCCTTACAGACGTTACCGCTCATGCCGAGATGCAAGCTATTACCGCCGCCGCCTCGTGGCTGGGCGGCAAATACCTCACCGACTGCACCCTCTACGTTACCGTCGAACCCTGCGTGATGTGTGCCGGGGCCATCGCCTGGGCGCAGGTGGCCCGTCTTGTCTGGGGAGCCGACGATGAGAAGCGCGGCTTCCGTCGTATAGCCCCCGATGCCCTTCATCCCCGTACGGAGGTCGTCACGGGTGTCCTGGCCGACGACTGTGCCGCCCTGATGAAGCAGTTCTTCAAAGAACGCCGTTAATGTCTGAACGGACGAAGGCGAAGCCAACTCCTGAACTCCTGAACAATACAATTTATTTTTCATTCTTCATTTTTCAATCTCCTCCCCGTGGACATCAGCAAAGCATTCAAAGCCGCCCTTAACCGCAAGATTGAGCGGAACTGGGAAAAGATATACGTCATCGTGGACATCCACGACACCATCATCCACGCCAGCTACGAGCAGGCAGAGACATTCCGCTATTTCCCCGCTGCGCGCGAGGCTTTGCAGCTCATGACCAGCAGGGACGACATCTGCCTTATCCTCTGGAGCTCAACCTACAAGGACAAGCTGGAAATGTATGTCCGTCATTTTGCCGGCGACGGCATTCACTTCGACTACGTGAACGAAAACCCCGAGGTGACCAACACCACCCTCTCAGACTTCGACGCCAAGCTCTACTATAATGTCGGCATCGACGATAAGTTCGGCTTTGAGCCTGAGACCGACTGGCAGCAGGTGATAGAAGCATTAAGCCTATACTGATTCAACTGCCAAAAGCTATAAAACGAAACCATATTTTTGTTGTATAAGCCGCTCCGCGGTTTTCGGGGAGTCTGCTTCGCAGAGAAATATAATAAAAATTCATCTCAAAATTATTCAAAATTAGGACTATTCGCTGGAAACAAGTTATCGAAATTTTGTAATATTTTGTATCAGATTTTGTTTAATTTGACTTTGTCTTCTCTTGTCGCGACTCGGCCAATCAAACTAGTTTGTTGGCGCTCGCTGCTCCAAGATTTCTGCCTCGAAGAGGCACTCTCTTTTAGTCGCTTCGCGAGAAATCGTTCAAAATTCTTTTCAAAATTTGTTCAAAATTATTGATAATGACTTTATTTTGTAAAATTTTGTATAAGATTTTGTTTTATTTCTGCCTCGAAGAGGCACTTAAAAACTGAAATGAAATTCAAACGAATACTTTTCATCTGTCACGGCAACATCTGCCGTTCGCCGATGGCCGAGTTCGTCATGAAAGCCCTTGTGCAGGCTCACGGCGTGGCCGACCGGTACGAGATATCCTCCGCCGCCGTCTCCGACGAAGAGCGCGGCAACCCCATCTATCCTCCTGCCCAGCGTTGCCTCCGCCAGCATGGCGTCGTCTTCGATTCCCGCAAGACGGCACGCCGCGTCGTGCCCGCCGACTACGACCGCTACGACCTCCTCGTCTGCATGGACCAGAGCAACCTCCGTCTGCTTGCCCGCATCATCGGCGATGACCCAGACGGCAAAGTCCGTCTGCTGATGTCGTTTGCCGGACGTCCCCATGCCAGCGTTGCCGACCCCTGGTACACCGGCGACTTCGAGCAAGCCTTCCAGGACATCCTTACCGGCTGCGAAGCACTCCTGAAGTCAGATCTTGATTGACAGGTTTACGGAGGCAAAGAGTGTACAATAAATGGAGAACATGTCTCCGCCTTAATAAAACAGGAAAAAGGCGCACTTCTCTCCCACACAAAAAAGTTTGTTTTTCTGCGTCGCGTGCGTCACACCATTGTAAGATTGTCAAACGTGGTCAAAATAGTCATTAGTCATTTTAGTCAAAATGATTTTCGGATTCTGTCATTGCTCACTATATAATAAATAATATATTATTTATTATATAGTGGCAGTTTTTGACTATCAGAAACGATTTTGACTAATGACCAAAATGACCAAAATGACCGCACTGAAACTTTTCTTGTGGAACATTCGTGCACCGCACCCGCCCGTCCTTACCTTTGCATCGCATGAGCGTCCTTAAGGCTAACATTTCATTCCACTGCGTTAAAAAATTATCCCACTGCGTTAAAAAAATATCCCACTGCGTTAAAAAAATATCCCACTGCGTTAAAAAAACATCCCTTTGCGTTATGAACACCCCCTCTGAATACTTCACCCTCTACCCCTGCGCAGGGCATAGCAGGACGATAACCGGCAGGAAGAGTCGTACGCCGTCTTTCATTTTTCATTTATATATGCGCTGGATCTGCTCGGCGTAGTGGCGGAGGATGACGGCGCGGCGGAGCTTGAGCGTCTGCGAGAGCATGCCGTTGGCGGTGGTCCACTCGTCGAGGACATAGACGGGGCGCTTGATGGCCTCGTAGTCGGCAAGGGTGGCGTTGACGCGTTCGAGCTCGCGGCTCAGCAGTTTCTGCACGGCGGGGTTGGCGAGGATGTCGTCGCGTGAGATGCGGCCCAGGCCTTCGTCCTGTGCCCAGCGGTCGAGGTGGGGATAGCTGACGCAGATGATGGCGCTGGCGAACTTCTGGTTCTCGCCGACGATGATGGCGCTGGCGAAGTAGGGGCTGTCGCTGAGCTTGTTCTCAAGCAGCTGCGGGGCGATGTACTTGCCGGATGAGAGTTTGAAGATTTCCTTCTTGCGGTCGGTGATCTTGAGGTACTTGCCTTCGACGAGGGTGCCGATGTCGCCGGTGTGGAGCCAGCCGTCGGCATCGATGATGCGTGCGGTCTCGGCGGGGTCCTTGTAGTAGCCCTTCATGACGTGGGGGCCGCGGACGAGGATTTCGCCGTCGTCGGCGAAGGTGAGCTCGCCGCCCGTGATGGGCTTGCCGGCCGTGCCCATCTTATTGACGCCCTCGGTGGGGTTGTTGACGGCGATGACGGGCGAGGTCTCGCTCATGCCGTAGCCCTCGAAGATGTGGAGCTTGGCGGCGTTGAAGAGGCGGACGATGGCGGGCTTGATGGACGAGCCGCCGGAGATGATGATCATGGTGTGTCCGCCGATGGCGGCGCGCCACTTGCTATAGACAAGGCGGTCGAAGAAGCGCAGGCGGCGACGATAGACGGGGTTGCGGTTGTAGTTGTCGAACGTGTTGCCGAACTCCCACGCGGCGTGGTAGATGCGGCGCTTCAGCCCGTGCAGGTTGCCCTCCTGCTGGCGGAACTTCTCGTAGAAGGTCTCAAGCACGCGGGGCACGGCGGAGAAGCCGTCGGCGTGGCACGAGGCGAGGTCGCGCTGGATGGTGGCAAGGCCTTCGGCATAGTAGATGCTGATGCCGAGCTCCTGGTATTCGTAGTTCATGGTGCGCTCGTAGCTGTGGCAGAGGGGCAGGAACGAGAGCATCCTGTGCTTGACGCCATAGACCTGGTACATGGCGTGGGCATGGGCGTCGAAGGTGAGGTTGCGGTGGGTGAGCATGACGCCCTTGGGGCGTCCGGTGGTGCCGCTGGTGTAGATGATGGTGGCGACGTCGTCGGGGCTGACGTCGCGGATGTTGTTGTCGATGATGGAGTCGTAGTCGTTCTCGGCTGCGCGTCCCGCCTCGCGGACGTCGCGCATGCAGGGCTGAGTGTCGCTGTCGTCGATGAGATAGACGTCGATGGGGTGATCCTGGGCATCGAGGGCAGGGCGTATCTTACGGTAGAGGGCGGCGCTGGCAACGAAGATGGCGCTGGCGTCGCTGTGGGTGAAGATGTAGGTGAAGTCGTCGGTGCTCAGGGTGGGGTAGATGGGGACATAGACGAGGCGGGCGAGGGCACAGCCCATGTCGAGGAAGTTCCACTCGGGGCGGTTGGGGGTGATGCTGATGATCTTGTCGCCCGGCTTATAGCCTTTCGCCAGCAGGCCGTAGGCCATCTCGCGGCTGGCGCGGATGTAGTCGTCAACGCTGTAGGTGGTCCACTTGCCGCCTTTGCAGGCAGCGAGGATATCGTCTTTGGGATAGTGCTCCCGTAGGATGGTCAGGTAGTCGAATGTCCGCGTAGGGACTATGTTGATTCGGTTGTTCATCAGGTCTCCAGAAAATGCGGGTGCAAAGTACGTGCTTTTTTTCGGTATCTGCAACTAAATGGGCAAAAATCCGTAAAAAATACCACCGATGGCTCCGCTGATCAGGATGACGAAGATGGGGTTGACTTTCCACTTGTTAATAGCGAGGAAGGAGGCGGCGCAGAGGATGACGCTGAGGATGAACTGCGGGGTGCTGTCGGCAGGGCTGCCGAAGTTCTCCTTGTTCATCAGCATCAGGGCGGCGGAGGCGATAAGGCCGATGACGACCGGGCGCAGCACGCTGAAGACCGCCCTCACAGCGGGGTGGGCGGCATATTTCATTAGGAAGCGGCTGACGACGAACATCAGGATGAACGAAGGCAGCAGGGTGCTGAAGGTGGCAAGCAGCGAGCCCGCCGTACCCCACGCGGCGTTGTAGCCGGCGTTGACGACGGCGGTGTAGCCCACATAGGTGGCGGCGTTGATGCCGATGGGGCCGGGAGTCATCTGGCTGACGGCCACGATGTCGGTAAACTCGGAGAAGGTCATCCAGCCATGCTTCGTCACCACCTCGTTCTGGATGAGGGAGAGGATGGCAAAGCCCCCGCCGAATCCGAACAGGCCAATCTTGAAAAAGGTGATGAAAAGCTGGAGAAATAACATGAAAGTCTGAGGTCTGATGTAAGATGTATGAAGTCTGATGAAGAGGTCAGAGGACGTGTTTGTTAAACCTTAAACGTTAAACTAAAACCAGCCATTTTTTCTTAACTCTTAACTCTTAATTCTTAATTAAAAGAGCTAGCTCTTTGCTAAGTATCTTGCTATTCCTCCTGCTATGCCGGCGACGATGACCCAGATGGGCGATACGCCGAGCAGCCAGATGACGAGGGCGCTGACGACGGGGATCCAGACGGTGCGCCACGTGATGCCTGCAGCCTTCGACAGACGGAAGATGGGGCCGAGGATGAGGGCTGTGACGGCGGGACGGATGCCACGGAACACGTTCTCCACTACCGTGTTACCGCGCAGCTGCTGGAAGAAGAGGGCGATGACGAGGATGCAGATGATGCTGGGCAGCACGGTGCCGGCGGCGCAGGCTATGCTGCCGCGTGTGCCGCCCAGACGGTAGCCGATAGCAATGGCGAAGTTAGCCGCAAAAACGCCCGGGAGCGACTGCGACACCACCATCAGGTCCATGAACTCCTCTTTCGTCAGCCATTGGTCTCGTTCCACCACCTCTTTCTCAATGAACGGAATCATCACCGGCCCTCCACCAATGGTGAAGAGCCCGATTTTGAAAAACGTTCCAAATGCCTTTGTCAGCGAGAACATATGTATTGGGTTAGGGGAATTTTATAATTAAGAGTTAAGAATTAAGAGTTTTTGTTTAACGTTTAATGTTTAACGACCATGCGGCAGGAATTAGACGATAACGATAACGTTAACGATAACTCGTTAAACTTGAAACATGAAACCCAAAATCAGAGGACGTGTTCGTTAAACGTTAAACATTAAACGTTAAACCATTTTTTTTAATTCTTCATTATTTATCGCACCAGCGGCGGGCGTTGACGAAGGCTTCAATCCACGGGGTAACCTCGTCGGTGTGGAGGCGGTCGGCGGGGTAGGTGGCACATTGCCAGGGGAAGATGCAGCGTTCGAGGTGGGGCATCATCGCCACGTGGCGGCCGTCGGCGCTGGCTATACCGGCGATGTCATAGATGGAGCCATTGGGGTTACCGGGATAGCCGCTGTAGTTGTATTTCGCCACGATGTTGTAGTGCTTTTCGTCGAGCGGGAGGTCGAAACGTCCCTCGCCGTGAGCCACCCAGATGCCCATGCTGGTGCCTTCGAGCGAGCCGAAGAGGACGCTGTTGTTGCGGGGCACGTGTATGCCGAGGAAGGCCGACTCGAACTTATGCGACGTGTTGTGAGCCATGCGTCCGTGGCGGTAGCCGTCGGCGCTGGCGCTGCCTTGTTCGATGAGGCCGAGCTCCATCATCAGCTGGCAGCCGTTGCAGATGCCGAGCGAGAGGGTGTCGGGGCGGGCATAGAAGCGGTCGAGGGCTTCCTTGGCACGGGGATTAAAGAGGAACGCGCCTGCCCAGCCCTTGGCCGAACCGAGGACGTCGCTGTTCGAGAATCCGCCGCAGAAGACAATCATGCGGATGTCGTCGAGCGTCTCGCGGCCGGTGATGAGGTCGGTCATGGTGACGTCCTTCACGTCGAACCCCGCCAGCCAGAGGCTGTAGGCCATTTCGCGCTCGCCGTTGGTGCCCTTTTCGCGGATGATGGCCGCTTTGGGAGCTTGCTTGCCGGGCTGCTTCTTCCAGCGGTCGGGGTTGAGGCCGTACTGCGCCAGCTTGCCCGTGAAGGTGGGGGCAAAGTGCATCTGAAGCGGCTGGTGCTTGTAGTTGGCGAAGCGTTCGTCGGCACAGCCGTTCATGCTCTGACGACGGTCGAGCAGGTGCGACGAAGCATACCACGTGTCGCGGAGGGCGTCGATGTCGAGCGTCTCTTCGTAGTCGCCCTTACGGATGCGGATGGTGCGTTCGCGACAGGGCACGCCAATATAGATGCAGGCCACGCCCGCTTCGTCCAGCAGCTGCTTGAAGGTGCCCTCCTGTTTGTCGGCCACCTGCACGACGATGCCCGGGTTCTCGGCGAAGAGAATCTTGGCCAGGTCGTCTTCGGCAAAATGGTTGAGGTTGACTTTGAGTCCGCCGCGGGTGTTGGCGAAGCACATCTCCATCAGCGTGGTGATGAGTCCGCCTGCCGAGATGTCGTGTCCAGCCAGGATGAGCCCCTTCCGGATGCACTCCTGAACGGCATTGAACGCATCGCGGAAGTACTCGGGATTGGTGCAGGTGGGGACGTCGGAGCCCACCTTGCCCTGGCTTTGGGCGAAGGCGCTGCCGCCGAGACGGAGGGTGTCGAACGAGAAGTCGATATGGTAGAGTGAGCTCTTGGGCTCGTCGGCCAGCACGGGGCTGACGACCTTGCGGACATCGGCAACCTCGCCGCCAGCCGAGACGATGACGGTGCCCGGGGCGATGACCTTCTGACCGTCGGGGTATTTCTGCGTCATGGAGAGGCTGTCCTTGCCGGTGGGGACGTTGATGCCCAGTTCGCAGCAGAAGTCCGAGAGGGCTTTGACGGCGGCGTAGAGACGGGCATCCTCGCCCTTCTGTGAGCGGCAGGGCCACATCCAGTTGGCGCTGAGGCTCACGCTGTCGAGTCCTTCGCTGAGCGGTGCCCAGACGATGTTCGTCAGCGCTTCGGCCACGGAGAGGACGGAGCCAGCGGCAGGGTCGGCGAGGCCAGCCTGGGGCGCATGGCCGAGGGCGGTGGCCATGCCGTGCACGCCACGGTAGTCGAGGGCTACCACGCCACAGTCCGAGAGCGGCAGCTGAAGCTCGCCCTGGCATTGCTGGCGGGCAATCTTGCCCGTGACGGAGCGGTCAACCTTGTTTGTCAGCCAGTCCTTGCAGGCAACGGCTTCGAGGCTGAGGACGCGGGCGAGCGCCTCCCTCAGGTCGTTCATGCCCTTGACGTCGGCATAACGGTGCTCGACGGTTTCGTCCACCATGACGGTTTTGGGCGAATGGCCGAACATCTGTGCTACGTCGAGGTCGAAGGGCCGCACGCCGTCGCCCTGCTGGAAAGCAAAGTGGGCATCGCCCGTAGTCTCGCCAACGACGTACATCGGAGCGCGTTCGCGTTCGGCGATGCGGCGCACGTGGTCGAGGTGTTCCTCCTGAATGAGCAGTCCCATGCGCTCCTGGCTCTCGTTGGCAATAATTTCCTTGGCCGAGAGCGTCGGGTCGCCGATGGGCAGACGCGTCATGTCGATGAGGCCGCCACACTCCTCAACCAGTTCGCTGAGGCAGTTGACGTGGCCCGCCGAGCCGTGGTCGTGGATGCTGACGACGGGGTTGACATCCTCTTCGCAAAGGGCGCGGACGACGTTGTAGGCACGTTTCTGCATTTCGGCATTGGCCCGCTGCACGGCGTTGAGCTCGATGCCGCTGCTGTAGCGCCCGGTATCGACGGACGATACGGAGCCGCCGCCCAGACCGATGCGGTAGTTGTCGCCGCCGAGGACGACAATCTTGTTGCCCTTTTCGGGGGTGCCCTTCAGGCAGTCGCGCTTGGTGCCGTAGCCCACGCCGCCAGCCAGCATGATGACCTTGTCGTAGGCGTAGAGGGGGGCGGGGTTTTCCGGGGTTTCCGGAATTTCCGGAATTTCCGGAGTTTCCGGAGTTTCTTGGTGCTCGAAGGTTAGGACGGAGCCGGCGATGAGGGGCTGGCCGAACTTGTTGCCGAAGTCGCTGGCGCCGTTCGAGGCCTTGATGAGAATCTGCTCGGGCGTCTGGTAGAGCCAGGGGCGGGCAGGGATGGCGTCCTCGGCCGGAGCATCCTGCTTGTTGCGGGGGTAGGCCGTCATATAGACAGCCGTGCCGGCGATGGGCCATGAGCCCTTTCCGCCGCCCATGCGGTCGCGGATTTCGCCGCCTGTGCCGGTGCTGGCGCCGTTGAACGGCTCGACGGTGGTAGGGAAGTTGTGTGTCTCGGCTTTCAGCGACAGCACGGTGTGGATGGGGTGAACCTGGAAAAAGTCGCTGGTGCTGTGGTCGGCAGGGGCGAACTGCTCAACGGTGGGGCCGTCGGCAAACGCCACGTTGTCCTTGTATGCCGAGAGGATATGATGCGGATTCTCCTGCGTGGTCTTCTTAATCATGGCGAAGAGACTGCTCTCCATTTCCTTGCCGTCGATGATGAAGGTGCCGCCGAAAATCTTGTGGCGACAATGCTCGCTGTTGATCTGGGCGAAACCGAACACCTCGCTATCCGTCAGCGGTCGTCCGAGCTGGGCTTCTACCTTCTTCAGGTAGTCGATTTCCTCGGGCGAAAGGGCGAGGCCCTCCTGCTCGTTGTAGGCGGCTAGGTCCTCGATGGCCTTGATGGGCTCGGGCGTGATGTCGACGGTGAAGATGTGCTGGTCGAGGGCAGGGTAGAAGCGTTGCAGCATCGGGTCATAGTCGGCGTCAGGGCCGCTGACAGCCCAGTATTCCTCGATGCGGCTGATGCCGGCGATGCCCATGTTCTGGGTGATTTCGACGGCATTGGTGCTCCAGGGGGTAATCATCTCGCGACGCGGGCCGACGTAGCAGCCTTCGGGAGCTGCCGTGCCCAGACATTCGGCCTCGCCGAAGAGCCAGCCGAGTTGGCTGACGACGGCATCGGCAGGCTGGTTGGTGACTTCGGTGGCAATAACAGACTGATTTTTCGTACGGAAGAAGAGAATCATCGTTGCTTTGATTAAAAATTTGGCGCGAAGGTACAACATTTCGCGCTTTCTGCCAAATCCGCGTTCGCTTTTTGTTTGTCGTGGTGGAAAAGCCGCTTCGAAGACGCTGTTCTGAGGGTGTTGTGATGATTTATTCCTTTTAAATTTGCATTTTCCATACAGAACGTGTAACTTTACGGCGCAAAAAACAGTTGTTGTTATGGAAATGAAAGATAATCACGTGGTAATCATGGCTGGAGGCATCGGAAGCCGTTTCTGGCCAATGAGTACGAAGGAACGTCCGAAGCAGTTCATTGATGTGCTGGGCTGTGGGCGGACGCTGATACAGCTCACCGCCGACCGCTTTGCGGGCATCTGCCCGAAGGAGAATGTGTGGGTGGTGACTAGCGAGCGCTATGCCGACCTGGTGCGCGAGCAGTTGCCCGAAGTGCCGGAGGAGAACATCCTTCGCGAGCCCTGCCGTCGGAACACGGCCCCCTGCATCGCCTACGTGTCGTGGAAAATCAAGGCCCGCAACTCACGGGCAAACGTGGTGGTGACGCCCAGCGACCACGTGGTGATGAACGTGGCCGAGTTCCAGCGTGTCATCCAGGCATCGCTGGCGTTCACGTCGGGCAACGACGCCATTCTGACCCTTGGCATGAAGCCGACGCGGCCCGAGACGGGCTACGGTTACATCCAGGCCGACCTCAGCGCCCCTTCGGTGGCCAACCGTGAGGTGTTCCGCGTCGATTCGTTCAAGGAGAAACCCGATGTGGAGACCGCCGAGCAGTACATCAAGCGTAAGAACTACCTCTGGAATGCCGGCATCTTCGTGTGGAACGTCAACACCATCGTCAACGCCTTCCGCCTCTGGCAGCCCGAGATAGCCGAGGTGTTCGAGCCGCTGCTTCCCATCTTTTATACGGCAGCCGAGCAGGAGAGCATCGACCGTCTGTTCCCCACCTGTCCCAACATCTCCGTCGACTATGCCATTCTGGAGAAGGCCGACGAAATCTTCGTCTTCCCTGCCGACTTCGGCTGGAGCGACCTCGGCACGTGGGGCTCGCTGCACGGCCAGCTTGAAAAAGACCTCAGCGGGAATGTCGCCATCGGTCCAGACGTGACGCTTTACGAAAGCCGCGGCTGCATCGTCCATGCCGCCCAGGAGAAGAAGGTGGTGGTGATAGGCCTCGACGGCTACATTGTGGCCGAGGACGGCCGTCAGCTGCTCATCTGCAAACTATCGGACGAACAGCGTATCAAGGAGTTTTCTGAGTGAAGGGAAAATCCCCCGAAGAAATAGGGATAAAACCTGAAACAATTAGGGAAAAAGTGTTTGTGGGGGAGAACAACCGCCGTATCTTTGCATCGGAAACCAGAAGTTAAACCGATTAAAAAGTCAAGCGTTATGAAAAAGATGAGAATGGCCTTAATGATGATGGTCTTGGCAGCCGTCAGTCTGGATGCGAGCGCAATGCTCAGCTCCATGGAGATCCGTCGCGAAGCCCGGTTCCTGTCCGACAGGATGCGTTACGAACTGAGGCTCTCGAACAAACAGTGGATCGATGTCTATGAAATCAACTACGACTTCCTCTGGAATGTCAACGAGGTGATCGACGACATGATCTACGGCTACGACGACGCAGTCGATTACTACTACTATCTGCTCGACCTCCGCAACGAGGACCTGAGCTATGTGCTGCGTCGCAGTCAGTTCAAGAAATTCATGAGGAGGGAGTATTTCTACCGTCCCATCTATAACTCCGGCTCGTACTTCGTCTTCCGCATATACGAGCGTTACAACAACCGCAACTACTTCTACTATGGGCTTCCCAGCGTCTATGACGTCTATGCCGGTGCTCACTACCGCATTCACTATCACGATAGCTTCTATCGCAACCGCTACCACTTTGCACGCTACGTGCGTCAGGACTATCATGTCTGGGTGGCCGGTGGCTATGGCAACCACTATGGCGATGGTATCATGGGCAAGGGCATGATGTCGCACCGCGAATATGCCGCTCGCGCCAACTACGAGAGCAGCCGCCGCAACAACAACGCCCTGGCAGGCAGTTCCATCAGCAGCCGCGCAGGCTCGGGGAACGTGTCGGGTAACGGTGGTGCCGGTGGTGCCAACAGCCGCAGCGCTGTCGAGGGCTCGGCCAGCCGCAGTGGCAGCGCTTCGAGCCGCAGTGGCAACGCCTCTTCCTCGAGCTCTTCCAGCAGCCGTGCAGGTGCCGTTTCCGGTGACCGCTCTAATAATAATGGTAGCTCTAGCCGTTCCGGCAGCTCGGTGAACTCCAGCTCCAGCCGTAGCGGCAGCAGCAACAGCTCCTCTCGCAGCGGTTCTGGCAGCTCGGTGAACTCCAGCTCTAGCCGTAGCGGCAGCAGCAACAGCTCTTCTCGCAGTGGCTCCGGCAGCTCGGTGAACTCCAGCTCCAGCCGCAGCGGCAGCAGCAACAGCTCTTCTCGCAGCGGTTCCGGCAGCTCGGTTAACTCAAGCTCCAGTCGTAGCGGCAGCAGCAACAGCTCTTCTCGTAGTGGTTCCGGCAGCTCGGTGAACTCCAGCTCCAGCCGTAGCGGCAACAGCAACAGCTCTTCTCGCAGCGGTTCCGGCAGCTCGGTCAGCAGCAGCTCCAGCTCTCGAAGTGGCAACAGCAACAGCTCCTCTCGCAGCGGTTCCGGCAGTTCGGTGAACTCCAGCTCCAGCCGCAGTGGCAGCAGCAACAGCTCCGGCCGCAGTGGTTCCAGCAGCTCGGTCAGCAGCTCGTCCCGCAGCTCGGGCAGCTCCAGCAACTCAAGTAGCTCGGTCAGCAGCTCGTCCCGTTCAGGCAGCTCCAGCAGCTCCTCCCGTTCGGGCAGCAGCTCGTCCAGCAGCCGCAGCGGCAGCAGCTCCAGCTCGTCCCGTTCCGGTAACTCCAACAGCTCTTCCCGGGGCCGTTGATGAGGAATACCTTTGCTTCAAGATTCAGGATTCACGTTTCAAGTTTCAAGTTCCAAGATTCAAGATTCAGGATTCAAAGCCTTGAAGAAAGCAGTACTGACACTCCTTGTGGCGCTTGCCATCGGCCCGGCATCGGTCTGGGCCGATGGCTCGCCTACTGAAGGCACCATCACCTCCCGTTTCGTCCCCGAGGCGGAGATGATGGCGCAGCTCATGCAGATGCTGGCCGACTTCATGCCGTACGTCAAGGCGCAGTGGCAACCCTGCGTGGAGCCCAATGCCGTGGGCGACGCCTGCGGCTGTTTCCGGGGCGAGGACACCATGGCCGCCAACGAGCGCGGCGTCCGTCCCAACGCCGACCTCTCCATGGTCTGCGCTTTCCTATATAAATACGGACGTGGCGACGTTGCCCTTCCCACAGGTGTTACGTGGGACGAGATAGCCCTCATGGCCCGCCAGTCGCTCGTCTTTGCCTATTCCACCCACAAGGCCAACCGCCTGAAGCCCTGTCGTGGCGGCCACTACTGGGGCTCGGTCTCCGAGGCCGACCACCAGTGGGAGAGCTCCCTCTGGGCACTCTCTGTCGCCTTCTCTGCCTTTTTCCAGAAAGAAACGCTTGACGACGACGCATGGACGTGCGTCTATAACCTTCTGAAGGCAGAGTGTAACTACGAGCTCGAGCGCACTATCCCCACGGGTTTCCGCGGCGACACCAAGGCCGAGGAGAACGGCTGGGAGACCAATGTGCTGGCCTGTGCCCTTGGCCTGTTCCCCGACGATGCGCTGGCGCCCCGCTGGTTCGACCGTCTGCGCGCCTTTGCCGTCAACGCCTATTCCCATCCCTCCGATGCTGCTGACCACACCGTCATCGACCCCGACCGCGACGGCGTCACGGTGGCCGATCTCTACGCCGGAGCTAATCTTTACGACGACTTCACCCTCCAGAACCACAACTACTTCCATACCTCCTATCAGAATGTCGTCATGCAGGAGTTGGGCGAGAGCATCGTTGCCCTCCGCCTCTTCGGGAGTCCCTGGCAGACGGATGCCCTTCTGCACCATCAGCGCGACGTCATGGACCGTGTGCTGGCCGACCTTGCGCTGGCCGACGGCGAGCTGGCCATGCCCAACGGCAACGACTGGAGCCTGTTCCTTTACGATCAGGTGACCTCTTATTCGTCGGCCGCCTGCTTCCTCCGCCATGCCGATGCCTTGATGCTCGAGGATATGGCCGTCAAGTACATCCGTGCCCGCCAGCAGACCACCGCCGACGGCAGTTGGCTGCTGCGCCCCGACGTCGGCACGCGGCGCATGGGCGTGCAGGCCCACCGCGTCATGATGACGTGGCTCATGCACCATCTCGCTTCCACCGCCGACCTCCAGCCCACCCGTTGGGGCGACTTCCGTGCCGCCCATGCCGAGGCTCGGCTGTTCGCGTCGCAGCAGATCGTCCGAGCCTATACCCCCCGGCGCTTCAGCTGCTTCTCGTGGAGCGACGGGCTGAAGAGCTACACCGGCTACCTCACCTCCGACAGCCCCGACCGCAACAAAATCATCATCCCTTTCCGCGCCCACAACACCGGCAACCTCCTCGGCTGGTACGAGGTCGAAGGCCGCCGCACCAATGCCCGTCCCTTTGGCCCTCCCGACATACAGCTCGACGGCACGGGGTGGACGCTCCGCGGCGCCCTCAGCACCAACGACGATGCCCTCACGCGCCGTTTCACCATCGTCTCCACCGACGCCGATGCCGTCATCCTCATCGACAGCGTCTTCGCCAATGCCGATGCCGTCATCACGGCCGAGCGCAGCGGTGTGCTGGCCATCAGCTACGACCCCTTCACGCGCACCGAGCGCACCGTGCGCTGCGGCACGGGGTGGATGAACATTGACGATGCCGTCACCGTCGTCACCGACGGCCCTCAGCCCGTGCTTGGCGATTCCACCGCCTACATGAACTCCGTGGGCTACCGCCTGCTGACGGCCTACCATAGCGACGAGCGCCGTCCCGTCCGTGCCGGCCAGCTGGTGGCCGTGCGCCGCGTGGTGTTCTACGCCGACCAGAAGGCTGCCGCCACCGCCCGCCGCGCCAAAGCCACCGTCCGTAAACTGAAACGAAACAACATAAACGTCCTATCGAAATGAAGAAACTCTCCTTATTCCTACTCTTTAGTGTAGGGACATTGTTTGCCTCCGCCCAGATTGTCGAGCCGGTGAAATGCACCACCTCCTATGTCACGACGGGCGAGGGCAAGGCCGAAATACGCTTTGCGCTCTCCATCGACGACGGCTGGCACGTCTATTCCACGGGCATCACCGGCGGCCCCATCACCGCTGCCGTCACCTTCGAAACCCTCGAAGGCGCCGAGGCCGGCACGCTCACATTTACGGACGGCGAAGAACAGAACCACTTCGACGCCATGTTCAACATGGATGTCCGATACTTCGAGCACCGGGTGACCTTCGTCCAGCCCCTGACGCTGACGTCCGACGCCCCGTCCGTGAGCGGCTATTTCCAGTACGGAGCCTGCAACGACCAGAACTGCCTCCCCCCGACAAACGAGGACTTCAGCTTCGGTTCCGTTCCCCAGAGCGTCCCCGCCACAGCCGTCGTGCCCTCCGCTCCGCTTGTGCCGGGCATGACCCCCACCTCCAACCCCTCCTCCCAAACCCCTAACCAATCCCACCTCCTTCAGGAGGGGACGGTTGAGGCCTCTGCTTCGGGGCAGGGTTCCCTCTGGGGCATCTTCCTAGCCGGCGTGCTGGGCGGACTGCTGGCGCTGGTGACGCCCTGCGTGTGGCCCATCATCCCCATGACGGTCAGCTTCTTCCTCAAGCGCAGCAAGGACAAGCGCCGTGGCCGCCGCGACGCCTACCTCTATGGCGCCTCCATCGTCGTCATCTACGTGCTGCTCGGCCTTCTCATCACCCTCATCTTCGGTGCCAGCGCGCTCAACGCCCTCTCCACCGCCGCCATCCCCAACCTCTTCTTCTTCCTGCTGCTGCTGGTGTTCGGCTTCTCGTTCCTCGGCGCTTTCGAGCTTACGCTGCCCTCGTCGTGGAGCACCTCTGTCGATGGTAAGGCCGAGAAGGCCGGCGGCGTCCTCGGCATCTTCCTCATGGCCTTCACGCTGACGCTGGTTTCCTTCTCCTGCACCGGCCCCATAATCGGCTTCCTGCTGGTCGAGGTCGGCACCACCGGCAACATCCTCGGCCCCACCATCGGCATGCTCGGCTTCTCCCTTGCCCTGGCCCTTCCGTTCACCCTCTTCGCCATCTTCCCCGCCTGGCTCAAGTCGGCACCCAAGAGCGGCGGTTGGATGAACACCGTCAAGGTCGTGCTTGCCTTTGTCGAGATAGCCTTCTCGCTGAAGTTCCTCTCCGTCGCCGACCTCGCCTACGGATGGGGCATCCTCAGCCGTCCCACCTTCCTTGCCCTCTGGATTGTGCTTGCCCTTCTGCTCGGCTGCTATCTGCTGGGCTGGATACGCTTCAAGCACGACGACGAGGTCCGTCATGTCAGCGTCACCCGTTTCTCGCTGGCCGTCATCAGCTTTGCCTTCGCCCTCTACATGGTGCCTGGTCTTTGGGGAGCCCCCTGCAAGGCCATCAGCGCCTTTGCACCACCCTTGACGACGCAGGACTTCAACCTCTACGACAAGACCGTCCACGCTCAGACCAACGACTACGACGAGGCTGTCCAGATGGCCCGTCAGCAGGGCAGGCCCATCATGATCGACTTCAGCGGCTACGGCTGTGTCAACTGCCGCAAGATGGAGCAGAGCGTCCTCTCCGACACCCGTGTGGCCGACATCATCAACAACCGTTACGTCCTCGTCACCCTCATCGTCGATGACAAGACCGCCCTGCCGTCGCCTATCCGCGTCGATGAGAATGGCAAGACCGTTACCCTCCGCACCGTGGGCGACAAGTGGAGCTATCTGCAGCGCAGCCGCTTCGGCGCCAATGCCCAGCCCTTCTACGTCCTCGTCGATGCCGACGGCAACCTCCTGACCGCTCCCCGCAGCTACGATGAAGATGTCCCTGCCTTCCTCAACTTCCTCCAGCAAGGGCTGAAAAAGTAGTTTATGGTTCATAGTTTAGCGTTTAATGTTTAATGTTTAACGAACACGTCCTCTTACCTCTGACCTCTTACCTCTTACCTCTTACCTCTTACCTCTGACCTCTGACCTCTGACCTCTCTTTTCGCTGCAAAGATACGGCGAAAATTTCGTTTTGCCAAATCTTTTTCCAAATATTTTTGATTTTTCTTTGTTTAATTTTTGGTTTTTTAGATTTATCTAGTATTTTTGAATAATCTGGCGGCTTTTTCTTTTTTCCCAGGCTAGCGTCGAAAACGTTGGCTTGGGGGGATGAGCGAAGATGTGTGTATGTGTGTATGTGTATATGTGTACCTATGGGTTTTCTCCCGCGCGATATTATATATAAGTGGAAATATATATAATATATAATATAATAATTAATTATTTTTTTAAATCTACATATATATCGCGCGCACGAGGAAAGCACAGATACACATATACACATATACACATACACACATATTTCTATCGTTCCTTTCTGCTGCAGCGAAAGGCCTTTCTATCTGACAAAGAGCCTTTCCCGCGCGCCAGCGCCCCCTTTTAAGGATAAGACATCCCCACCAACTCCGCCCGCCAACCACCCCCGTCCGACACCCAAAATACCCCAAAACGGTATAAAAGACACCCCAAAAGAAAAACGTCATCGCATGGTCTATTTTGTCCATTTAGCCCAAATCGGTCATTAGGCCACCCAAATAGCATTTTCAAACGAGTCCTAATGACCGTCATTAGGAAATGTCATTTGGAAGTAATTGTTATTCAATGACCTACTTCATTGACCACGGATGGATTCTTTCTAATGACCGATTTGGGTTTAGGCTACCAAAAAAAGCACTTATTTTGGCGCGTAGAGCAACGTCAGAACCCCGTTCTGTTGCCCCGTTTTTGACACTCAAAACTGCAAAATCGCAAAAAAATGGTGCCGATTTTCCGTCGACCCCCAGCCTCGGCATAAAAAATGTTGGAATTTTCTTGCATCGCCGCAGAAAATCCACAAAACTTGGTTCGGGCGGGCGTCTGGAACGTAAGCCCAAATTTGGGCTCACATCGCCAGCATCACATGGTCGCACGGTCGCATGGTCGCTCGGTCGCTTAATGAAATCGTTGTGTTGTCAGTGGCTTTGGGGAAATCCGGGCATAGGGAAGCCGCCGAACGGGGTGAAGGTGGGCTTTCGTTCGACCAATGGCTGGATGCGCGGCTGCCAGTCGGTGTCGAAACGGGCGATGTTGCGGTCGAGGAAGGAGAGACGGTTCGCCAGCCATTGCTTAAGGATGGCGATTTCCTCGTCGTACGAGCTGACACGGTAGGCGGCAAACATCGATGCGACATCAAACGTGACGTCGCCCTGCGGCAGGAAGTCACTCATAGAGAATTCGCCCTCGGGGAAGCCTTCTACCTGTATCGGGAAGGCGCCCATGGGGAAGCCGCCGAAGGGTGGGGCGATGCTGTCGCTCGCTGGAAACTCGCCCATCGGGAAGGCGCCCATGGGGAAGCCGCCGAAGGGTGGGGCGATGCTGTCGCCCTGCGGAAATTCGCCCATCGGGAAGCCGCCCATCGGGAAGCCGCCGAAGGGGGAGAAGTCGGGACGGGGATTGTCGCGTTTCTGCTGTTCGAGCTCCTGCTTGCGCTCCTCGCTCACCAGCAGTTCGGGATAGGTCTGGAAGTGGTGGTCGGCGGCCTGGGCGAGCAGCTGAGCCTGACTGTCGATGAAGTCGTTGATGGCCTGGTCGCTGAGCACGGTTTGGCGGAGCGTCTGGTAGCGCTTCTTCACGGCGTGGCGGAACGTGGGGTCCTGGAGCAGCCGCTGCCACATGGCCGGCGTGGGGTTGTTGCTGGCTCCTTCGTAGCACCAGGCCTCGGGGTTGTCGGCATTGGCGAAGTTGCAGTTCCCGTAGGCGAGGTTATAGTCCCACACGGGGCCGGCGACAAGCTTGCCGCCGCTGCCGTCGCGACGCTGGCGGTCCTTGTAGAAGTAGGCGCTGCGCTTATAGCCGTCGGCGTTGAGGCTGAGCTCGGTGTGGATGAAATAGTCCACGAACGAGGGCACGTCGATGTAGCGGGCATAGCCTTTCACGGGGTCGGCAAACGAGTCGGACTGTATCACCTGTTCGACGGTGTCCACATAGCGCTGGATATAGTCGAGCTGTTCGGGCTGGAGCTTTTTCTTTTTCGGATAGATGCACGACCAGATGACTTCGCTGGACATGATGCCTTCGCCGATGCCCGGAACCTTGGAGGTGAACGTGGCGTCGTCGTCGCTGAAGGTGTCGATGCACAGCAGGTAGCCGCCCGTCAGGTCGCGCCGGCTGGTGTCGCTGGTCTTCATGGCGCTGATGTCCACGCGTTCCTTGCCGCGTTTGATGGCTTCGCAGAGGATGTAGATGCCGCGGTAGTCGCCATCGACGGTGAGCTCGCACATCACGGTGCGCGGTCCCCAGTGGCCCATGTCGCGCCACAGCTTGAAGGCCAGCGGGTCGCGCAGCATCGAGACGTCGTTGTAGGGGGCGAGAAGCACCCAGTCGCTGTGGGCGGGCATGCCGAGCAGACTGACGGCGAGCGGGGTGCCGTCGTCGTCGCGTGTCTCGAGCGTGTATTTCTTCTGGTTGTTGGCCAGCGAGCTGTTGCCGCGCAGCTTGATGCCGATGGGGCCGTCGTAGCCCTTGGTCGTTAGGCGGGCAGGGACTTTCTCCTGGGCGTTCAGGGGCGTCTGTGTGGTGATGGCGAGGGTGGGGAGGCTCTGCTGGGCGCTGATGCCCAAGGCGCAGGCTAACAGGCCGAAGAACAGAAGAAGCAGAATCATCGGGCGTTTCATTGTTCATTCAAAAAATAACAACTCCGCAAAGGTAGCATAATCGACGGAACGCGCCAACGAATTTACCCTTTTTAACGTGCGTCTGAACCGAGAGGGGGGGGAGGAGAAAAGGTGCGGTTTTGGCCGTCTTGGATGAGAAAAACTGAAATAAATTTGTTCGTTCGTCAGATTCGTATTATTTTTGCAGTTTGAAATAGCATATTATGTGCTATACGTATAATAATAAGGAATATAACAGAGTAAACGAAAAATGAATATCTCTTACAACTGGCTGAAAGAGTACGTTGACTTCACGCTGACGCCGGACGAGGTGGCGGTGGCCTTGACCTCCATCGGGCTTGAAGTGGGCGGAGTGGAAGAAGTGGAAACCATCAAGGGCGGCCTGGCGGGCATCGTCGTCGGCGAGGTGCTGACGTGCGAGCCCCATCCGAACAGCGACCACATGCACATCACGACCGTCAACCTGGGCGACGGGGGCGAGCCCGTGCAGATTGTCTGCGGCGCTCCCAACGTAAGGGCAGGGCAGAAGGTGATCGTCGCCACGCTGGGCACGAAGCTCTACGACGGCGACACGGCCTTCACCATCAAGAAGTCGAAGCTGCGCGGCGTGGAGAGCTGCGGCATGATCTGCGCCGAGGACGAGATTGGCATCGGCACCAGCCACGACGGCATCATCGTGCTGCCCGCCGACGCCGTGCCCGGCACACCCGCCAAGGACTACTACCACATCAAGAGCGAGTACGTCATCGAAGTGGACATCACCCCCAACCGTGCCGACGCCTGCAGCCACTACGGCGTGGCCCGCGACCTCTATGCCTGGCTGGTGCAGAACGGCTACGAGACAACCCTGCACCGCCCCGGCTGCGAGGCCTTCAGCGTGGACAGCCACGAGATGGTCATCCCCGTCGAGGTGCGTAACGCCGAGGCCTGCCCGCGCTATGCCGGCGTCACCGTCAAGGGCGTCACCGTCAGGGAGAGCCCCGAATGGCTCAAGGACAAGCTCACGCTCATCGGCCTGCGCCCCATCAACAACATCGTGGACATCACCAACTACATCCTCCACGCGTATGGCCAGCCGCTGCACTGCTTCGACGCCGACAAAATCAAGGGCGGCAAGGTCGTCGTGGAGACGAAGCCCGAGGGCACCCCGTTCGTCACCCTGGACGGCGTGGAACGCAAGCTGAGCGAGCGCGACCTGATGATCTGCAACGGCGCCGAAGAGCCCATGTGCATCGCCGGCGTCTTCGGCGGACTGGAGAGCGGCACCGTCGAGGAGACCAAGAACATCTTCCTCGAGAGCGCCTACTTCCACCCCACGTGGATCCGCAAGAGTGCACGCCGTCACGGCCTGCAGACCGACGCCAGCTTCCGCTTCGAACGCGGCATTGACCCCGACGGCGTCATCTACGCCCTCAAGCAGGCTGCCATCCTCGTCAAGGAGCTGGCAGGTGGCACCGTCGCCATGGACATCACTGACTGCTACCCCGAGCCCATCACCGCCACCGAGGTTGACCTGAAATACGACTATGTGGACAGCCTTATCGGCAAGCACATCCCCCAAGAGACGGTGAAGAGCATCGTCGGCAGCCTGGAGATGAAGACCGTCGGCGAGACCGCCGAGGGACTGACGCTGAGCGTGCCCCCTTACCGTGTGGACGTGCGGCGTCCCTGCGACGTGGTCGAGGACATCCTGCGCATCTACGGCTATAACAACGTGGAAATTCCCACCACGCTGAAGTCCAGCCTCTCCGTGAAGACCGACATCGACCAGAGCCAGAAGCTGCAGAACATCATCGGCGAGCAGCTGGTGGGATGCGGCTTCAACGAGATACTCAACAACTCACTGACCCGCTCGGCCTACTACGACCGGCTGGAGACCTATAAGGCCGACAACCTCGTCCGCCTGATGAACCCCCTGAGCGCCGACCTCAACGTGATGCGCCAGACACTGCTGTTCGGCGGCCTGGAGAGCATAGCCCGTAACGCCAACCGCAAGAACGCCGACCTGAAGTTCTTCGAGTTCGGCAACTGCTACTACTACCGCGCCGAGAACCGCCGCGAGGCCGCTCCCGCCCAGCCCACCGTCGTGGAGGGCATCAGCAAGCCCGACGCCAAGGCCATCCTCTCGCCCTACAGCGAGGACTACCACCTCGGCCTCTGGGTGACGGGCAAGAAAATCCAGAACTCGTGGGCCCATGCCGACCAGGCATCGTCGGTCTATGAGCTGAAGGGCTATGTGGAGAACATCTTCGTCCGCCTCGGCCTGAACCGTCAGGCACTGGTGGTGGGCAACCTGAAGAACGACGTCTTCAGCGCAGCCCTGACCTTCCACACCCGTGGCGGCAAGCTGCTGGCCACCGTCGGCATCGTCACGAAGAAGCTGCTGCGCCCGTTTGACATCGAGAACGAGGTGTTCTTCGCCGACCTCAACTGGAAGGAGGTGATGAAGGCCACGCGCAACCATGCCGTCAGCTACGTCGAGCTGTCGAAGTACCCGGCCGTACGCCGCGACCTCGCCCTGCTGCTCGACAAGAACGTACCCTTCGCCGACGTGGAACGCATCGCCTTCGAGACCGAGCGCCGTCTGCTGAAGGAGGTCAGCCTCTTCGACGTCTATGAGGGCAAAAACCTCGAGCCGGGCAAGAAGAGCTACGCCGTCAGCTTCATCCTGCAAGACGAGAACCAGACGCTCAACGACAAGCAGATCGAGAAGACAATGGAGCGTCTCGTCGCCGCCTACGAACAGAAGCTCGGCGCAAAACTGAGATAATAACTTAGTTGAGAGTTAAGAATTTTGCGTTAAGAAAACATGTCACGTGTACAACATTCTCCTTCCCGCTATACCACGGCATCGTTTCCAAAGCTACTTTTCTTAACTCTTAACTCTTAATTCTTAACTAAAAAAATAGTTTTTTTATGGGAAGAGCATTTGAATTCCGCAAAGCAAGAAAACTGAAGAGATGGGGCAACATGGCCCGCACGTTTACCCGCATCGGTAAGCAGATCTCCATTGCCGTCAAGGCCGGAGGTCCCGACCCCGACACCAACGCCGCCCTCCGTGCCATCATCGCCACGGCTAAGCACGAGAACATGCCGAAGGACAACATCGAGCGTGCCATCAAGAACGCCATGGGCAAGGACACCAAGGACTACAAGGAGATGACCTACGAAGGCTACGGCCCTCACGGCATCGCCGTCTTTGTCGAAACCCTCACCGACAACACCACCCGCACCGTGGCCAACGTCCGCAGCGTCTTCACCAAGTTCAGCGGCACCCTCGGCACCAGCGGCAGTCTCGCCTTCATGTTCACACACAAGGCCATGTTCACCTTCAAGAAAAAAGACGGACTCGACATGGACGAGTTTATCCTCGACATGATTGACTATGGCGTAGAGGAAGAGTTCGACGAGGACGAGGACGGCATCACCATCTATGGCGACCCCAAGTCGTTCGCCCAGATCCAGCACCACCTCGAGGAGCAGGGATTCGAAGTCGTCAGCGCCGAGTTCACCCGCATTCCCAACGACCTCAAGGACGTCACCGACGAACAGCGCGAGACCATCGACAAGATGGTGGAACGACTCGAAGAGGACGACGACGTGCAGAACGTCTATACCAACATGCGCCCGCTCGAAGGCGACGACGAGGAGTAAGACGGATTTGGTTTAACGTTTAACGTTTAACGATCACGTGTAAAAGGTTTAACGTTTAAGGTTTAATGTTTAACGACCATGCGGCCGGACATTTGTCTGAACTCCTGAACTCCTGAACTCCTCGTTTAACGTTTAACGACCAAGTGAAAAAGAATTCGTATAATTCGTAAAATTCGTAGTAAAAAAAACCGTGGATAAAGATGTTCGTGTGTCGCGGGCTGTCGGCTATTTCCGTCAGGGCTACAACTGTGCCCAGGCGGTGTGTGCCGCCTTTGCCGACCTCTATGGGCTGACGGAGGAACAGGCTATGCGTGTTGCTGCCTCGTTCGGCGGCGGCATCGGGCGGATGCACGAGACCTGTGGCGCTGCCTGTGGCATGTTCATCCTCGCCGGACTCGACTGCGGCGCTACGCGAGCCGAGGACCGCGAAGGGAAGCTCCACAACTATGAGGTTGTCCAACGGCTGGCTGCCGAGTTCCGACGCCGTAACGGCTCGCTCGTCTGTGCCGAGCTGCTGGGCATGCGACCGCCAGCCGATGGCGTCCCCTTGAAAAAACGCCCCTGTGCCGACACCGTCGCTGAGGGCGCGCGTATCTTTGCGGACTATTTCGAGGAGGTTCATGAGATGCCTTCGCTTCACAAGCCCCTTCAGGATATAGAACTGGCTTAGCGTTTAGTGAATAGTGAATAGAAAACAGATTAATGAATAATAAGAAGGTATTCCTCTGTCTGTGTTTGGCGATGTGCCAGTTCCTGACAGCGTGGGGGCAGATGAAACAGCTCTCGGGCACCCCCATCGGCTCGCCCAGCGTCGATTACGGCAGCGGCGACAACGTGCCAGCCAATGTGTTTGACGGCGATTTCGAAACGTACTATGCCTCGCAGGAACGCAGCTACACCTGGGTGGGCCTCGACTTGGGCGAGCCCTACGTCATCGGGAAGATTTGCTACGCCCCCCGTACGGGTTATGCCAGCCGCATGCTGCTCGGCGTGTTCGAAGGCGCCAACCAGCCTGACTTCAGCGACGCCATCCCCTTCCATATCATCGACAAGGAGCCTGTCGAGGGACGCATGACCTTCATCGACATCGCGTGCAGCCGCGGCTTCCGCTATGTGCGCTATGTGGGGCCCAACAACGTCCGCTGTAACGTCGGCGAACTGCGCTTCTACGGTCGCGCCGGCGAAGGCGACGACACGGCCCTCTGGACAGCCTCCGACCTTCCGCTCATCACCATTCACACCACCAACGCACGCGAGGTGACCTCGCGCACTACGTACATCGACGGTACCTTCTCGGCCATCTACACGACGAAAATCGACGGCACCCCTGCCAGTTCGTCAGGCACCACGAAGATACAGAGCGACAGCCTGCAGATTCGCGGCCGTGGCAACGCCAGCTGGGGATTCCCCAAGAAACCCTACCGGCTGAAGCTCGCCCGCGCCCGTCACCTGATGGGTATGTCGGCCGACGCCAAGAACTGGACACTCATCAACAACTATGGCGACAAGACCCTCATGCGCAATCTGCTTGCCTTTGACGTCAGCCGCCGGCTTGGTATGGCATGGACACCCGAGGGACGACTGGTCGATGTCTTCTTCAACGGCGAGTACGAGGGCACCTACCAGCTCTGCGACCAGGTGCAGGTGCACGAGGACCGTATCGCCGTCTCGAAGATGGAGAAAACCGACAACTATGGCGACTTCGTCACTGGCGGCTACCTCATCGAACTTGACTCATACGCCAGCGGCGAACCCAAGTGGTTCACCTCGTCCACCTTCCGCATCCCCATCACCATCAAATATCCTGACAGCGAGAACATCACCACCTATCAGGAAGCCTACATCAAGAACCAGTGGAACACGTTTGAGCGCATCGTACAATCGTCGGACTATGCCAACCCCGAGACGGGCTATGCGTCGATGCTCGACGTCCCCTCGTTTGTGCAGCATTTCCTCGTCGGCGAGTATAGCGGCAACACCGATACCTACTGGAGCGTCAATATCTGGAAGGACCGCGGCGACCCTCGTTTCCACTTCGGCCCCGTCTGGGACTTCGACCTCGCCTTTGAGAACGACAACCGCACCTATCCCATCAGCTCCATCGGCAACACGTTCATCGCCCTCTCTTCCCGTTCGTCGGCGGCCAATGGCGTCAGAAGCCTTATCCCTCGCATCATCAACTCTACGAAGGACTTGCAATGTGAACAGTGGAGCATTGCCCGTCTGGACCGTGGCCTCTCGGCCGACCAGATGGTGCATCTTGTCGATAGCCTGGCAGAGATGGCCGATGTGTCGCAAAGGCTGAACTTCATCCGCTGGCCCATTCTCAATTCGTATGTCCACCAGAACTTTCAGGCGCTTGGCAGCTACAAAGCCGAGGTGAATTTCATGAAGAATTACATCCGAAGCCGCATGGACTGGATGGACAATAAGGTGGGACTCGACGAGAAGTACTCGGCCGTGGAGCCTGCGACAATGGAAATGGCCCAGGGCAACGTGCGCAGCGGCGTCGGAGGCATCCTTCTGGAGGGATGGCCCATAGGTACGAAAGTGGCTGCCTGTGACGTGGCAGGCAATGTGTACGCCAGCCTTGTCGTGGATGATTTCTACGTCACAGTTCCCCTGCCTTCGGGCGTCTGCATCGTCAAGTTGGTTACGCCTGACGGCTCATCCCATCATGTCAAAGCCTACGTGAGGTAAAAAATCAACGGTCGAACATGAGGCGCTGGCCCCGTACCGATGGGTTGACCTCCTGGCCATCGTAGGCAAGGAGACCGTTGACCCATGTCTTCCGGACAGTCCAGCCGTCTGCTTTCTTTACCAGCACGAGGTCGGCCTGGTAGCTAGGACGGATGAAGCCGCGACGGGCCACGCGATAGCGCAGGGCGGGGTTGTGGCACATGGTGCGGACGACGTCGGCCAGCGAGAAGCAGCCGGCATCGGCCAGGGAAAGCATGGCTGTGAGCGAGTGGGGCAGGGTGGCGATGCCTGAGGCAGCACGCAGCGCGCCGCCCTCCTTGTCTGCTGCCGTGTGGGGGGCGTGGTCGGTACCGACCGTATCGATGAGCCCGTCGCGGATGGCACCACGGAGGGCATTGCGGTCGGCAGCGCTCTTGATGGCTGGGTTGCACTTGATGGCTGTGCCCAATGACGGATAGTCGGCATCGGTGTAGAGCAGGTGGGGAATGCAGGCCTCGGAGGTAATCCGTTTTCCCTCCACAGGGCCTTGCTGGAAAAGGCTCAGCTCACGAGCTGTGCTGATATGAAGGATGTGGATGTTGGCGCCTGTCTTTTCAGCAATCTCCACAGCGCGGGCCGAAGAGCGGAAACAGGCTTCTTCACTTCGTATTAGCGGGTGATAGCGCAGAGGAAGGTCGCCGGGGCATTGGCTGCTTGCCGTTTTACTATCTGCTGTTTGCCCTGCCGCTTGGCTGTCTGCGCTGGCAAATTCGGCCTTATAGCGTGCGATGTTGGCTGTGATGATGTCCTGGTCCTCACAATGGAGGGCGATGGGGAGAGGTGTGCTTTGGAAAACGGCATAGAGTGATTCGTCATCGCCGAGAAGCATGCCGCCTGTGCTGCTGCCCATGAAGACCTTGACGCCGCAGTTTGCCACTGGGTCGAGGCGTTCGATTTCGGCGAGATTGTCTGCCGTTGCACCCAGATAGAACGACCAGTTGGCTGGGCTGCATGCTTCGGCTATGCGATGCTTCGCTTCGACGAGGTCTATGGTCGTGGTCTGCGGAATGCAGTTGGGCATGTCCATGAAACTGGTGACACCCCCCATTACGGCCTTGCGGCTCTCGCTGGCGATGGACGCCTTGTGTGTCAGCCCTGGCTCGCGAAAGTGGACGTGCTCGTCGATGACGCCTGGCAGAAGATACATGCCTGTGGCATCGATGACGGCAGCCTCTCCCGGCACCTCTTGCAGGAGGGGTGAAAGGAAATCTTCCCTTTTGGAGTTTGCGTCGGGAGAGGATAAATCCTCTTCCTCGACAACCTGAACGATCAGTTCGCCCTCCACCACCACGGTGCCAACGAAGGTGCGGCCTTCGTTGACCAGGGTGGCGTGGCGAATGATGGTGCGCTGCATAGTGCTACAGGCCACAGGCCCGTTCTTAAGCCATTATTTCTTATCCTGCACCTTAGGATATTTCTTGAACCAGCCGTCCCAGCGCAGGCGGAGGACACCAAAGACAGCCTCGCCGAAGATGCTGCTGTTCATCTTGCTGGTGCCAAGTTCGCGGTTGACGAAGACGACGGGCACCTCTTTGATGCGGAATCCGCACTTCCACGTGGTGTACTTCATCTCAATCTGGAAGGCGTAGCCCTTGAAGCGGATCTCATCGAGGTTGATGGTCTCGAGAACGCACCGACGATAGCACTTGAAGCCTGCCGTGGTGTCGCGGACAGGGATGCCCGTGACGAACTGGACGTAGCGGCTGGCATAGTAGGACATGAGTACACGCCCCATGGGCCAGTTGACGACGTTGACGCCGCTGACGTATCGGCTGCCAATGGCAAGGTCATACCCTTCGTTGGCACAGGCGGCATAGAGACGGGGCAGGTCGGAAGGAGCGTGGCTGAAGTCGGCGTCCATCTCGAAGATGTAGTCATAGCCGTGCTCCAGTCCCCACCTGAAACCGCAGATGTAAGCCGTGCCGAGGCCCTGCTTGCCGCTGCGCTCGACCATGAACAGCCGTTCGGGGAACTCACCCTGCAGACGGCGCACGATGTTGGCCGTACCGTCGGGCGAACCATCCTCAATGACGAGGATGTGGAACACCTTCTCCAGCGCAAAGACGGCACGGATGATGTTCTCGATGTTCTCCTTCTCGTTGTAGGTGGGGATGATGACGATGCTGTCGGACTTGTTCATGATGAGGGACGGTTATTTTCTCTTGCTGTTTTTCTTTGATTTCTTGGCGCTCTTTTTCTTGGAGCTGAGTGCAGCGGCGATAGCGGCGATGACAACCACGCCGATGACGATATAGACCCATGTGCCCATGCTGTCGCCCTTGATGCGGCTCCACATCTCAAGCATTTCCTTGGTGCGGTCGCCGTAGTCGTTCATGACGGCACAGCGCTCGATGACGCTGGCATCGGGGTACTGGACCTCGTTGACGAAGACGCTGTCGCAGCCCTCGCCGAAGAAGTAGCTGAGGTTGATGGGCTTGGTGATGGATTCGTCCATCTTGGCTTCCAGTATCTCGGGCGATGCAATGGCGCTGACATAGCCCACAACATCCATGTTTCGCAGGGCGTTCTCGGGCAGGCACATGTAGTTGATGAAGTAGTTGGCGGCCTTCGTGTTCTTGGCATACTTGGGGATGACCCAGCCGTCGAACCACACGTTTGAACCCTCCTTGGGTACCTGATAGCGCAGCTCGGTGCCAATCTCGGCTGCCTCTTCGATGGCAAACATGGCATCACCGCTCCAGCTTAGGTTCAGCCAGATCTTACCCTTTGTCATCATCTCCTTGCCGAAATCGACTTCCCAGCCGGAGATGTTGCCCATATTCTTGGCTGCCTTCATGGTGTCCTCGATGAGAGCAATGGCTTCGTCGCTCGTGTCGTTCATCAGCTGCTGACGCGTGACCTTGCCATTCAGGACATCCTGATAGCGGACGTAGGTGAGGATTGAGCCGGAGACGTCGTGCACGGCATCCTTGACGAGGATGTGGCCCGTGAATTTGGGGTCCCAGAGGGCAGCCCAGGTGCTGGCGTCCTCATCGGTGACATATTTGGGGTTGTAAAGCCAGCCCGTGGTGCCCCACATATAGGGGACGGCGTAGTCATAGGCCTTCTTGCCCGTTTTGTCAAAGCGCGAGAGCATCTCCTGCATGAACGGCGACACGTTGTGGGTGTAGTTAGGAGTGCTGCCGTAGTTGCGGTCGAGCGGCAGCAGAAGGTCGTTCTTGAGCATGCGGTCGATGATGTACTCTGAAGGGCATACAACGTCGAAATCCTCGTGGCCGGTCTCAATCTTTGCCAGCATGACCTCGTTGATGTCAAAGAGCTGGTAGATGATGTCAACCTCTTCGCCCGTCTGTTCGTGATACCATACCTTGAATTCTTCCAACAGGTCCTCGTCGATATAGTCGGCCCAGTTGTAGATTTTCAGCGTGTGCGCACGATCCTTGGCGTCAGCCTGAAAGGTGAAACCCAGCAGCACGGCTGCTGCGAGAGCAAAGATTCGGATGGCTTTTTTCATTTCTTTTTAATAAGGTTTTTTAAGTGGTTTGAAAAATTGGTTTGAAGTTTTTTTAGGAGCTTTAGAAACTATATGAACTATAGATACAATAAGAACTATAGATACTATAAGAACTATAGGAACATTTTTTTTCTCGGGCGGAAGCTTATTTTTTGATTTTGAGGACGGCGGCGCGCTCTTGCTCTCGCTTCGCCTGACGCTCGGCTCGCAGGTTGATGACGAGGAGCAGGGCAAGCACGACGACGAACACCAGCGTGGACAGGGCGCGAAGCTCGGGCGTCAGACCACCTTTGCGGGCATCGGAATAGATGTAGGTGGAGAGGGTTTCCAGACCGATGTTGCCCTTGGTGAAAAGGCTGACGGCGAAATCGTCGATGGAGAGCGTAAAGGAGAGGATGAAACCGCTGACGATGCCTGGCTTGATTTCAGGGATGATGACCTTGGTGAGTGCCTGGAAGGGTGTGGCGCCAAGGTCTAGGGCGGCCTCGTAGATGTTCTGGTTCATGCCCGTCAGACGTGGCATCACGCTCAACACCACGTAGGGAGTGCAGAAAGAAATGTGGGCGAGGATGACGGTCGTATAGCCCTGACTGACGCCCAGCCACACGAAGAGCAGGAACAGCGAGATGCCCGTGATGATGTCGGGGTTGATCATCGGGATGCTGTTGAGGAATGTGATGGCCTTGCGATGGCGGTTTTTCAGATTGTATATACCGATAGCGGAGAAACTGCCCAGCACCGTCGAGACAATGGCGGCAATGATGGCAATGATGAGCGTATTCTTGATGGCTGAGAGCATGCTGCCGCTGGCATCGCCCACGAAGATGTTCTTATAAAGGTTGAGCGAGAAGCCTGTCCAGTTGCCCAGCACCTTCGTCTCGGTGAACGAGAAGATGGCGATGATGATGATGGGGGTGTAGAGCACCAGCAACAGCAGCCACAGATAGCCCTTGGCAATGATTCTATCGAATTTTACTTTCATAGTGCATGTCCGTTAATCGTTTGACAAAATCATATCAGTCCAGGGGATTCGTTCTCTGCGTCGCCGCCTGTGAAGAGTGAGGTGATGCCGATGATGAGAAGCATGATCAGCGAGAGGGCTGCGCCGTAGTTCATCGTGTCGCTCTGCATGATGTAGGTCTGGATGACAGAACCGAAGAGCTGGATGTCGTTCATCGTCAGCAGTTCCGAGATGGCAAAGGTGGATATCGTCGGCAGGAACACCATCAGCACACCGCTGAGTACTCCAGGCAGGCTGAGGGGGAAGATGACCTTGGTGAACACTTTGGCGCGGCTTGCGCCGAGGTCCTGCGCTGCCTCAATGAGGCTTTTGTCGATCTTCATCATGGTGTTGTAGATGGGGTAGATCATGAAGGGCAGGAAGTCGTAGGTGAGGCCGAACATGAGTGCTCCCTGGCCGAGCGGAAGCCCTGTGATGTCGAACAGGGTGACGGTGGCCAGCGTGCGGATGAGGAAGTTCACCCACATGGGCAGGATGAACAGCATCACCGTCGTCTTCGACTTGTTGAAGTCGCTGTTGCTGAGGATGTAGGCTGCGGGGTAGCCGAACAGAATGCAAAGCAGCGTGGTGACGATGGCGATGCCTACGGAGTAGATGAACGTGTTGAGTGCCTCTTTCTGCTGGACGAACTTGACAAAGTTATCGACCGTGAAATGGCCCTGATTGTCCCTGAACGCGTAGAACACGATGAGCAGCAGGGGAAGCACCACGAAGAGCAGCAGGAAAATGAAGTAGGGGAGTGACCAGCTGCTGCGCTTGGAGAAGTAGCGTACGAACTTATTCATAGGGCCACTAACCTTTTACCTTTAGCTTGATGTCCTCGGGCTTGATGTTGATGCCGACAAGGTCGCCGTCGTCCCAGACGTCGTTGGTGTCGACGTAGAGGTATGGGCCTTCGTCTGTGGCGATGGTGAGGTGGTAGTGGTTGCCTTTGTAGATGATGAGGCGCACCTCGCCGTCGGCTGTACCGTCTTCCTGATAGTCCATGAGGTCAATCTTGTCGAATCCCACTTCGGCCACCACTTCCGTGCCGGCTTCGATGTCGGTGGGTAGAATCTGGAATTTCTCGCCCAGCATCTCGATGTGTTCGCTGTCGACGACAGTGGCCTCGATGGTGTTGCAGAGGCGCTCTTTCTTCATCACGTGGATGTCGGCAGGCTTGACGATGAGGCTGACATCTGTGCCCGGCTCGAAGCTGTTGTAGTCTTGGATCATGATTTCGTAGCCGTCGGGCGTCAGGACAATCATTTCGTAGTGTACACCTTTGAAGATGCAGCTCTGCACGATGCCGTGGAACTGTTCGGCCT
>Ga0129306_1000672_pt1 | contig 49492 bp, 41 predicted proteins | sample P827metagenome_FD_94438 | JGI IMG/M metagenome (GOLD analysis project Ga0129306, IMG submission 94438) | Capybara group fecal microbial communities from Wisconsin, USA - P827 metagenome | ecosystem: Host-associated > Mammals > Digestive system > Large intestine > Fecal | place: USA: Wisconsin... | reverse complement strand
GGTTCTGCCTATACGGATTTACGTACCGCTCTGAATGAAATCAACAAAGCGGCTCACGGCGAAACGGACACGATCACTGCCCGTGAGCTGACCGTCACTGAGAAAGCGACCTTCCACGGCAATGTGACGATGAAGAAGAATCTGAAAGTCGATAACGACGTACAGATCGGCCGCAATCTTTACGTCGCCGGAAGCGGCACGTTCGGCGGTCCGCTGTATATGCAGGGCAACCGTATTACAGGACTCGCGGCTGGGGCAATTTCCAGCGGCAGTACCGACGCCGTGACTGGCGGCCAGGTCTATGAACTGGGGCAGGGGTTTCAGCAGCAGATGAACGAGATGAACTCACGCCTGTCAAAAGAGATCAAGTACGTCGGCGCAAGAAGCGCGGCTCTGGCTGGTTTGCATCCGCTTCCGTTTGACGGGCGCAAGAAAACGACGGTCTCCGCTTCTTTCGGTCATTATCGCGGACAAAGCGCCGTCGCTCTCGGAGTCGGACACTACTTCAATCCTGATGCGCTCCTGACAGTCGGCTCGACGATTGGCAAGGAACCGATGGTAAACCTCGGCGTGAGTTTTCGCGTCGGTCCAAGTTTCACTGACGAGGAAATGAGCGCCCGCGCCAGAGCAAGAGCGGCCAGAGAGACACGCGAAGAACTGGCTACGACCAAGACGCGATTCAAACGTTACAGAGAGGACAAGGAAGCGGAGATCCAGATCCTGAAAATGAGAGTAGAAGATCTCGATCAGCGCCTCGGCGTGTTTGAATCGTACCGCTGATTGAAAGGAAACAGAACATGGAAACGCTGAAAACTATCTGCACCATACTTCAAACCGTCGTTATCACGCTCATTTTGTTTCTTTTCTCGGCTTTTGGCGGCGCGTATCTGTTCAAGACGTATCTTGCCCCCGCGCCTCAGTCGGTTCAGCAGCTTGGAGAGCCTGTTGAAACAGTGAAAGCCCCTGTTCCCGCGCCGGAGCCAGCGGGACAGAAAGAAGAGCAAAAACAGGACACACCGAAGGAAAGCGCGCCTCCTGTGTACTCTTGGAACCTTGCGACTGTTTCAACGTCTTCCGTTCCTGGAAAGCAGGTTGCCAACTACCTCAAAGAATACACCGAGGTCATGGATAAAAACCTCGCAACTATCGACGAACTCCTGAAGTCGGATCGCAAGGACCTGAACAGGGCTGTTCTCTCTGATCTCCGCAAGCGGTTTGAAAAGCAGAAGCAACAGATCGTAACCGACGCGCATACGATCATGAGACGGCTTGTTAAGACGGCTATTGAAAGTTCCCCGTTCACTAAATCAGCTTTCATTGAAGATACCGCTTTCACGTACCTGCCGAAAGAACTGGACAAAACGCAGGACATCATTCCCTATCTCGATCTCCTGAAAATGTCTCTTCCCGCCGTGCCTGAACCTGTAAAATTCGACCTTCCGCCCGTTACAACTGATTCACCTGACGTGACCCAAGCGCCGCCCTCGAAAAAAGCGTGGAGAGCGCGAGGCAAATAACCTGACGCGACACAAAGAAAATCTTGGAGGTAAACATGTTTGAATACAACAATTTCATTGCCTTTGGAAAAGACCTTTATATCCGCAAGGACTGCATAACCCACGCGCGAATCCAGAAAGAGCGCAACGATCAGTATTACGACTTACACAGCAAGCCTCATTACCGAGCTGTATTCTTCGCGAATTACAACGAAGAGTCGCTTGATAAGGGCCTTCTTCGCAACAAAATGTACACCTTCCCGTGGCGCGATACTTATGACGCCGCCGTGCTCGATCTTGAAAACCTCATTTCAGATATTGACGGTCATTGCAAATGTGACGGGGATTCCATGACGCATGAGCTTGATCTGTCAAAATCCGACGCTGCCGAATCATTTACCGATTATCGGAAACAGTACGTCTAGCAGAGCAGTATTAAGGAGAAACGATCATGTACGCTAAAAGACCCAGTAAATTTCGCGGACGGTGCGGCGGCACATGGTACTTCGGCGCGCTCGATCTGACGGACAAATCTAAGCCGACAATTACGGACAGGCTCAATGAACTTGTTTTTGACATCGAATCTGAGACTTGGGGCGAGTACATCGGGATCAATGACAACAAGGAACACGAAGTTTACGAGGGCGATATTCTCCTCGTCTCGTACAGAAACATCGCTTCGCCGACCGGTTATACCCGCCTCAAGGGAATCGTCAATTATGATGTCGAGCGCTTCTGCTTCTCGCTGAGTACGCCGCACGGCAACATTCCGCTCCTTAATTTTTACGACGGGAACCACAAGTCGCTGTATCTGGAGGTTCTTGGAAATATCTACGATGATCCGCAGATGATCTGAGAAAAGCGCTGTGTCAAGGTGTTGATTCTATGACCGACGAGGAATTTTTGTCGAAGAAAATCGACGAATTGATCCACGAGTGCGCGACGCTACAAGTGAAATTGCAAGACGCATTGGCAGAAAACTTGATGCTGAAAGAAGAAAACGCGAAAATACCAAAACTCGAAGCTCAGGTAAAAGCATTGCTGACTGGTAATGCTCGTCTTCTAGAAGAAAAACTTCGCGCCGATGGCATCGCCCAACGTAAAGCGTTTGATCTCATCAAATATCGTCAAGAAGATCTTGATATGCGCGAAAGAATTATTTCAGCGCGCGAACAGCAACTCAGGGAGCTTGTTAATTTGTTACGGCGCTTCATTCCGCGCTGGCGATTGTTGGAGAAAAGGAGTAAAACATGCAGTTCGATCCTGAAACAATGAAAGTCAAAGTCTGTAAAAAGTGCAAGGGATTGGGTTTCGGTACAGACCTGAAAGGAAATCATTTCAAGTGTTCCGAATGCGACGGAGCTGGCCGCGTCGTCGCTAAGACGCTGGAAGAAGAGTTTACGCTGGATTCTCTCAATGAGAATCTTTCCTTCGACGAAGAAACGATGAAGATCATTGTTTGCAAGTCCTGCGGCGGTCTCGGCAGTATCAATTACGGCACCGAAGAACGCGAGTGCGAGGACTGTCACGGCCACGGCCGAATCATCAAGCAGAAAATCGTTACAGAGTACAGAATGCACCATATCGAGGGTTTTGAAGAATAAACCATAACAACGCTTAAAAACATTAGAAAATAACATCGTTTAGTGCTGATGTAATAATTCATTGAGAAAAGGAGAACAATAAAATGGAAAAAATGAAACGAGTTCTTACGCTTATTATGAACGCGCTTATGGTTCTGGTTCTTGCGGGCGTCGTCTTCATAGGCGGCATTTACGCCTATGAAAGAGTTCTGCCGATGCTTCGCAACCATGAGGATTATGAAACCGCCAGTCCGCAGATTCAGCCTCCTCAGCCGCCTGCCTCCGAAACTCCGCAGCCCTTGAAAGCCCCGCAGGAACAGCCAAAGACCGACGCTAAACCTGAATCTAAGTCTAAGGCTCAGACCAGCGCCCCTGTGAATGTTCCTGAACCTAAAAACTTGGCTATGGACCAGAAAGAAAAAGAGGTCCTGAAGCTCACCGCGCCTTCCGACCAGCCGTTCCCGAAGGGAGAACCCCAAAAATACGACCGCGTTAAGGTTCTGGATTTTGCCCGTCTTATGCGTGAATCCAATCCTGGCAAGGTCATTTCTAAATACGTCGATGACTATAAAAAAATCATGGACACCGGCATAGCCAAACTGACCGCTGGCGCGGCGAACGCCCAGAAAAACGGACAGTGGGGACTTTACGCTTCGTTTCAGGACGACAAGCGTTATCTGCAAAGCAGAAAGGATAAGGTTTCCCAGAGCGCCGGAGATTACCTCCGCTCCATTGTCAGATCCTTCCTTGCCAATAAGCATCTGTATAACGACGCGATCATCGTAGATACCGAGCACGCCTTTAATTTTATCGCCGCCGACGACATCACGGCCGATATGATTAACTATCTTGCTCCTATCACGCCTCGGATGCCTGAATTGCCAAAGATCGACATTAAGACCGCTGCGGGACAGCCTGCTCCTGCAACTCCTGTTCCGGCGCAGGTCACGCCGCCGACCCCTCCCGCCAAACCTGAAACGCCTGTTCGCCGAGGTCTCAGAAGGAAGTAATTTCGTTTTTTAAGCACAGCTTCACGTCTAACAAGAGGAGTCAGAGAACATGAGAATCTGCACGAAGAAATATGACTTTTGTACCGCCCTGCGATTACGCCCCTCATTCCTGCTGAAAACGGATGACTGATCCATGAATAAGAGTCAGCTTAAAAAAATCGGTCTGAACGTTTTTCGTGTTCTTTCCTTCATTGCGATCCTGCCGGTCCTCGCCGCCCTGATGTTCTGGCTGACGAACTGCCGTCTCAACCTCAGTCCTTCGTCGCCGGTAGGGATCTGGAAGATTAATGAACTGTCCTCAGTCGAAAAGGACGCTTATGTCCTTGTCGATTCATACTGGGACAAAGAGGGAATCAAGAGAGGCATTCATAAGAACGGAATGTCGCCGATGATAAAAAAGGTTGTTGGACTTCCAGGCGAGCTTGTTGAAAAGAAAGACGCCTGCGTCTATATCAGCGGCGAAAAGATCACCGGCTCGAAAATCGCCGAGAAGGGCAAAGACGGAACGCCTTCGCCGAAAGTCGGTTATCCCTACGTCATTCCCGAAGACAGTTTTTATGTCATGTCGGATAAGGAAGGCGGCTGGGACAGCCGATATTTCGGTCCGGTCCCGAGAACAGTCATGTTAAATCGCGCAACGCTTGTGTGGAGGTGGAAGTAATGTCTGTGACGACGATTGAAGATATGCGCGCGTTTTATCGCGAGCACATGAACGAGCTGAAAGATACGCTGCGGCTCAGAGAATTTGTACAGGAAACAGTTCCTTTCTTCGCGATGTCCTTCCGCGAAAAGTTCTTCATCAATTTTCATAATCCGATGACCCGCCGTGTGCAGAGCGCAAAGCGTTGGATTCAGCAGGGCCTTACGCTTCCTGAGAACGTCGAAGCGATTCAGATCCCCGTTATCAACGTCGAAAATGCGCTCGTATACCGCGTACCTTTTGAGTATCTTCAGGCTATGCCTGAAAATCGTGAAGCAATCCGTAATATGCCAGCTCCCTGGACTCTCGTTGATAAGCAGGCTGCGTATGAAGCTACGATCAAGAGTTTCGGGTATTTTGGCAACGGATTCAAAGAGCAATTTTTGGGGGTTGCAAATTCTCTTCTGGGCAGGTATAATACTCAACAAGAAAAAAGCACGATTTTCGAGATTCACGATTTTATTATTAACGTGTATCTCTATACGTGTCTTGAACGAATCGGATACCATTCAGAAGCAAAAAAGTATCTTAACGCCATCACTGTCCCCGAAGGCATGTCGATCACTGATATTTATCGCTCATGCGAAATCGCTTCGGATATGTGCAAAGCGGCGCTGAAACCTATTGCTTTTGAAATGGACCGGCTCGAACAACTCAATCATACCCAGGAAAGGAGCAACACAAATGGCCAACGAGAGCAAAGTTCAGGACGAATTGACGGACAAGGAAATCAAAGAGAGCTGGGAGCAGACCGCAGAACGCGCGAGGAAAGCAGAAGAGCTGGAGAGCAAAATCATGGCGCAGATGGATCGTCTGTCAGCAATCAGCGACCCGCAGGAGCTTTCGGAGCTGGAGGCCGAAATCCTGAGTCTCAGCAACTATCCGATGACCCGCAGGGCATGGGAAGAGGCGACAGACGGTATCGACGCGACATGGCACGAATGGCTCGAACAGGTGCGCCGTCATCCTCTGTATCAGGATTACAGGATCGGGGAGTGGGGAATGAAGCGTCTGGACTGGCTTCTGGAGATCGCGCCGGACTTCCGCTTCATTCAGGATCAGATCTGGGATCTGATCTTCCACGGAGCGCTGGCGGCGTATCTGAACAAGTTCGACCGGATCATGCGCCTGAGAATCGAGAATCAGACGTTCTGGCTGAAACAGTTCGACCTGCCGGAGAACAGCCCGCAGATGTGGATGCAGGTGGGGAACGATCTGACCTGCATGAAGATCAAGGAGCACGAGCTGAAAGCGGACAAGGCGACGCTGGAGTACGCGATGGCGGAGTTCCAGAAGTATCCGTATCTGTTGACGAAGGAACAGCCGATTCCGGCCAATCCCGAGGACCCCGAGGAGACTTACGAACTGAGCGAGACTCAGATGGAAGCTATCGAGCGGGCAATGACGAATCCGACCGTGGGCAAGAGAGCGTTCATGGAGTGGGCCAAAGCGGGCGGTCTGATTCAGGATCAGATCTCGGAGACGTATCTGAGCGAGCTGGAGAGCGAATTGGAGGAGACAGAGGAGTAGAGTCTCCAAATTTAAGCACAGACGATCAAACTAACAACGAAAATACGCAACGGCCGTCAGGGGTGGAGAATGTACCAAGCTCGACCCCTTATGGCCGTTTGTCTTTAAATAACCGTATCCGCGAAAAAAGTCCCAATGCCGAGATTTACGATACGCTTCTTGTTCCGTGGCTGAATAACATCGCTTCCCGCGCCGACATGAACCGGCTTGCCTCACAGATCAGCGGCGACCGCGCCGCGAATGAAGGTCTTATTCGCGAGGCTTTTGAGCGTGCGATGCCGGAGGAGGACACTCCGTATCATCTGAATGTTACCGTTGACGGAAAACCTCGCCGCATGAATATCGTCCGCGATCCGTTCGGCTTTGTCGTTACCGAGCCAAGGCGCGGGGCAGAGGACCTTTTTGTATTGTCATTTTCTTATGCCGAGCTTGAAACGGCGATCCGTAACCGTTATGTACCGTCGCGGAACCGCGTCATGTCTGTTGACGCGGCAATGGAAGCGGACCGTCAGGACGCTCAGACAATGGAGAACGAGACGGCCAGCGCGACTGTCAATGAAGCACCCGAGACTGTTTCTGTCGAAGAGAATACCGTCAGTGTTTCTGAGACTTCCGAGGACGATCCTGCACAGTCGCAGGCCGCAGACCATGGCGTTGAACCTGCCGCGCGCCAGATGAATCTCTTTGATGATGCCGTCAGCGCGGGACATGATATTTCCGAAAGCGTTTCCATGCCTGCCGTTGAAGAAAACGTCCCTTCTGTTCTCCTGACGCGCGAGCAGATCATTGAACGTCTTGTACGTGATGATGTGCCTCATGTGCCTCCTCATGCTGCTTTGGAATTTGAGACCGGCGACTGGCATATTCGCATGGAACTCGGCCGCCAGCGCCCCGAGTGCTTCATCTTCAACGTTCGGAGCGCGCCTGAATACCGTCTTGACCGATACGACGCCTTGGAGCAGATTCACGTTATTGGCTCAGACGGCGCAGAGATCGCAAATTACGCCCACGAATCGTCTGATTCCGTAGTTCCCGCAGAGGTCATTGAAGAGGTTCAGCGCGTATTTTCGCTTGCCAAGACTGTCAACGACGATCTCATGCGCGACTATTTCTACCGCGTTGTCAATGACAACGGCGCTTACCGTGAGCCGACCCCTGGCGAACGCTATGAGCGCCTTCTTGAAGTCCAGCGCCGCGAGGGTCTGACCGACCTCGGCGAGACGTATGCCGAGCACAGATATGATATGTTTCTTCTCGACGCTTCTGTCGGCGGGCTTCTCGGCGATTCCGCTGACCGTAATGAAGTGTACGGTTTTATCGAGCGCGGCGACGATGACGCGCAGCTTGTTCAGCATTTCCGTGATGCTTTGCGAAATGAGCCTGTTCGTCTGCCGCGAATTGAGGATCTTGAAGCTCAGATTCTTGATGTCTCTTTTGACGCGGACGGTATGACCGTGAACGGTCCTGAGATGGAACGTCCTCAGCGCATTTCGTGGGAAGGTCTTGTCGTTGGTCTGCGCCATCAGTATGAACTTGAACAGCAGTTAAAGGCGCAGGCTCAGAATCTGGCGAATCAGCAGACCGCGCCGACGATCCCTGACGAAGCTCAGGTCATGCTCGACGGCGATACCTTCATTCGCACGGTTCTTGACGACAGTTTTGACACCGAAGCGGCAAATCAACTGGCGTCGGCTCTCTATAACGGCGAGTCCGACGACTCGATCATGGAATATGTTTTTGATATTCTGCCTCACTTTTCAAATCCGCAGGACGAATCCGCTTCCGTGTTCGCCTATAACACAGAGCATGAGTATATGCGCGACGGCACTTCCCTTGTCCTTTATCCTGATAAGCCTTACAGCCGCACTTACAACGCCGATGAGATCCTTGCGTCGATTCGCAACTTATATTCTAATCATGAATCTCTTTTCTCTTCTCTCAATGAAACTCCTGTGACGCGCGCGACCGCGTTTTCTGCGGAAGGCGACGACCGCAGAGAACTCGTTGAGGTCCCATATACTCTCAGTCTCGAATACATGATGATTCTGGATAAGGATGTCGGGCTTCACCTCTTTGATCCTGCCGAACGTCGTGAGATCGCTAATCGTTTCGCTGAGGGCAAAAGCGATGCTGAAATTGCCGAGTATCTTGCGGAGCAAAAAGGTTCTGTTCTTGTCATTGACAATGGTCTGGCTGTGAATGATGTTGCAACTATCGGTCTCTCTGTTATCCGCGACCGTAATGGACTTCATTTTACTAAAAAGCGCAATGACAGCGCCGAATTTCTGACATCTGATATTTCCTGGCATGATCTCGCGCAGCGTCTTCGTTATCTTTCTGTGACGGGGCGGGATGGTTTCACAGCTTCCGTCGAGCCTGTCATTCCTGTTTCCAATGCGGTCGAACACAGCGCGACCTTGGAAAACATCATTGCTCTGCAAAGCTCTTTCTTTAAGCACTACGAAAAGATGATGACCCTGACGGGGTACTCGCAACGGCTTTATTTTGCGACTCTCGCGAGCATGGCGAAGGATCTCCGCGACCAGTGGCATTACATGCAGACAGGAGCGGGCTATACCAGCGACGAAAAGCAGATTTTCAGCCGCCTTGAACATCGTTTTAGAAATGTTGAGATCTTGGCGAACGATGCTGCGCCGGAATTGAATAACTTCGACAGGAAACTTGATGAGATCAACATTCTCACCGATGATCTATCGTACCTGTACACCGTTCCGCGTGATGTCGATCTTCCGTATCTTACGCAGGACGATTCTGCGTTGCTGAACGACATCCGCGTCCGCGAAAGCGCGCTCTGGGATTCCTATGTCGCGGTTACAGACGTGGAATACGGCCCCGAGCGCGAAGCTAAAACGGAAGATTTCGTGAACAAGTCCCAGGAACTTGCAGATCTTTGGAAGCAGTTCTCGGATTCTGCTGAGAGATTCACTTATCCAACTCAGGATAACGCCCGCCGTCTGGCTGAAGTCCACTCCTTTGTCGCCGAATACGCGGCGCTTTTGAAGGAACAGCCTGAGTCCGTCGCCGAAGACGCGCGAACGGCCCTTAAAGACGTTCATATCATGATGAAACAGGCGCGTCAGCTCGTTTCCCGTTTCAGACCTTTCTTCGAACACGCGCCGGTTCAGACCCAGACGGAATCGGCGCAGGAAAGCGTTTCTCCCGCGCCCGCGCCGGATACGGCGGCTGAAAACGAACAGCCGCCCCACGAACTCACTCGCGAAAATGTACTTGCTAGACTTCTCACGATTCCCGCCATGCCGGAGATCCTTGAACATATCGCCGCGCTTGAGCATAACCAATTCCATTATTTCGCGCGTCTTAACCGCTCAGATTACGATCATGAGCATTTCCTGAACGCGGGTCTTCTTCTTGGAATCGACAATCAGCTCGCTGAGCTGTGGGATCAGGTTGTTTGGGTGTCCAACGCGAGCGCTGATTCTCTCGGACTGGATCGCGCTTCTAAAGAGTATGCCGACGCGATTTCACTCTTCGCTGATCTGCGCGAGGAGCACAGTCTGCTTGCTCAGTCCGACGAGGCTCTGACGCTTCCGGCCGTCGAAAGGACGCAGGAGCAAAACCGTCTTATTTATGACAGGAGCGAACCTATTCAGCGTAAACTTCGTCTCCTCACGAGAGACCTTGAAGGCTTCTTCAACGCCGAGCAGATTCAGTTGATGGATTCCCCGCAACCCGATCTTGTTGCCCCTCATGTGCCGGAGCTTTCCGTCGAAGCCAGAAATGCTATTGAGGCCGGAATAGCTTTCAGAGATCAGTTCAGAGCGGAAGTTCAGGCACATAACGACGCGATTGATGCTCAGTTCGCCGCGCGGCAGGCTGACGAGCCTGGATTTACTCATGAATCAGCACCCGTCAGCGATTCGGCAGTTCAGAGCGAACAGACTGTTCCGCAGGAACCGGCAATTCCCGAAATGCCGGATTATGTTCCTGTGACCGAGGAAGGCCTGCGCGCTGATCTCACTTCAAGCTCAAAGCCCAGCGGCCGTACTATCCAGGTCTTTAAGACCAATCTCGGCCCCGCAGCATTGCGTATTGAGTTTGATAGCCAGGAAGAACCTGAAATCTACCTTTATCCCCGCGATTCATCCGGCACGGTCGTTCTCTCTATGGCTCATTCAGGCGTCCATGTCATCAACAGAAATGGTGCCGAAGCGACTCGGCGCGCGGAGATCAACACGATTGCTCCCCCGTATGTTATGCAGGAAGCGGAGCGGATCGCTGAACTTGCCGAAAAGGTCAATGTTCTTCTTCGTGAAGAGCGTGAAACTGCCGCGCGCGAGAAGCGCGAGCACGCCAGAGAAGCGGAAAAAGCCGCGCAGGCCGGTACGGATTTCTATTCCCGCGTTCCGAACGCCGAGAATCCGCAGGATCGGATCGTGGCCGACATGCTTTTTGGCGATGACAGACTTTGCACCCAGAGATGGCGCGGCCGGATCGCCGATGCTTTTGAGCGCGGCGATACCAATGAGGAAATTTTCGATAATGTCATTGCCGACGCTCTGTACGAAGATTCTTATAAGAGCGAAGGCCGTATCAATGGCGCCGAGAACACTCAGTACGATTATTCTCTGACAATCGAAAACCTGAATTACGTCGATCTTTCCTCGGATGACCCTCAGCCTGTCTCCGTAAAGTGGAATGACGCTATTGCCATGATGCGCGGCATGTGGCTCCAGAACGCCGAGCATTTCAGGAATGCGAGCGTTTTATCGCTCGATAATCGCCAATGGAACGCAACGCTTACGTCGATTTCCGCTTTCCTTCCCAAAGCTCTGACGGATGAAAATGCCCGCCTTATCCTCTTTGAGACACCTTACAGCGTTTCCACCTTTGAGGATGAAGCAACGGGAGAGATCAGAATCAACCTTCGCAACGGACTTGCCCCTGACGCGGAAACTCTGTGTCTCACGACTGCGGAACTCTACGATCATCTGAGTCGTTCCCTGGCTCTTACGAGTTTCGCCAGAGGTTATCTGGACCTTCGCGACGCTCTTCCGATCATGCCGCATATCCTTGGCACGTCTCAGACTGTACTCTATGCGGATGATGTCACCAATGCGGCTCAGATCCTTCTTTTCGATCCTCAGAACGGTGTTCTCAGCGGCGAAGCGCGCAAACGGATTTCGCAGTTCCTCAACGAGAATCCGAGGGACAGCGTTGCTTTCCGTGATTTTCTTGCTCCGATCCTGAACGAGAGCCTTCCTGCGGAGCCGTTTGTCACCGATAACGGGCGGCATATCCGTCTTGAAACTGAGCGCAACGAACACGGCCTTCCTGAGTCGGTCAGATTCATTGAAACTGTCGGATCGTCCGATGAAACGATTCACGAGTTCAGCTTGAACGAACTTGCGGCGCGCGTCAAAGGCTATTGGCTGCTGAATCAGAACGGTCTCAGCAGAAGCTCTGACGCGATCAATCATCTAGGCGATGACACTTCTTCCATCCGCGTGATGGGGAATGCGGACCGCATTCTTGAAAATTATGCGGAGCTTAAAAAGGAACTCCCCGATTACACAGCGCCGACACGCGAACTGATCGAGCGGGGGCGCATTGCCTCTAATGATGATGGTAATCGCCGTTATTATGCCGGTCGTCTCGGTGACGTGACCTACCGTATTGATTTCAGCGCAGACAGACAATCGCCTGTTCTTTTCGCCGCTCGCGGCAACAGCATCAGAGAGCGCATGACTGACGCGTTCAGTAATTTCCATGTTCTTGACGAACAGGGCTACGAGGTTCCTCTGCGCGATGCCGAGCGTCGCAAGGTCATATCTGACGCTCAGTATGAAGAACTGAGGCGGATCTATCTTCTCGCGCAGTCTATCCAGATTTCCGAATATGCGGAGCGCCAGCGTCAAATGGCGTCCGTCTCTCAGAATCAGAGTCAGGAAATTCCCCTTTCGTCTGAACCTGAACAGTCCGTTGTTGAGAATCTTGCAGTTCAGACAGAGACGGATCGGCTCGCCGACGCTTTCAAGCAGAACGATTTTCTCAGAGAGCACATCATCGTGACGCGCCCCGTGATGCCGAGTAATTTCCGCGCGACACCCGAGCCAGAGAAGCCCAAGCGTCTGGATAACAGCGCTGTCAAGCTCTTCATCGAGTTTATGTCCGATGAGCGGAAAAGGCACTTTGCGAATCTTGTCGTTCAGTCACCTACCAAAGAGGACTTCATCGACTGCATGAAAGATGAGTTCCATCTAAATATGCTGGAAAGCAGTTTTACGCGAATGGTGGAAAACGCGCCTCATCTTGGACAAGGCCCTGAAGGCGTTTGGACGAGGACTTACGAACGTCCGGCCGGACGGCGCAAAAAGCTGAGACCCGTGGATTCGCCGACCGTGAGCTGGTCTGATGTCTATGATGTGCTTCGTTATCTCACTGAGCGCCGCGAGCAGGGGTTTGTTCCTTCTCTCAGAAATGAGATTCCTGATTATAGTGCGCCAACGGAACAGAATTTCGCTGACGCGCTGAGAATCGAAAATATGGCTGTCAGCGGCACTCTGGAAACGATAATCGGAGATCAGAAGTTCAGAGTTGTTTTTGGCGAGAATGGTCCTGTCGCGTATCTTGGCGCTTGCAAAAACAGAGATCTGATCCCCAACAGCCCGCCGTCTGCCAAGCTCAATATTATCTCGCCTTACGGCGGGGAAACGACTCTTGCGCACTATTTGAATCAGGATTACGGCACCCGCGCCGTTTACGAAGAGGCGCAGCGGCTTTTGGATGAAGCTCAGAGCGTTTTCGATACCGCGATAGAGCAGGCGCGGAACGCGAATGCGAATGAAACGCAGGAGCATCCGGTTCCTGAGAATGTTTCTGAAAGCGGCGCTTCATCCGAAACTTCTGCATTTCAGTACCCTGATGTCTGGAAGTTTTTACCGTTCAATATCGGTTCCCGTATGATCGTCGATGACGAGCCTTACATTATTACCGCGCTGTTCCCGAATGCTCACGACGTACCTGCTGTCAGTCTTGAAAACAAGGATGGGAAGTTTCTCCAGACGAAAGACGCGCAAAAGCGCACTTCGCTGAAACTGAGCGAGCTGTATGAGCGTCTTCTGGAGAACTCAGCGCAAAATGAACGTTTCCTCGAACTTATGTCGAATGAAACCGTCCGGCCTGTGTCCGGCGACATCAGCGATTTTACGAACGATGAACTTACCGATGTTCTGACTGATGAAAAGCGCGGGATCTTCGGGAAGACTCTGAAAGAGTATATTTCTTACGCTTTCAATGAAGGCGATACCAACTCCGTTGTTCTTTCCAAGATTCTCAATTCTTCACTCATCCGTGACGGATTCAGCGGAACGATTGAATATGCCGAAGCGACGCTGAATTATGAGGGACAGGGGAATGACCTGGATATCTATGTCAAGACCAACAGCGGCGGCGAATATGAAACCCATTACAAGTGGGATCAGATCGTGCCTCATCTCCGCTGGCTGTATCAGACGAATCAGCGCGGTTTTGAGAACCTTCCCTATCTGCCTTCGATTCAGCCTGACCGCCTGTCTTATGCGGCGATCAAAAGTATGCGCGCTTCTCTTGACGAGTTCCAGCCACTCGGAGCCACGACGGAACTCAGCGAAGAAGCTGTGAAGCTCAATCGCAGTATTGAAGGCCTCCAGAGCGACATCGAACGCAATCGCTGGAATCTCAGGGCCGGTATGAGCTATTCCGAGCGCGATGAAATTTACGCCGCGATCAACACGAACTGCGTCGATATTGCGAAACTCAGGAAGCAGTTCATGAATCTCATGATTCAGGGGCAGGCGAACCTTCGCGCCGAAGCGCTCGGGAAACCGAACGTGCGCGGCGGCACTGAGTTCGTTGACGCTGAAACGCAGTCCGCATCACAAACCTCTGAAGTCGAGGCTATCGAGGAGCAGATCGTCGCGATCCTGAAAGAGATGATTGATTTAGACGAGATCGCTTCTCAGAATCGCAGCATTCTTGACAGAAATGATGCCGATGTCGATACTGCCGAACGTTCAGAGTACGCCGGTAAACTCCTTGCCGCTACTGACCGCTTGGATCAGCTTGCGCGTCAGGCGTTCCAGCTTGAAGGTATCGAGGCCGATAATCTCGGAGCGCTTGGTCTCCAGGACGTTGAACGAATGCTCGGAACTTCAGCGGACAGGCTTTTTGCGCTTGCGCGCGGTGAAACTCCTGAACTTGCCGCCGATCAGTCGGCCGGTAAGACGGAAAATATTACGCCGCCAACTGAGCCTCTTGTTCCTGAGATCGTCGATGAAGGTCCACGCGTGAACTCGAACGAGCACAATTTCAGGATCACCGATGAGAACCTTGGCGTCGGCGGCGATAAGACGAAGTATCAGCGCAATGTCGAGGCTATCCGCACCCTGAAACGGATCGAAGCCGAAGACCGGCTCGCGACGCCCGAAGAACAGAATATTCTCTCGCAGTACGTAGGCTGGGGCGGTCTTTCCGGCGTGTTCGACGCCAACAATCAGCGCTGGTCGAACGAGTACGCCGAACTCAGGGAACTTCTGACTGAGAGCGAATACGACGCCGCACGCCGCAGTACCATGAACGCGTTTTACACGTCTCCCGTCGTCATCCAGGAAATGTGGCAGGCGCTTGAACGCATGGGCCTCAATTCTTCGCATAAACTCCTTGATCCCTCGATGGGCGTCGGCAACTTCTTCGGCTGTCTCACGAACGAACTGAGCCGCGCTCAGCTTACCGGAGTTGAACTTGACGACGTTTCCGGCCGCATTGCCAGACAGCTTTATCCTGGCGCAAATATCCATATCTCCGGTTTTGAGAAAACGCAGTTCAGCGAGAACTCGTTCGACGCGGCCGTGTCCAACGTTCCCTTTGGCGACATCAAACTTTACGATCCACAGTATGACCGTTACAACTTCAATATCCACGATTATTTCTTCGCGAAGAGTCTGGATCTTGTACGCCCTGGCGGCGTCGTCGCCTTCATCACCAGCAGCGGGACCCTCGATAAGAAAGACGCTTCTGTCAGGAACTATCTGGCCGAACGCGCCGAACTCGTCGCCGCGATCCGTCTTCCAAACAACGCTTTTAAGGCGAATGCCGGTACTGATGTCACATCAGACATTATCTTCCTGCAAAAGCGCCCCGAAGAGATCGACCTTGACGAAGTGGACGACAACGATCTGCCGTCGTGGCTCGAACTCGGCGAGACGAAAGATGGCGTACCCGTCAACAAGTATTTCGCCGAACACCCCGAAATGGTCCTCGGCGAGATGAAGCAAGGCGTCGAGTACAGTCTTTACGGCAACGCCGACGCGACCGCCTGTGTTGCCCGCGAGGGGCAGAACCTTAAAAAAGACCTTCACGAAGCGCTTGGCGAGATCAATGCCAAAATCGAGGAATATGTTCCCGAAGTCGATCCCAGCCGCAATATCGCTTTTGAATCGTACAACTCGGAGCATGTCGCTATTCAGAACCTTACGTATGGGTTCATCAATAACGAGCTGTACTACCGCAACGGAAACGTCTTCGAGCCTGTCGATTATCCTCCGAGACGCGTTCAGCGGGTGCGGCACATGATGGAGCTTCGCGACATCGTTCACGAGTTAATCAATGCGCAGCTTGAAAACTTTGAGGATTATGTAATCGCTGAAATTCAGAAGCGGCTTAATGATTCCTATGATTCGTTTGTCAAGAAGTACAAGCCGATCAGTACGTCGTATAACTCGCAGACGTTCTGTCGCGAGAACTCGTATTATCTTCTCCGCGCTCTTGAAAACTACGATCCAGAAACCAAGGTCGCGACGAAGACGGACATGTTCTTCAAGAGGACGATTCAGCCCAACGTGGAGATCTCGCACGTTGATTCCGCGAACGACGCTCTTCTTGTTTCGCTGGCTCAGAAGGGCAGTATCGACTTCGATTACATGTCAGGTCTCACCGACATGTCAGTTAATGAGATTCGTGATGAACTCGTCGCTTCCGGCATCATCTTCCGCGACCCTGCGGCAGAAGAGACCGGCAGGCCGCTGTATCAGATCGCGAGCGAATATCTTTCTGGCAACGTCGTCTCTAAGCTCAATATTGCCCGCGACGCGGCTGATCGTGATCCTGGTTATGCCGCGAACGTTGAAGCTCTTGAAAGTGTCCAGCCTGAGCCTCTTAGTGCTTCCGACATTGAGGTGCGTATCGGCGCTACCTGGATCGACCCGCAGGATGTCAGAGATTTTGTTTATGAGATCCTTGATACTCCGCAGGAACTCCGTTCCGGTCCTTATGCTATTGATGTCAGATACAGCGATCTCACGACCGAATGGGAGATCACCAATAAGAACTGCGACCGTGGACGCACCCTGCTGGACAAGACTTACGGCACGGATCGCGTCAGCGCCTATAAGGTCATCGAATCCACGCTGAATTTCAAGTCGATCACCGTCAGAGACAAAATCGAGGGCGAGTACGTTAAGAACGTTGAAGAGACCGCGAAGGTCCATGAAAAGCAGCAGGCGATAAAAGACGCCTTCCAGAACTGGATCTATCAGTCGCCAGATCGCCGTGATCGCATTGTTGAGACCTATAACAGACTTTTCAATAATACGCTTCCTCGCGAGTATGACGGTTCTCATCTGGTATTCCCAGGCATGAATCCGAACGTGAAACTCCTGCCTCACCAGTTGAACGCGATAGCCCACATCCTGTACGGGCAGAACGTACTTCTTGCTCATGCCGTGGGAGCCGGAAAGACGTTTGAAATGGTCGCGGCCGCAATGGAATCGAAACGCTTAGGACTTTCTCATAAGAATATGTTCGTCGTACCGAACCACCTGATCCAGCAGACCGCAGCAGAGATCATGACGCTGTATCCATCCGCGAACATTCTTGTCGCCGAGGGCAAGGACTTCACGAAGAAAAAGCGCAAGGAGTTCTGCGCGCGAATCGCTACGGGTGAATATGACATCATCGTGCTCGGTCATTCGCAGTTCGCGAAGATCCCCATGTCGCCAGAACGCCGTCAGGCGCTCATCTCGACGCAGATCAATGAGATCGTCGAGACTTTGAACGATATGCAGAATAACGAAGATGATCGCCAGTCGGTCAAACAGCTTGAAAAGACGAAGGCAAAGCTCGAACGCCGTCTTGAAAAGCTGAATACGGATGTTCACAAGGATAAAGGGACCATTACGTTTGAAGAGCTGGGCGTCGATAAGATCTTTATCGACGAAGCGCACAACTACAAGAATCTTTTTATCTACACCAAGATGAACAATGTGGCCGGAATCAGCACTTCGGATGCTCAGAAGTCGAACGATCTGTATCTGAAATGCCGCTATCTCGACGAGAAAACTGACGGTCATGGCGTCGTCTTCGCTACCGGTACTCCTGTCAGCAACAGCATGACGGAAATGTTCACGATGATGCGGTACTTGCAGAACGATACGCTGTCAAGGCTGAATATGGGTTCGTTCGACGCGTGGGCCAGCACCTTCGGCGAAACGACGACGACGATGGAACTTGCTCCCGAAGGCAAAGGCTACCGTATGCGAACTCGTTTCGCGAAGTTCTTCAATCTGCCCGAGCTGATGAGTCTCTTCAAAGAAGCCGCAGACATCAAGACGGCAGATACTCTTGACCTGAAAAAGCCGAATGCCGTGTATGAGAACATCGTCGCTCATCCGACACAGGAACAGAAATCCCTTATTGACAGTCTTTCAATGCGCGTAGAACGCATTAAGAACGGCAATGTCGATCCTCACGACGACAATATGCTGAAGATAACGACTGACGGCAGAAAAATCGGGCTGGATCAGCGACTTTATGACCCAGACCTGCCCGATGATCCTGATTCAAAAGTCAATATCTGCGTCCGCAATGTCTATCGCATCTGGAAAGAGACCTCCGAAAAGAAGCTCACTCAGCTTGTGTTCTGCGATTTTTCGACGCCAAGCGATAAGCGCGGCAAAAAGAACACCGCCGACGCTTTCAACGTCTATGACGATATGAAGAAAAAGCTCATCGACATGGGTATTCCTGAGAAGGAAATCGCTTTCATCCATGACGCGAACACGGACAAGAAAAAAGAGACCCTGTTCAATAAGGTAAACGCCGGTTCCGTTCGTATTCTCTTCGGGTCAACTCAGAAGATGGGAGCTGGAACGAACGTCCAAAGACTCCTTATCGCCAATCATCATCTGGATTGTCCGTGGAGACCAGCCGACCTAGAACAGCGCGACGGTCGTCTTATCCGTCAGGGAAACACGAATCCCGAGGTTCACGTATACCGCTACGTGACTGAGGGAACGTTCGACGCGTACCTTTATCAGACGCTTGAAACGAAGCAGAGCTTCATCAGCAAGATTATGACATCTAAAACACCCGTTCGCGTGACGGACGACATGGATGAATCCGTGCTGACCTATGCCGAAGTGAAAGCGCTCTGCGCGGACAATCCTCTCATCATGGAGAAGGTCAAGCTCGATATGGAAGTGCAACAGTTGAAGACGAGCCAGAAGAACTTCATGAAACAGAAGTACGATATGGAAGACCGTCTTTATAAGCAGATCCCGAAGCGGATCATGGAACTCACGAACAAGCTGAAAGGAATCAAGACCGCGCTGGCCGCAGTTAAGGAAGCTGATGCGCAGCCTGAACTTCATCTGCCGGTTATCGGCGGCATCACCTTTGAGAAAAAGAGCGAAGCCGCTGAAAAGATTCAGCTCTATATCGACCGTCAGAAGGGCGTCAACGCTTCGTTTCCTCTTGGTACTTATCGAGGTGCAGAACTCAGACTCCAGCAGGATGTTTCGAGATTTCTCACTGAAGAAAAAGTAACGAATGTGGTCAGGATCGACTACCCTGGCACGGATTACTGCACACTCGTTGAACTTGGCACTCAGCTAGGCATCTTCACGCGCATTGACAATGCTCTTGATCGACTTGCCTCTATTCAGACGACGTATGAGCATGACCTGGAAAAATGTGCGGCAGATCTGCCCGTCCTTCGTGAAGCGGTGACGCATACTTTCCCGAAGGAAGACGAACTGAGGGAAAAGTCTCAGCGGCTGGCTGAAGTGAATACGCTTCTTTTAGGCCAGAAGAAACAGGAAGAGGAAAACGAGAAGGAACAGTTCGAGGACGTTTCCAGCACTTTGAAAAGCTCTGGCTTGTCGAATGCCGATGACACATCGGGGGGGGATGATGAAATCGCTGTTCCTGAGAACACCGTTATCATCAATGATGAGCTGAAAGAGAACGAGACGTACAGAGCTACGGTTTTCTCCGTTGATCCTGTTAATAACTGGGCCTATGCTCTCGTGAAGTCTGATTCCATACCGTCCGGCAGTATAGGAGAAGTTATCAGTTTATGCGACTATAACTTCCCGCAGCGTCTTCTCCCCGAGAAGGGCGATGTGCTTGACATCAGCAAGTCGAAGAACGGCAATCTTTATCCCGCCTTTGTGAGCAGGAGAAACAAGGCTCACGGCGATGGCGGGATCGCGGATTAAGAGTCGAAAAGATTACACTCTGAAACAGTGCGTTACGACATTGATAAATATCAATGTCAATTAACAATAATCATAATTGTTGTTAACGGTTACTATAAAGGCGTGCCTTACGGCATTGCCGCAGGGCGCGCCTGATAAGAAAGGAGAAATTGAGAATGAGCAACAAAACTGAGATGAAACTGTATCTGTATGAAGAACTTGAAGTGAAGGAGTATACGGCGAAAGACGGCAAGGTACGCCGGTTTGCCGTCACCAGAGGCGCAGATTCGCGCAAGCGTCCCATTATGGACGCCAACGGCTCTACGACCTGGGACAACGCCCGTCCTGTGAACTGGGTTGACATCTTTATCCCTGGGTATCGTGAGAACCTTCTGGAAATGGCTCTTAATGAAATCCGCAAGGGGCAGACGGTGATTTTTGTCGGAGAAATGCAGTTCCAGCAGGTCACGAAGAACGGCAAGACTTATTGGAACCACGTCCTCTACGTTGACGAATACATGTTCCCCCGCCGTTCTCTTTACGAGGCCAACGGCCGCAAGCCTCTTCCCTTTGCCCAGTCCGAGCCGAAAGACCAGAGCGAACTCGCGCCGGATTATTCTTATGATAACGCGCTGAACGCACTTACTGAGCAAGCGGACGCGCAAAATCTGATGTAGTCCTTTGAAAAAATCATTCCTGTTTTTTCTTGCCGGAATCGTGATGGGTCTGGTATGGGGGCGCGATAATCCGCAAATCATCGCGTTTGTCGCGCTCCTCCCGCTGTCTTGGCTCTTTGCGCCTTCTCGACTCAGCGCTTTTTTGCTCGCGCTTGGATATTACCTGTCTGGAAGCCGCTGTCTGCCTGCGGGCGTGGAAGTCTTTTTTCTGTACGAGTCTCATTCTTATCAAGGCTTCCTTATCTGGATCTTTTCTTCGTTCCTGCTTGCCATGCCTTGGACGCTCTTCTGGACGCCGCCTGAACACCGTACCTGTTTTCAGTCTCTGGCGCGTCTCTTCCTCGTCTTCTTGGTCCTGACAGTCCCGCCTCTTGGAGTCATCGGATGGGGATCGCCTCTGATGGCTGCCTGTTGGATCTTCGGCGGCCTAGGCTTTGTTTCACTGGCCCTTCTTTTGGGTTCATGCGTCGTCATCTTCCATTCCCTTTACGAAAAGAAACTCTCTATTCGTCATGTCTTCATGAAGGGAGTCGTGACAGCGCTGTTTTTTGCGTTTCTGCTGTTCATCAATTCCGGTCGGCCGGTGACTGATCCCGAGTGGAGCGAAATTAACACAAATTATGGCCGTCCTCCTGAGCGCGTTTCCCAGCTTGACGGTACTCTGGAAAGGAGCCTTGAGCTTCTTAGAACAATCAGGGAGGCTAAAACCCCATATATCCTGATTCCCGAACATGTTATCGGCCTCTGGGCTCCCGCGATCCGCGATCTTTTATCTTACGTAGAAATGCGTTTGAAGATGAACCGTCAGACGCTTGCGATCTGCACAGAGGTCTATGATGAATCTCTGCGTTACGATAACACGCTCATGTTTATAGGCGCGGAGAAGGGGAGTTATCGGGAACGATTTCCAGTTCCGATCAGCATGTGGAAGCCTTGGGCGAGCGCCGGAGCCGCGAACGCTCACTGGTTTGAGTCCGGTCTTATCAATACCGGCAATGCAGTTTATGCCTGCCTTATCTGTTACGAACAGATTCTTGCTTTTCCTGTCCTTTGGTCCTTTTTCTGCGGTACGCCGCAGACAATCATCGCATCTGAAAATCACTGGTGGAGCGAAAAAACCATTATGCCGCTTATTACCCGTCAATCTCTAATTTCATGGACAAAATTATTCAATGTCAAATACGCAGTAGCAAAAAATCTTTAGGAGAGAGGTTTAGTACATGAGCGTCAAGCGTGAAAAAATTAATCTATTCAAAGAAGCCGTTAAGAGCGGCCTCAAAGACGCAGATTTGCCAAACGGCGTGGCTCTTAATGAAATCAAGCCTGAAATCCAGAAATTGTACCGCCAAGGCTATCAGCTTTCCGATCTGGTTGCCATAGTGAAACAGTATCTGGAGGCTGACGTGACCGAAGAACAGATTTCGGCCATACTCCCGCAGGTTAAATCGCTGGAACATCCGCGCACGCGCAAGCGCAGCAAGGGTAAAAAGGGCGGTGCAACCGAGGAAAACGGTAACGCTGATTCCGGCAACGCTGAAAAAAAGGCGGCCAAGGAGCCAAAGCCTGACGCGCCCGTGAAGGATAAAAAGCCGCCCGAACCGCCGCTGTATACCCCTGATAACGTAGAGAAGTGGGACGAAGATAACAGTTACGTCATTGTGAAAGGCACACTCGGAGGACCTGAAATCGGCAACCGCATGAAAGCTCCGTCCGGCCGCTTCGTCGTGGTCTCTAAAGTTGAACAGCTTAAAAGCGTGGGCGGCTGGAACGGAGGTCCCGGCCTCAAGATCTGGTTCATGTTCGAGCAGTAGGAGTTTTCCCGCTTTAGGAGTGTGTGAGAATGAGAGTATTTATCTGCGAGAAACACGATTTGGCCAAGTCTGTTTTTACGGCTTTATCAGGAAAAGCGCCTGATCCAGCTTATAAAGGACTTTCATATCAGAACGGTTCTGATGTTGTGATCTGGGTGCGCGGCCATCTTCTCGGTCTTTCCAAGCCGGAAGCCTATGACGGCGCTTTTGCTGACTGGGAAGCGAGCTTTAAACTTCTGCCCTTTGTCCCGAATCACTGGAAAAAGGAAATGACGAATGCTTCAGTTAAGTCTCTTTATGAAAATGTTCAGAGCTGGCTTAAAAAGACCGATGAAGTAGTTCATGTCGGCGACGCCGACCGCGAAGGACAGCTTCTTATCGACGAGCTTCTTGAAGATTTGCAGTATACGGGGCCTGTCAAGCGTCTTCTTGTTCATGACACGAACGCTCCCGCTATTCGCAAGAGCATTGAGAATATGAAGGATAACTCAGTCTATGTGAACCTCAAGCGCGCTGCGGAAGGACGGGAGAGAGCCGATTACCTTATTGGCATGAACATGTCGCGCGTTTATATGATTCTGTCGCGCGCGGCGGGACATAAGGGCGTCGTTTCTGTCGGCCGCGTCCAGACTCCGACGCTCGGTCTCGTCGTGCGGCGTGATCGTGAAATCGAGGGCTTTGTTCCGAAACCTTACTGGACGCTTGAAGCGACGTTCAAAACTCAGAACGACGAGACGTATAAGGGCTTCTGGTCTCCGAAAGAAGAGCAGACCGGCCTTGATGAAAACAACCGTCTGATCGACGAAAATGTCGCCGATTATTTGCTTGCGACGCTGAAAGGTGCGAATGACGGCGGGAAAGTTGTCTCGGTTGAGACGAAGAATAAAAAGTCCGGCGCGCCAATGCCACATAAAACGCCGACGCTTCTCGTGGAGTGCAATAAGGTTTTCGATCTCCCTGTCAATAAGACCACTGAGATCCTGCAAGCGCTTTATGATGAGGGCATTACGACCTATCCACGTTCGGACTGCGAGTATCTGCCCCTGAGCGAGTTTGAGAAAGCGCCGCAGGTTCTTGAAACGGTTGCAAAAATTTATCCAGATCTCGCGTCTGACATTGAAAAGGCCGATTTCACAAAAAAGACTGCGGCCTGGAACGATTCTAAGGTCGAAGAGCATTTCGCTATCATTCCCACCGGTAAAGAGGTCAAACTGACCGGCGACCGTCTCAATGTCTACACCCTTATCGTCAAGCGTTATCTTGCTCAGTTCCTCGCGGATTATCAGTACCTTTCGACGGAGATTCAGACCGATGTCTCAGGCGAGATCTTTAAATCACGCGGCATTCAGGTACAGGAATTGGGCTGGAAAGCTCTTTACAAATCGCAGCCGGAAGAGACAGACGACGAAAAAGAGACGGAGCAGACACTGCCGGATCTCGTGAAAGATGAGACCGTCGTCGTTTCCGAAGTGAAAAAGAACGCGAAAAAAACAACGCCTCCGAAGCGTTTCACTCAGGCGACGCTTATTGAGGCGATGAACAGCATTTACAAATTCGTCGATGATCCCGAGATCAAGAAGACGCTGAAGGAAGTCTCAGGTATCGGACAAAGCGCGACGCAGGCGCAGATCGTGACAAAGCTCCTCGACAGAGGTTTTCTCGTTCAGGAGAAAAAGGCGCTTGTATCCACAAAAATCGGCCGCGCGCTGATTGATTCAGTTTCAAAGGAATGCAGTACTCCCGACTATACCGCCCTTATGGAACAAGACCTGAAACGAGTCGCCGAAGGCGAAATGACGCTTGAAGCGTTTATGGAAGAAACGACGAATCTCGTAAAAAAGCTCGTCGAAGAGGGCAAGAAGACAGAGATCAAAGGCGATGTCAGCGACAGCGCCGAGAAATGTCCTTACTGCGGCGGCGCGCTGAGATTTTTCCCCAACGCGAAGAGCGGTCCTGTCTGGAAGTGCTTGTCACCTGACTGCGGCAGGTGGATCGCCGACGTAAAAGGCAAGCCGGATAATCCTCCGAAATGTCCCCAGTGCGGCGCGCTGATGGAGCGGAAAAATAAAAAAGCAGGCGGCTTTTTCTATGCCTGCAAGTGCGGTTTTACTCTGTACACCGATGAGAAAGGAAAAGTGGAAAAAACCGCCACCTGTCCGCATTGCAAAACTGGGATTTTAAAGCGCTTCAAGTCGCTTGACGGTACAAGATATTACTGGTGGTGTCTGAATAAAGAGTGCCAGAAATTCGTCGATGACGTGAACGGCAAGCCGCTTGTAAAAGCCGTCAAATGTCCGAAATGCAAGTCTGACCTGAAACATATTCTTCGCAAGGATGGAACCTACTGCTGGAAGTGCGAGTCATGCAACACCTGGTTCGACGATGAAAAGGGGAAGCCTGTGGAGCAGAAGAAGAAACAGAAGGGTAATTGATACCCTTATTAGCTGTACCTTTGACAATTTCCTATATCTTTAGATTTAGTTTCTAGCTTTGCATCTGAAATCTTTTGTTTAACTTAGCCCGCTGGGAACTTGTTTTTCCCAGCAGGCTTGTCCTGAGTATGAAAAACCGCGCCAGCCTGCGGCTGACGCGGGATGATCCTTATCGTTTACTGTTGTTCTTCTTCTGGTGTTTCTTTGACAGGATCTTGCTTTATCGCGACGACTGCCTGAATCGGCACGTCAAGGGCAAGACAAATACGCTCGATCACGTCGAGTGCGACGTATTTTCCTGTGTAGATCTTAGAGATTGTAGAGGGCGCGAGATTCGTGATCTCTTTGAGTTTTTCACGGCTGATGTCTCTTTCTATGAGCAGGTGAAACAGCGGTTTATAAGAAATCACGTTTGTCATCTCCTTTTGCGTTCCAGCTTTTGAGATTATATCACAAATGCGTGTGATGTCGAATCTTAGACTGACTTGACATCGGAATGAACCCGCATATAATAATACGAGATCGCAGATCATTATATGCGAACGCAGAAGTGCTTTCGAGAAAGGAGAGCACATGAACGAGATAAACGACATAAAAATTATCAAGTCCGTTACAGATTTACGCGTACAGACACCATTCTCCTACGAATTTTTACGACGAATCAAGCTTTGCGGCGCTCAATACGATGCCAAGGATTCGTCTTGGATACTCCCTGTCGAAGCTGAAAAGCACGTGCGCGAACTGCTTACCGAAGTCTTTGGCAAGGATGATCGGCCTGCCCAGCTTGTTACAGCCCATATAACTGTTAAAAGAATCTATGAGGTTGTTCGACAGGGCGTTGAGTGGTGGGGGAGAATCATCGCTCAGGCTGAGACAAACCGTGGCCCCGTTCGTGTCGGGAAAAAGGTGATTTTTGTGCGCGGTGAACCAGTTGCAGGCGGGAGCCGCGCACGATGGAAAACAATCATTGACGACGGCTGTGTTATCGACGTTTTTGACGTACCCGCTCGTGCAGTATTTGGCAGACGGTATGCCGGAATCGAAGTCGAAGCCTATGACAAGGGGGGAAAACTGATTGAATTACACTGAGACAGGACGAACTTTTTGCTTGTACGTGACGGGGGACTATGCCTGTTTTACTAATCCCTTGCACAAGGTCGAGCGCGTATCTTATCCGTTTATAACGCCGTCTGCTGCGCGTGCGATCTTTGATGCCGTTTACTGGCATCCGCCGATCAGATGGCAGGTGAGACGGATCGAAGTGCTCAAACAACCTCGCTATACCAATATCATGCGAAACGAAGTCGCTGTTCGCGCCAGCGAACGACTTAAAGGCGTGTACGCAGAAGATTATCGTCAGCAAAAATATTCGCGGATACTTAAAGACGTTGCTTATCGTATCCACGCTCAAATGCTGTACTGTCCGCCCGATGAACGTTTTTACACGAAGCAACAGCTCGCGGCGAATGGCAATCGTGTCTATGATCAATCCAACGAATCCATCAGTAAATATGAGATCATTTTTGTCCTTCGCGCTTCGCGCGGAGCGTATTTTACGCATCCCTATCTGGGGTGCCGTGAGTTTTCAGTCCGCACTTTGCGCCTGCTCAATGATCCCGTTGTTGCCGCGCTAAAAAAGCCAGCCGTGGACATCGACATTGGATCTGATTTTATGTTTTACGATTACGATTACACCTCTTATGACGATGGACGGGAGCCAAAGCCGATGTTTTACCGGCCATACGCTGTAAAAGGTGTCATAGATGTGCCGCCGTTTAACAGTCAGGAGATTTGGCGATGAGCATTATTAAATCTCTGTATGACTATCAGGTATGGGCAGACAGTCAGGCCAGCGATATAAAACCTAGCTGCGCAAAGATCGAACTGACATACCTGCTCAGAATCGACCATGATGGTAATTGTTTAGGGCTTGTCGATCTGCGTGACAGGCAAAGCAAGAAGAAACCTGGCAAGTTTTATATTCTTCCTGCTCCAGTAACGCGTAGCGGGCTGAACGCTTATAAAACACCTAATCTGGGCTGGGATGCCCGCGATTATGTGCTGGGCGCTGAGAAAAAATCAGGCGCAGATAAAGAGGAGCTTTACACGATCAGTGAGACAGGCCGGAAAAAAGCAGAATCATTTGCCAGTCTGATCGCCGACATGTCGAAGGTTCTCACAGGAGCCGCCCAAATGGAAGCTCAGGCAATTTCGGCTTTTTATCTTCATAATGGGCTTGAAGCTGTCAGAAACGATCCTCTGTTTGCTGACTGTTGCAGTCTCCAGTCGTGCCGTATGTCCATTGTCGTCGGCAAAGATAACGATGTTCCTTTTGCAGCTCGTTCCGAAGTTCTTGCTTACGCGTCGCAATCGCGGATTGCCGCACAGGAGGATCAAAACGGAGTTCCTGATGGCGCGTACTGCCGCTGTATGGTCTCTGGTGATCTTGCACCCATCGCTGTTATCCATCCCTCGACTCCTATTGCCGGCAGTCAGGCGACTGCCAAACTGGCAAGCTGGCAAAAGGATTCGGGGTACGACTCACACGGAAAAGAGCAAGGATATAACGCACCTGTTTCTGTTCGCGCCGCCGACATGTATAGCCGCGCATTCCTGCATTTAAGCAAATCGTCCGAAAATACTCTCCGACTCGGGGCAGAGACTTGTATTTTCTGGACTCAGCCGCGCCAGCCGTTGATGGAGCAATTTATCTCTGACGTTATCCAAAGTGTCAGTAAGGACAAGACTGCTCTGCGAGATAAGCTCGTTAGTATCTATACGTATTTGTCAGATCCCACAACTTATCTTGCGCAAAGCACCGATCTGTGTCGGCTCTATATTCTCACCCCTAACAGGTCGCGTATCGCAGTCCGTTACGAACGCGAATGCACCATCGGAGAGGTCGTATCAGCATTACGTCAGCATTTTGACGACTGCGCTGTGAAAGATTCTTCGGAGAACGTAATGTTATCTCCTGTTAATCACTTGTTTCTTTCACTCACACTTGACGGCAAACTCAGCAAGCTACCTCAGAGCTGGTATAGTTCCTACGTCGCCAGTATTTTTGACCGTGTGCAATATCCGATCTGCGTCTATCAGGCGCTTATCAGAAGGATTAAAACTGAGGCCAACGTTCCAACTTTATGGGCGGGAGCCGTAAGAGGTTATCTAGTACGTTCCGCAGACGACATGAAAGGAAGTGTACCTATGGCACTAAACGATGCTAATTTTGACAGCGGATATTTATCCGGCCGCGTCTTTGCTCTGGTAGAAAAATGCGTCGCCGATAACGCGCCGAATATTGCGTCTGTTTTCGGCCTTAAGCATTTTTCGCAAGCGATGGCTATGCCTGGGATCGTCTTGCCGCAGATACTACGCGTATATCAGAGACAGATCAGCAATAGTCCTTACCTGTCCCGCCAGATTGACGATGTAATGAGTCATTTAGATCATTTACCTTTGCACGCTGATTTACAGTGTCAGGGTGAATTTGCTCTTGGTTATTACCAGCAAAAACAGGCTTTGTACCGCAAAAAAAGCGCTGATGACAGCGCCGACCAAACAGCGGATTCCGCTGAATAATGTGAAGGAGAGTGTTGACAATGACTGAACTTAAAAACCGCTATGATCTTATGTATCTCTTTGACGTGGAGGATGGCAATCCTAATGGCGATCCAGACGCGGAAAACATGCCCCGTACTGACCCTGAAACGGGCATTGGACTTGTTACTGACGTATGTATCAAGCGTAAAATTCGCAATTATATTTCTCTCGTACATGGTAACGAGGATGGATATGAGATTTTCGTGAAGGATAAAGCCGTGCTTAACATGATGATCGGCGCGGAGTGGGATAAAGCGTCCGATGGACGCACGCCGGCAGAAGTCCACAAAGCCAAGGATGATGCCGTCGTACAGTTTAACGCGCGTCAGCGTCTCTGCCATAAGTATTTTGACATCCGCGCGTTTGGCGCCGTACTTTCTACTGGCGACAAAAATGCCGGTCAGGTACGAGGACCGATGCAGCTTACTTTTTGCCGCTCTGTAGATCCTGTAACTATTATGCCTTATACGATCACACGCTGTGCGGTCACTAAGGAAGAGGATATGGATAAAGAGCGCACGATGGGCCGCAAGTATACTGTTGCTTATGGTCTCTATCGCGGTTACGCGTTTCTTTCGCCTCAGCTCGCCGCCCAGACGGGATATAGCGCTGAGGATTTTGACGCGACTTGCGAAGCGATGCTCAACATGTTTGAAGGTGATCGCTCTGCCGCACGCGGTTTTATGAGCCTGCGCCACCTTATCATCTTTAAACATTCGACTCCTTACGGCAACGTAGCGTCCTCCGATTTATTTGACCGCGTGAAAATCGTCAAGGCCGATGGTATTACAGCTCCCCGCAGTTACTGTGATTATAAGGTCACGCTCGACGGTCAGCCGATCACTGATCGAAAGGTTGTTATTTCGGTCTAGCGCGGACCTATACAATAATTTGAGTTTTATTGTTACTTACTCTGAAACTTGTATTTTACTGATTATCGCTGCTTACTCTTTTAGGGGTCCGCGAATCAGTCAGTGACAGGTCTAATACGTATCATCTTATCACGTCTATGGGGGTATCTGCATATCCGTGACGGATACGCGAAAACAGTGTTACAAATACCGATATATACTCGTTAAATTTTAGGTACAGTTGCGCCCCGCATGGGGCGCAAGGGTTGAAACTCACTTATCGAGCGGAAGATTTTGTTGATGTGCACGCGTTGCGCCCCGCATGGGGCGCAAGGGTTGAAACCGCCACTCCTGTACATCCTCAAGCCTGACCGGCTCGTTGCGCCCCGCATGGGGCGCAAGGGTTGAAACAGTAAATCAAGCGCAGCTCCGTCTCGGACCTCGCGTTGCGCCCCGCATGGGGCGCAAGGGTTGAAACTCGGCGGGGCAGGAACCGGCAAAACCGTCGTTGCGGTTGCGCCCCGCATGGGGCGCAAGGGTTGAAACTGGACCAAAAATTGCATATCGGGCCGCGCGGCGAAGTTGCGCCCCGCATGGGGCGCAAGGGTTGAAACCAATCACGAACTGCACTTCCATGCTGTCATGCTTGCGTTGCGCCCCGCATGGGGCGCAAGGGTTGAAACACACATTCCTGCTCAACATCGCGTCGGGCGTCAGGTTGCGCCCCGCATGGGGCGCAAGGGTTGAAACTTAGATCTAAAACCTTTCTCCTTTCCGGCGGTGGTTGCGCCCCGCATAGGGCGCAAGGGTTGAAACGCAAAATTGACGACAAGATCAAGCTGACGATTAAGGTTGCGCCCCGCATGGGGCGCAAGGGTTGAAACTCAGGCCAACGCCGCAATTTTTTGCGATCATCAAAAAGTTGCGCCCCGCATGGGGCGCAAGGATTGAAACAAACGAGTTGGTCTCCGCATTTTTTAGGAGATTTGTTGCGCCCCGCATGGGGCGCAAGGATTGAAACTCTTCTCTGGCCCAGCGTATGACTGTGGAAATCTTACTGTGATGCGCCCCGTGAGGGGCGTAAGGGTTGAAATCCATGCCGCGTATTGCTTTGTCGCAGTTTTCGGCAATGCGTTCCATTTGTTGCTGAGGATTGAAATGCAAGTGATAGTTCTGTTTTCTCTATACTGTCTTAATACGCTTTGAATTGGGTGTAAGGATTGAAATAATGGTCGCTGTCTCTTGCTCCAACGTTATTTATGGTTTGTGTTCTCTGAAGCATAAGGATTGAAACACGAACAACACATCCGATTTCGGTGCCAGTGTGATTCTGGACTCATGCATGAGTTCAAGGGTTGAAATAATGTACTAGATGCGCCAACGTTTGGCGTTGTGTTTTAGGCGCTTGTAAGAGCGCTGAGGGTGAAATATCTCACCGCGATTGGACATCCATTTATTAAAATCCAGTTGGAACAAGGATTGAAATCATGTTAGACCTGCGTTTTTCATTGCGATTTACTTCGTGTCGCAAAGGGTTGAAATGGACATGACGAATCAGCGTGTGCGTCATGCGATCATAATATCGCCAGCCAATTTCATGATGGCTGGTGATCTGTCTCGAATGAAACATAAGCTACCTTATAGGACATGAGTAAATTTTACGGTTTGGTCCGTAGACATTCTTTTCGATGATAGAATTCCGCACTCGCGGTGTTGTGTTCTTCAAAAAGCGTCCCGTCACTTTGAGTGATGGGACGCCTTTTCTTAGGTACTTTGCTATTTCCTCACGCAAGTTAAGGGGCTTGTGGTTAATCCTCGCGGGGGGTCAATCGCGCACTTGTCCTTTTTCCTGAATTTCTTCTGTCCGACCTTCCAGCCGAAGCCAGAAATCCTTGTACTGAGCGTACTTGATCTGTTGTTGTACGCCTCCTGGCTTATTGACATATTCGGCTGTTCTGCGCGCATAATCAGGCCAAATATGAGAGTTCTTAGCGTCTTCTGAACGAATCATCGGCGCGCCTTGTTCGATGGCAGACTGAATCTCTGAGACCGAGTAACCGGTCACAGCCATGCGGATCGCGACCATGCTGTCTACGACAGATAAATTGTTTCTTCCTTGTTTTTCTATGACGTTCTGCGCGTGTATCATATAGGCATCCAATGGCGACTGGACTTTTTCGGCCGCCATTGTTTTTTGCGTTATCGCGGCTTTTTCTTTCTCCGTTTTGAGGAATTCTTCATGGATCTTTTTCATTTCCTCTACGCATTTTCCACACTCTCTGTACTCTGCTGCGTGGAGTTTTACTTCGGGGAATGTGCCGTCCTCTCGCTGATGTTTTTCCTTGCGATTATGGAATCCTGGAGCGCGGTGAGGATGAATCGCGCCTGAAAAATTCGGGTCCCCATACTCTTTATTGAGCCGTCTGATAAGGGCATTGGCCACCTGACGTTCCATTTCAGGATCAAGTCCCAACTTAGGAACATTGATGACGACTTGGTAGTTCTCCGGCGACGTTTCGAGCATCACCGAGGGCTTGTAGCCGTCATAACTTAATCGTCTCAGGTTCTCCAGTGAAACGTCGTCAACGATTAGATGATGCACCTTGTCTCCGATTGGAGTGTAGTAGACGTTGCTCCCCTTTTTATCGTCAATATCTACCAGTCTGGACATCTGATAACGCACCTGTTCAGGAGTAAGCCCGATAGAACTTCCCTTTTGCTCTCCAAAAATGTACGGACGCACGTTTTTTGTTTTTACGTCCTTGATGACGGTAACACGATACCTATCCGCTCCGACCGCAGCGTGATAACGGTCGAATAATTTTTTACGGTCTAACACTACTCTGTTCTCCTCTCTCTTGTTCTTCTGTTCTTCCTGAATCTCTTCTACTCTTTTTCTGAGGTCTGCGTTATCAAGTTTTATCCAGTGCTGCGCGGCAAGTTCGACGCAGATATTCTTGAACTCCTCGGTGCCTTCGATGTGAACACTGCCCCATTTCTGCGCTGACAGTTTCAGCGCGGCCAGAACAGCCTCTTTATCATGCCAGTCGATAATTGAAACGTTCTTTCCTTGGTCGATAAAGGACACTTCGTTTTTAGAATTGAGGAAGTCAACGACAAGGTTTCCTCTTTTTGTTCTCCGGCGTACTGCGGAAAAGTTCATCATGACCGTAGTCACCGGTTCGATATAAATTGTCCCTTCGATGATTCCAATAACGGATCGTCTGTATCTCCATAAGTCCGCTTCGCGGTCTTTTTCCATGCGATACCGCAACCATTCCTCATACGACGGGAAGCCCAGGAATGACTTTTTAAGTTCCTTTCGTCTCTTTATCTGTTCTGCAACGAGCTGTTCGTATTCTTCGTTCTGTTTCTTGGCTAATAAGACACGTTGAGCGTTAAGTTCCTCTCTTGTTCTTCTCTTTTGTCCCCGATTTTTATAGAGGGCATAGCGCTCTTCACGCTGCTTCTTTTTTATTATCTGACGTTCGGTTTTTATTGTTTCGCGTAAGTCCTGATATGCCTTGCTCCTATCGTCGTTATAAGTTTTTAACTGCGCCAAGTAATCGGATAATAAAGGATTATTGGCAACGGGTGCGTACTCTTTTACATTTGGAGCAGTCTTTTCCTGTTCCTTCACAGTATGTTCGTGTTCGACAAATGGCCCTAGCCTCTTTACGAGTTTGCTCATCGAAGACGCCTGATCGACCTTTGACAAATTGATTTTCAGGCCGTCAATAATGAGCTGTCCTCCCGAACCTTTTTTCTCCAGAGTGATATTGACCTTTTGAAGTTCTTCATGCAGATTGGCCCAGGAATAAGCATTTCTTAGGATATTCTTAGCGAGTTTTTTCCCTTTTTCTATGGCGAGACGTTGTGGGCTTTTCGTACCGAGCTTTGTTTCGATCTGCTGTCCTTTTTTTGAGATACGAATGCTGGCTTCTGATGAAACTTTACTGACAATCTGACCGTTCTCATCGAGAGTAAAACGACCTGTATCATTAAATTCCCAGCCCTGTTTCATCTCAATTACACGTCCAAGGTACTCACCTGTTACTTTCTTCCACCCGTCTCCTTCGTCGATCACTTTACAAGTCCACGGATTAACTCTGTTGACGCAGAGGTCGATGTGAATGTTGTTTGTGTTCTGATGTACGCCGTAATATGCAGCACAGTCGCCAAGGCCCATGCCCTGTAGATAAATGTCCACGGCCTCGTCGATTTGTTCTTTTGTAGGCTGTTCATTGTCGCGAAATGAGAGCACTACATGATGAATTTTGTCGATGACATTGGCGTGATTATTGAGATCAGCAATGGCTTCCATTTCACGGATCTGTTTATCCAGTTCCGTTTCCATGAGGTTGCGTGAGCCAGTAAAACGGGCTTTACCTTCATGGCCAATGCCTGCGATATACTCCATCAGTTTCTTGAAACTTGACTTGCCATGTGGCTTAGGGTCGAAGATCTCAACGTGCATCTTCGGCCTCTTTTTCTTCGCGCTGTTTGCGACGATTGATGAGGGCGTTGAGCGCTTCATACATTTTATTGATCTCGGCAAGCTGGTGTATTGTCTCCTGTAAACCTGCGGCGGTTTCTTTGCTGTAAACAGGATTCAAAGAGTAAAGATGCTTGAATAGGCCTCCTAGTCTCCAGAGATGACTTCGGATATTTATCAGCTCGTTTAGCATTTTTGTATCTGTACGATCAGGGATTCTCAGATCAAAAAGTTTGCGCCTTACAAGTTCTGATACTGATAGTCCTGACGCGTCTGCGGCTTCTAAGATATAAGCCGCGTCCTCCGGCGTAAACCTGATCTCAAATCGCCGTGTCAGGTTCTCACCTTGACCCTTCTGTCTTGACATTATGTTCTCCTTTCCTCTGACTCTTTACTGATACTTCCTACTCCTTTAGAGATACTAATAAAGACACTCTCCATTACTCTTTTTGATCCCTCGCGTGCGAGGGCAAGCACAATATGAGAAGGCGACAGCCGCCGAATATTGTGGAGTTGAGGACAAATGCGAAGCATTTTGTCTGACAACTCCCTGCTTGTCTTTACCCGATCTGTTGCTCTTTTCTTTATTTTATCCTGGAACCTGTGTTCTCGCAATACCTTTTTTAAAAGACTAAAATAGCTCCCCAGGGGCATTGCTGAAATATGACACACACAGAAAGGGTTTAGTTTTCTTCTTTGCAGATTAACTAATGAGTTCCGATTTAGATGATCTTGTTTGTTTAACCCAACGGTACTATTTAAGACAACCTACAAATCTTTAAGCAGTCCTCTGTCGTGAACAAGGTATCACTATTTAGGACGCAGTTAATATGGCAAAAGCAACGCATGTATTTTTTTTCGTACTGTTAAGAGAGATGGACATATCTGGAATCATTGCTGAACTTCGCGATGTGTTTTTAGTATCATGAATAATCGTAACGAAATTTACTTGTGTCTCTCTTATGGCAAAAACTACGTCATCAAATATTTCTTCCATCATGTTATATCGGACGGTCTTTTATTCTTTGGCGATTATGGCGAAGACAACGAATCTATTTTTCCTGTTATGCCGAATGGCAATGGATTTCTTAGTCTGAAAAAGATTTATGGCAGAAACAACGTTGTTTTTATGCGACGATGTAAACACCCTTGTTCTTTTTAGTCCGGTGTATTTTTTCAGATTTTGGGGGCTAATGTTAGCGTCATAATATAGAACTCTTCACTCTGCACAGTAAATAGTACTTGGCACTCATTTTGATTTCTTCCTTGTGGCAATTACACCGTTGATATTTTCCCTTTCATGGCTCATTAGCAGAAAACGTTTTTGGATTTTTTAGTGCCTTATGGCAAATGCAACTGACATAAAACGTGTGCGTCTATGCTATTCAGAAATGCACTGTTCCGTTCTTTATGGCGTGAACAACTTCTCTTTTTAAGGTCTTCATTAGAGGTTTTCGTATTTCGTTTTTGCGGTTCTTTTCTGACTGAAAATCCGACAATCACTTCCTCTTTTCATGACATGGCTGGAGGGCAACAATTCATATTTTGATGATTATGGCGAAGACAACGGATCTATTTTTCATACACTTCCGTATGGCAATGGATTTTTTTCTGGATAGGTTTTGTGGCAGAAACAACGTTCGATTTATTTAGGCAAAAGTCTTAATCGAAATTTCATTTCTGGGCGTCATGTGTTGTTATTTAGACCGGAAGTTCTCGGTGTAAATTTTGAGATCAGGATTCCATACATCAAAAATGTGGTCTGAATTTCTGGTCTCTCTCTTATGGCAAAAACTACGCTGTAATTTCTTTTTATGTAGGTCCTATTGAGATTGACTTTCAGATTTTCATTGCCTTATGGCATTAACAACTGATCTTCAATTTGCGTGTTTTTGCCGACGCAAATTTCAATGCTTTAATCTTTATGGCACAGGCAACGACGCTAAAATCTTCAGTCGAATTATCGGTGAGTGAAAATACAATATCCAATAAAAAAGCATCGCTGACCGATGAAGATCAGCGATGTCTTTTTAATTGCCTGTTTCAAAGTTGATGTTCTGTTGTTCAAAATCTTTGGTGACGTTTTCCGCAATGTGGTTCTTTATACAGAACTTACAGAGAACGGTACGCTTGTCACATTTGCAAGGCAGATTTTTACTTAGGTATTCGGTCTTACATTTCTGTGCCCTGTCTGATAAAATAGCGTACATGGCTCCGCGCGTCATGCAATATTCGCATTTTGGATGTGACTTCGGACGGCAAGGAATCGTGCCGTTTTTCTTCTGTGTTTGATAACACTCATAGCTTAATTTCTGAAGACGAACGTAAATGTCGTTTTCCTGTTTTCGTACCTGTTCTTCGTCGAAAACAAACAGCACCGATTTTACCTTTGACGTTTTACTCGCTTCATTTTCACGCTGCGGGATCGCTGTCACGAATAACGACGTTGTATTTTTGATCTCGTTAAGGGCAGGTTGCAAAACACGTCTGTTAAATTCGCCAAAATTCTTTTGCTGGCTTTGCATTGTCTGAAGTTTTTCATGCAGGTCCTGTAATGGGATTTCTTTTTGACCGGATTTAATGTTGTGCCAGCTCATAAGTAGTTCGTATAAACGCTGACTGTATAACGATCTCAGTTGTAAAAATTCTTGACGGGGATATAAAGTGTAATTGTCTTTGAGATCTGTGTAAAAGGGTTTCATTTTGGGGGAAAATTGCGCTTCGATAACCCCTTCGGACATTTTAATATGGCAGTAACTTAAAGGCGAGAACTTCTCAATGTCTCCTTCGTCGTCTTTATTTCGGAGCATAATCACAGTCTGAATAATCATCGTTGTCGTTTCGTCGATTTCTCGCAAAAATGCGCCGTCACGCTGTCTTCCTGCTTCTCTTGCCAAAGATGTCAGCGGGATCGAGTACATTTTATTATCTGGGTCTTCTTCTTTTATCATTGACGCAAGATATGCAAGGATTCTGCCGCCCCAGATCGTTTTAATCGGCCAGATTGAACGTGATACATCATTCGCCTGTCTGACTTTGACGATCTTATTCTTGTACGTTTCAGGCGGGTTCATAATCGTAATGTCTTTTGCTTCGTACTGCTCGCCCAAACTAGTGGCGGCATTTTGTACGCTGACGACTTCTATTTCTTTGCTTTTAACGACATCCATGATGATCCACCTCAAATGGCTAGATAAATACTGTGCCACATGGCAATTATAAAACCATGCCACAAACGTGTCAAGTGAAAGATTTACATCGTCATGTAGTAATATTCTCAAATTAGCCAAAAATATACAAACACTTTATAGTGAACCGTTGTTTTTGCCATAAGCAAGTCCCTTCAAAACTCTAAAATGGCAAGACGCAAAGTAAAGAAATGTCCGACCATATTATGTAGACACAACAATTAAAGAAAAAAAAGCCAGAATAATATAATTTACCCCATTGTGGATAACAAACATAATAATCAAATATTTACGTTGTTACTGCCATAGAATCCGTTGTTGTTGCCATAGACTTCCGTTGTTGTTGCCATAAATTCCGTTGTTTTTGCCATAAGCACGCAGTTCAAATCCTTGTGTTATCTAGGGTCGTCCAGCTCTAAATCTTTAAATATAATAGAAATAAGAAAAGCGACAGTCCGAAATCTCGATGTGGATAACTTTCCTTTTGATGATAAGGAAAGTGTAGATCGGCCTGCGGCCGGCCGCGAATTTTTGGCCGAAAGGCATGGCCAAAAATCCTGCGGTCATTAAAAAAGAGTCTTGGTCATTCCAAGACTCTTTTTTGTGCTATTTAGCTATTTCATCACGTTATTAAATTTTCTGCGGCATTGTCTTCAATAGCGTTTTCTCTCTGAAAATATTCGCGTAACACTTCGACACTTTTATGACCAGTCTGATTCATAATACTTCTTTCACTTTTTCCTTGACGAATAGCCGTCGTTACAAAACCTGATCGTAAACTATGACCAGAAATATCGGATGTTATTCCCGCATCGAGCGCAGCCTTCTTGATAATTTCCGCAACGCTCATATTAGTAAGTCTGCCTCTTTGAACATGACCTCCTCTACGAATCGGTCGAAATAATGGGCCATTATCAACGCCAGAAATACGCAACCAATCCTTCAGCATTTTAAGTGGATCATATTTAGCGTTTGCGGAAGGGAATATTACTTTCGTCATTCCCTTGCCCTCCTGATCCGTTTTCGATTTCTTAACGGTAATCAGAAGAACTTCCTGGCCATTTTTATCTATAGCCCACTTCAAATCATCATAGTCTAGTTCTCTTAGTTCTGTTCGACGAAATGCGCCGCAGAATCCGATCATGATGAGACAGATATTTCTTCGGTATTGAAGAATGTCCAGTTCACCCTTTTCGTGTTTCATGGCGAGTGCATCTATCATGCTCATCACAATGTCCAGTGTAGCAGCAACTTTTTTCTTCGGCGCAGTGCCGTGTTTTCGACGATAGCCTTTCAGGATTTGTTTAATGAAAGGACTGTCAATCGGATTCTTTTTTTCTGTGCCGTTGTGTATCAGTTTTATTGCTGCGCAGATTTGAGTTACAGATGAGTACGCAGTGTTCTTCTCACTTAGATATGCGAGATACTTAGCAACGGTATCTTCCGATGCCGGCAGGCTCACCAGATCGTTTTCCATCGCCCAGGCTGAAAACTCTTTAAATCGCGCCTGATACTGCTCCTTTGTATTTTTAGCCAGAGATGCGTCAATCAGATCGACGATCTCCATATCATACTTTGTCGGATACTGGCTTTCTGTCGCAGGATAGTCCTCACCAGCAAAGGTTTTCAGGATCGCCTCGAAGATCACCTTCGCACCAGAAATGGGTACGGCCATGCCGATCTGTTTTCTCACGGATTCTTTCGATCCCTCGAATACGAAGTCGTCGGGGAATGTTTGCAGTCTTGCCCGCTCGCGGTTGGTGAGCGCCCTGTCTTCTTCCCAGTGATACATGTGCGTTCCGCCGCCGCCGCTACCTGTGACAGTATAGGACGGCTTTTCAGGTTCGAGTCTCTTGTATATCTGAGAAATCTTAGCTCCGCCTTTGAGTTTAATCTGCAATTCCTCGGGTATCGGCGCGTTCCATGCGTTTTCACCTGGAATGATAAATGCCAGCCTCTTCACGACAAGTTCGCTTGGTCTGGTCTTTTCATGGTTGGGAGCGTTTTCTGGAATCGGCGGTTTTTCGATTGCCGATTGACAGCTTACGTCAATATCGCTATACGGGACCGTACTGGGTATTTTGAAGACATACGGGAGATCGTTCCGTATCCCGACGATGATGACCCTGTGACGCGCCTGCGGCACGCCATACTGTTCAAAGCAGTACAGATGAGGATAGATTCGGTAGCCCGCTGCCGCAAGGTCTCTTAGGATGATCTGAAAGGCGCGCTGTTCATTTGCGCTCGTCAGGCCGGAGACGTTTTCGGCAAGGAACCACTGCGGCTGATATTTTTGCAGAACCTTCACGCCGTAGGTATAAAGCGCGCCGTAATGACCTTCAAGGCCGCGCTGTTCGCCAACAGTTGAGTAATCGTTGCAGGGGAAACCAAACGCGAAAGCGTCGATTTCCCCCAGCCGGTTGATGTCCAGTTCGCGAACGTCCGCGCAGATCACGGAATCTGGCGTTTCTGGACAGATGTTTCTTCGATAGGTCTTGCAGGTATCTTCGTCAATATCGTTTGCCCACTGATGGATGATCCTGTACTCAGGATCAGAAATTCGCGCATGAATTGCTGCGTAGCCGAGGCCGCCAGGACCGCAGAAGAGTTCGCCGAGGCGGAAGACTTTCAGCCGTTCTTTTTTTTTCATGAGATTATGGCTGTCCCGTGTGGGATTGCCTATTCTCCCCTCCCCTGCTCTACTCTCTCTTATCTGTTTGTGTTTTGACTGCTACGACGCGTTTTTGGGCTGTTTGCTTCGTCTTCGCGCTCCCATTTCTCAATGAGAGGCTTGTAGTATTTTTCTTCGGCTTCTTTTCGTGCGGCAATAGCTTCTTCCAGCGTCGCAAACATTTCTCGATAGACCGTTCTGCCTCTGAAAAACAGTTTCGCCTCAAATGGCTTCCTTCTGCTGTTGCTCCGACCGACACCGCGAACTCCAAACGGGCTTTTTGTCTTTTCCGAGGCGATATTGACGTTGGTTCCGTCGCGGTGGGCCTTCTGCCTCATTTTTTTCATCTGGAGTCGGCCCTTTTCGCGTAGCAGACACCCGCAACTTTTTACACTGAAAGATCTAGAGGCAGATCTGAAATATCTTTCAGACGTTTCCCGTTTACAAGTGTGTTCAGCGTTTCGACTGCGACTTCGCCGCCGACTTTTTCGACGGCGAGGAGAAGTTCGTAGAGCGCGAAATGATATACGCAGTCTATATCTCCTGTCCCAAGAGCTAGGGACGCGAGACGATTTGGCATTGGTTCTGCTGTGACTACTACGATGTGAGGCAGATGTCCTTTGCGATTTCGGATTAGATTCAGCGCTTCCGTCCTGCTGTTTTGAGCACGGTCGCTTCGCATGGTGAACTTTGCCGAGATGCTTGCATGAAGAATAGGTTTGCCGCCGTTGGATTTTCGTAGCGCGGCCATTTTTGCTGTCGTCTCATTGACAACGATCTGTTCTGAGTTGATCTCGTCGTCTTCCAGAAGTTCGCGGTAAATTACAACGTCAGGCGCGACTAGGTAATCGTTTCCGAGTGAAGCTGCGAGTTCTGAATTGGCTTTCGTGAGTTCGTTCAGAAGGGCCAGGTGTTCGTATTGGGAAAAGTCGCTTGTTTTCAGATGATTATTATTTCCGAGCTGTAAAATGTGCCATCTGCCTGGACGGATGTTTTGCAGTTTGGGGAACGTCTCTCGCAGAAATTCCATCGTCACATCCTCAAATTGCTTGCCCAGCGTTTGACCAGAAGTTTTTGCAGTTATTTCTACGCTGTGACCGGCTTCGGTTATGAGAATATTGAGAATTTCAGCGGCAATCGCCTTTGATGCCTTGCTACTTGTATCGGCGTTGGAGACGATACCTTCGGAGTTGCGCGTTAATGTGCCGCTGTTGAGTAACTGTTTATGAAAATTGAAACGCGCTTTTTCGATCAGGGCGTTCACTGCAAGCACTCCTTTATTTTTTCGCCGACCGCGCAAGCAACAGGCGGTGGAAAAGCGTTTCCGATCATACGGCAGGCAAGCGTTTTGGTATTTCCAAACGTCCAAGCGTCTGGGAAACCCTGTATGCGCGCCATCATCCTCGATGTAAGGCGCGGCATCCCCTCGAAATCGCGATCCGGCGCTTCGTTCGCTATACCTAAACCGTCTATGCCAAGTTCCGCCCATGCTTTTCGCGCTCGGGTAGGACCGAGATCAGGCCCACCATGTTTCTTAGAGCCGCCTACAAGCGTGGGTGCAATTTTATCCGCTTTCTTCTTCCAAGCGGCAGCGCCTTTCCATTTTCTTGCGGCCATGAGATCGTAGAGAGTTTCGCCGACTGTAGAAACGGTAGCGGGATCTCCAACTGGGTATTCAAAAACGGATTTTTCGTTCTTCTGAAGCGCGACGATCACGACGCGTGGCCGAAGCTGCGGTACGCCAAAATCTGAGGCGTGCAGGAGTTTTATCTGCGGAACGTAGCCGAGTTCGATGAGACGTTGCATGATATTTTTACGGTAATCTTTGAAACGTGGATCTAGCAGTCCTCGCACGTTTTCCAGCATTACGGCGCGAGGATTTATTTCTTCAACGAGACGTAGCGCCTGCGGAAAAAGGTCTCTTTCATCGTCCTGGCCGAGCTGTTTGCCGGCGATGGAAAAGGGCGGGCATGGTACGCCGCCCGAGAAGAGATCAACTCCTCGGTACTGATCGCCTTTGAACTCGTGAACGTCGCCGCAGATCACATTCCATTCAGGTCGATTTTTTCTGAGTACATCGCAGTATTTTTCTTCATACTCGATCAGCGCTACGTGATAAAAACCGGCCATTGCAAGCCCTAGTGCTTGTCCTCCTGCACCTGCGCAGATTTCTACACATGTCAGTGGTTTATTCATGTTAAGACCTGCGATTTCAACTTCATACGAAAATGCGATTCTTTTCAGCGAATGATTTCAGCGCTTCAAGCTCAATAGGAATATCATGTTTGTTGTCGCCGGTTAGGCCGATGTTTTCCAGCGCGGGGTAAAAGTCGATTGCCTGGTCGTACAGTTTCCCTCTGATAATCATCAGCTTGTAGTAAGTCTTCTGGATTTTCTCGTACTGATCGAAATCTGCGCGTCTGAGCAGGGGAATCTGAGTGTCGTAAAAAGTCAGCTTGGCCACTTTTTCTTCTGGATAGTCTTTCGAGTAGCGCAGATCTTCAACGTCCTTTTCGACGACATCAATAGCATTGTCCATTCTGTCCGGTTCGGACCAGAAATTGAGTTTGCCTGTGCTGATCTCCCCGTTGGATTCAAGAATGTAGAAATCTGTCATTTTTAAACTCCTTTCGGTTTAAGGTAAAAATTGAATGGTTCGCCTGTTCTTTGTTGGAAGTCAACTACCCACCGCCTTCGCTCTTCGAGCTAGAGGCAGGGGCTTGCAACTGCCCGAAAGTGCAAACGCTTTGCAGCTCCTTTCTTAAATTGGCGTCGCATCATGGGGTGGATAACGCACCCTAGAGTGACGTACTCCCACCACTTACGCTAAAGCGTTAGAAGTGGGGGAATTCTCGCCTCTACGAGGTTAAAGCGCGAATAGTTTTTTCACTTCCTCGTCAGCGGCCAGATCGGCGGGACGGTTGCCCCTTCCATCCACCGCTGTTTTGTCAGCGCCTTTGTGCAGGAGGATTGAAACAGCTATCCAGTCGTTCTGATAAGACGCAAAGTGTAGCGGCGTAATTCCGTTCACATCTTTGCAGTTCACGTTCGCTCCGGCTTCGATGAGTTTCAGAAGCAGTTTGTAGTTCTCCGAGAAAATCGCGCCAAAAATCGGCGTGCTACCGAACATGTCTTTTGTGTTGACATCCGCGTCGGCCTCAAGTAATGCACCGGCGATCTCGGCATTGCCGTCTTCACAAGCGTAGTGCAACGGAGTTTTGCCCTCATCGTCTGTTACGTCGTGTTTTGCTCCGGCCTTCAAAAGCGCAAGAACTGCTTTCAATCTTTTATAGATGACAGCGTTTTGGAGCGGCGTCCATCCATCGAAAGACTTATTGATGCGATTCTCGCCTTCTTTAAGCAGTGTTTCCAGGTCTTCATCGTTTTCGATGTTCAGCCACGCGATTTTCTTTATTTCATCCACTACCATCGTTTATACCTCCAACAGCAGATCTTTGTTTTCGTGAGCATTGCCAATTACGGTCAAAAGCTCATTTGCACCGTCGGCGAGAAAATGATCCAGTCTGTTTTTTGATTTCAGTGCAAAACCAGCCCACGCTTTATTCCACACGACAAGATATATTTCTTTCGACAATTTATTTTTCAGGATGTCGCCTTCGTAGATCTCGTTCCTTTTGTTGTCCTCATAGCCAACGAACTGTCCGATAGTTTCTTCTTGAACGAGCGCACCTCCAACGTAGGGCTCATGTTGATTTCCTCTGTGCAACTCGCCGAATCTCCAGCCAACGCCTTTACACAGACCTCTGAATTTGATGATTCTCATCTTTTTTCACCCTATTTTGAATTGGCCAATTCATTTTAGCATGACAGAGCGGGGAAAAATAGGTTTATATAAGTGGGACTTATATAAACCTATCGCCGTTTTTGGGCATCTCTGAAAAAGAGATTAAAACGACTGATGAATATTGACTAATCATCGTTCAGCATATCCTTTTCCAGACACTCGCGGATGACGGCTGTTCTTGTGCGTTTTGCCCGCCGTTCGTCGATTTTTCTAACGATCCACGCGGGCAGAACTATTGTCAGGCGCACGTCCGGTTCGTCTGAAAACGCCCTTTCAATGCCTTCGATGTCGGAGTGGAAGATCAGCCAGTTACGCGCTTCTTCTGGGGGGATAACCGTCAACCCCCCTCCCCTTGTTTCAAAAAAGAATCTGTGCGCTTTGTTCCGATACAGCGTCAGTTCGCCATGTTTCGCGATGAAGCGTGCTGTATCTGTATCGCACTGCACAGAACCGATTCGGCGTTTCATTTCTCTTTTCTCTCCTTAACGAAGCGAAACGCGTCCATGTATGTGTGGTCGTTCTTCATCATGCCGCGAAACTCGGGCGGCGTGCGTAATGATTTCGTCGACAAGATCTGCACCACTTTATCGAAGCGCCAGCCTTGTTCGGCCGCCGTCTTGAAGAACTCGACCATGCTGGTGATCCTCGCGGTGGTCGTGAAACTGTCAAAATCGTACAAGTCCAGCATCAGGAACAGTTCGTGATAGTTGTCACACGGCGGAAGGTCCCCTGCTTCCAAGTTGATGCTTTCCAGGTCGTTTTCATCGTACTCCGAAGTGGTGATACAGATTTTATACGCATGAAACAACTTGGTTTTCATGTAATTCCATTCTGACGGCTCAGGTAAGCTGTTCTGGATGATTCTGTCGAACTCTCCAATGTGTTTCACTGTTTTTCCTCCTCTGTTCTCTCTGTTTTTATTGGACAGACTGTTTCGAGACCGACCGCCTGCGACGGCGCGATTGCACCGCCTGAGTTGATGCAGATGATGTTCAGTCTTTCGTACTCCTCATGAATATTCGATACTCTGAAAAGATATTTCAATTCACACGGATGGGCAAATTCCGGTTTGAGCCTTACGATGTCGCCATCACTGATAATCGGCTGCGGCTTGCCGTTCGCAAACGGCAGAATCATTTTTACGGTGAGCGTCTGAGTTCTTCCGGCGCCCGTCTGTTCCAGAACAGCAATGTTCCTGTATTTCTCCGTTGTGACACCGACAAATTTGAGAAGGGCTTCTTTTGCTTCGTCCAAAGTTTCATAGCAGAGATCTTCTTTCTGTCTGTCTGTTCCAGTGAAGCGCGTGATGTACTTAGAATTGTTCATTCTACAAGTCCTTTCAGGTTGGAAATAATCAGTTTCTTGCCATCGAGCCATATCAAAGCGGCTTTTTCGGCGTAGCTACAACTCTTAAAAAGCTGCTAGAGATTCGCGCGGCGTTCCGCTTCACTGATAGCTTCTTGGAGTAGCGTGACAACCTCTCTTGTCTTTTCAAGGTTCTCGAAGACACTGAATCCAAGCGAGAGAGTAAAACTTCCTTCCATTCCGGTGAGATCCAGATCTACCCAGCTCCCCTGCCCCTCGTAATACGGCTGGAGCACAATTTCGCATTTTTTCTCCGCGTCTTGAAAAACAACCTGCCGAATACGAATTAGCATATTATTCATGACAAAGGCATCTCCAGAGTCGCGGATGCGTACTTTCGGAGAAAGGTTTTGAGGGCTTTTTCGGTGCGTCGATAATTTTTTAGATCGTCGGTCATGTCGAATACCCCTGCGTATGGCAGTGTTTCAAGCTGGTATTTGACTTCCTTGATGACTTCTTCGTCTGTCAGCTCACGGTTAAGGTCATCCATCCTAGCTACTATCCGAGATTCCATAAACTCGCCGATAACGCCGCTTCTAACTTTTTGGCAAAGCGTTTTTTGTCTCATTTTGGATTACTCCTTATGCGTGTTTTAAAGAATCCTATTTCCATTTTCATCAAATTGGGCGATTATGAATCTGTGTCCATGATTTGTGAGGCGAAAGGTTTTGTACCCATTACCTTCATTTCTTTCGATGCAGATTTTGTCCCCAGCTTCGTTTTTTCCAAAGTAGAGTCCAGTTGGCAGTATATACATTCTATTCAGTGTTATTGCTTTGGGCAATGGATTCATTTGCGATGTATCATGCATTGATATGACTCCCCTTTCAAGTTCTATAATACATAAAAGTATGAAATATGTCAAGCATGAAATTCATAAATACCTGTATTTTTTTGTAGATGAAAAACAATCAGCCGAGTATTTGAAGGACTTCGCTTCAAATACTCGGCTGATATATACATATATAATGATGTTGAATAACAACGCTTGCATATGATGTAATCACGAAAACGCGCAATCCCGCCGTGCGTGTCTCCTGTCAGGTAAATACTCATCTTTTACTCCCTATTGCAACCCGAAAAAGTTCCTGATCTGCTCGAAGCTGACAGGACAGTAGTTGTTGGCATCCATGCCAACGTCATAGCGCAGGATGCCCGCGTCGCGGTTCCGCTCGTTGTAAGAGCGATCCGAGTGGAGATGTCCGTGGAGCATCAGGCTCCCGTGGCGGCTACGAGGCCAGGACAGCATCGGATAGTGCATCAGGACGCAGACCTGGGAACCGCAGCTGATCTTCTCGAACACAGACACCTGATCGAACAGGCTGTTGTCGAGGCCGCCGTCGTGATTGCCGCGAATGAGGATCTTCCGGCCGTTGAGCCGTCTGATGAGCTGCGCGGTCGTCTCCTTGCTCTGTTTATGGGCCACGTCGCCGAGAATGTAACAGATGTCGTTCTTGTGGACGACGGCGTTGTAATTCTGCACCAGAACTTCGTTCATCTCGTTTTTGTCGGCAAACGGCCGACTGCGCATCGAGATGATGCCCGAATGACCGAAATGCAGGTCAGCGGTGAAATAGATCATATTATTCCTCAAAATAACGCCTGTTAGCAACATCTGTAAGCGATCTAAAATAACATTGATAAATGCTAATGTTTTTGCATGTTATAAGTCCGCATTGCTTCCTGATATGTTTTCCCTTTTGGCACAGAGACGCGCCTGTATGCTTTTTTGAGTCTTTCGACCTGCGCGGGAATGTAGCCGACTGCCAATTCAACGTGATAACGTTCTCCACTCGGACGTTCAAGATCCAGCGTGAATTGTTTGCCGACTTCGGCCCACTGGTATTTCTTACCGAATTTTTCAGGGTCAACCGTATCGGCAACGGTTTTGTTGATGAGCCTGATCCGATCTCCTGCCTGGATTCCTGCGCGTTCGGCCGCGCTCCCCTCAAATACGTCGGCGACGAACATGTGACCGTCTCTGAATACCGTGCTGAATCCAGCGCCGACTCCCCCATCAAGGAACGTCTCGCAGTATTTGCCGAGCGTAAAGTATTCTTTATCGTCCTTCCGCACATGCACTTCGTCGTACATGCCGTAATTGGCAAAAACGTCGTGACGAATCACGATGCCGGTTCGGCCGTCAAGTTCATGTCTCGCAAAAAAAGTAACGAACTCATCCGCTCTGTGTATTGGCTTGAAATCGCGTTCGTCGATGTCCCAGCGGTTTCTTCTGAATCTGCCGTAGTCGATCTTCCGACCGTGTTTGTCGTAACCGTAATAACTGAAAGGGTCATGTCGCCGGTTCTTCATCGGCATCTGGAAGCGGATCTTTTCTTTATCGTATGGTCTGGCAATAACGAGCTGATCCGGCGTTCTTTCGATGATCTGCCAGTCTCCCCAGCTATTAAATAGCGAATACACGAATGTCATCATGTCCTTAGCCGAGTATCTTGAGGCAAAAAATCCGTGCGTCTTTCCGCAGTTAGGATTCATCATGAGCGCTCCAGCAGCGATAAGCGCGATAAGGAATTTACGATTCGGCATCTATTCTTCATCCTTTCTCTCTAAAACGTGTTCATGAGTCATGCCCTGATACTGTTCCTGTTCATGGCTTCTCGCGCTCCGAATGACTACATCCCCGTTTTTCTGGAAATCAATCTGGATTGTTTTGGAATCGACCGATGGAACGCACGGAAGTCTGTTCAGATCAATTTCGACGTATTCCTCTTTAGACACACGAAGAAGGCAGGTCGCGTTACTTCTGTTTACTTCGGAGATTTCGCCGGTGTAACTGCCAACTTCTCTGGCTTTGAAAACTGTCATTCTTTCTTCATGTGTGACTTTTTCCCATTTCTTTTCCGGTTCCTGCGTCTGTACGATTTTCTTTCTCTGTACTTGTTTCTTCTGGAGTTCGATTACCGGTATTAAGATATTGCGCTGTCTCTGTCTGTAAAGAGATAGAATTTTGCGAGCGCAGCGCTGACGGATTTCGATGAGTTCTTTCAGTTTGTCGTTGATGAGTCCCATCTTACAGTGGCCGAGATAAAAGAGATGTCCTTTCTGTAACCTGATAAATTCGTCTTCCGGTGTTTCAGAAGGGATGTCGTTCATGTACAAAGATCTGACGTACTGTTCATATCGGTCTCTGACAAGAATGTTTTCGTGAAGCCCTCCGAGTTTTTTGTAGAGTTTCAGGCGGTTCTCGGCTGCGTTCCGGTACGGCACGTTCTGGTGAAAGATGTTGATCTCGCTCTCCATGCAAAACTGTTCCATATACAAAAGCGTCTGAATGTCGTTGCTCGCTTCTGCGGCTTTCATCAGATCAATAAGACCTGAAAGACAGGCGTTTACTCTCGCCTGCTCAGGCGTTTTAGAGAGGATGATACTTGCTTCTTCGTATTCCAGAAGCCTATCGTAGAAATTCTGTATCGTCTGCTGAAAATCCATATAGAACTCCCCCATTCTCTGATACTAGATACTGAAATATAACAACGTATACAGTTAATGTTAAAATACATCGCAATCAGGTAATGTATAAGAATATTGTTCAACTGTGTTCGCTAAATTGATCCCCCTTCTCTTTAGAGTTGTTATCCTGTTACAATGTATTAAGATGTTGTCATACTCTAATGTCAATTAACAACAAATTACAACATCGTATAATATGCGCATATCTGTACGTACTGATTATTTTTTTGCACCACTTTCGCGGTGCAATACTCATATTTTCAGGATGTCGTTTGTTACTGCTCTGGCATATTTGCCTTTCCATTTTGAGAGCTGATTTTCCATGTCAAGGATTTGTCTTTTTAGTTTTTGGACTTCATTTTGCAGTTCGTTGTTTCGGCGTTTCATTAAGCTGAGTTCTTTCGGTGTTTCTTTTATAGGCGCATTTTGTACAGGCTCATTGGGATCACATAGCGTTAGCTCTTCTTTTTTCACGCCGTTCAAAACTGAGAACTGCCCGCAGACGGGGCATTTTTCAGTTTCGACTTTAAAAGCTCTGCAAAAATCGGAAATATGAACCTTTGTTCCTTTTGACACGCCGGAGCCCGCGCCGTTTTTCATTTCGTAGTCCAGCGTCGCAAACTTCCCTACGCAATCTTTGCACTTTATATTCTTGGGTATCATTGAAAACACGCTCCATAATATAACAATGCTAGTTATCAATGTCGGATAATAACGCTTATCAACATCAATGGTTATTGATGTCTTAGGCTGTTATTATGCTGTGAACCTCGATCTCGTCATTGATGAGATCAGAAGTCCTTCTCATCAATGACGAGATCGATTAAATTGAGAAGCGGCCAGATCATAATAACGACACACCAGAAAAGGATCGAGACAGTTGCAAGCTCTGGACAACCTACGGGCAGAAATACAAGATTGAGGGCCACGAATAACGCAAGTGCGATTTTTTTGCTGATTGTGCCGATTCTGTTCTTGATTTCATTAAAGTGCTCTGACGAGCCTGTGCGATCATTGCTATCATTTTTTCTCCTTATCTGCGCCTGGTTGTTTAACCACTTCAACCAGGCGCGTATATTGCTGTCTTAGTCTGTGCTAGAATTTCCTCATGAAGCGCGAGAAAAGAATGGCAAAGAAAGACAACACTGAGACCCTTTGCGCGCGATAGTAGCCGAGACGTTCTGTGCTTTGACGTACTCCCATGACTAAAGTCGATGGGATTCTAAGATCAACAAAGACAGCCGTCCGAAGACGGTCTTACGTCTTCTCCCTTACGAGCTGACGCCCCAGCTCAATATATTTATCGCGGCG